>OGXL01003483.1_pt1 | contig 10497 bp, 10 predicted proteins | sample 1576311 | NCBI WGS metagenome assembly OGXL01 (sample SAMEA3541564, study PRJEB24748) | human gut metagenome | biome: human gut; feature: human-associated habitat; material: faeces | place: China | collected 2012 | reverse complement strand
AGCGCATGATCTTCCTCAACGAGGCCTGCCGCGCGGCGCTGGATGACTGGCTGGACCCCAAGCTTTATCTTCCAAAATCACTCCAAAGGGTAATTGGGAACTGGTCACCGCCCAGTCCGGCAGATCCACAGCACGATGCCGCTGGCCAGGCAGAGCAGCACAGGCCAAAGCAGCAGTGCCACCGCCGATCCCAGGCCGCCATTGCGGTACGCCCCGCCGGGCCAGAACCAGGCAAGCCATACCATGTCGCACAGCAGTTCTGTGAGCAGCCACCCCATCAGGACGGTAAGCACTCCTCTGCCGCTTCGGCTCCGCCGGAAGGAAAAGCAGATCAGGAAATACGCCAGCGAGGTGAGTAAAACAACCTTCATCCACAGATCAGCGCCCGCCACCGAGCCAACGGAATACAGCGCGGTAAGCATGATACACCTTCTTTCTTCATGTTCCGGCGCGTTTCATGGTCACGACCACCAGCTCCGGCCCGTTCCACAGCCGGGGATAGGGGGTGCCGTTGCCCAGCCCCCTGCTGACCACCATCCGGGTCTCCCCCGCCTGGTACACCCCGGCAGTGTGTTTGGGAAACAGGCCCTCGTCCGGGGCGAACACCGGGCCTGCAAGCGGCAGGCGCACCTGTCCCCCGTGGGCGTGTCCGCAGAACACCACGTCAGCGCCGCCCGCCCCGTATTCCTCCAGCAGGCTGGGCCGGTGGGACAGCAGTACATTCAGCGCCCCCTCCCGGCGCAGTGCCCGGACCCGCTCCGGCAGAGCCGCCTGGGCGTGGGCCCATCCCAGAGGATCGTGAGTCACATCCCACAGGCCCATCAGGTTGACCCCCTCCCCCCGGAGGCTCCACAGGACCGCCCGGTCCTCCAGCACCTGCATATGGTTCTTGGGAGCCGTCGCATATTTTGTCAGAATGTCGGTGATCTCCTTGGAGTTCTTCTTGAAATCCTTGGCCACCTCATGCACGCGATACTTGTTGTTCAGCAAATAAGCCACCTCCATCGGCGGGCTTGCGCCAATAGGAAAACGCGGCGGGGCCGCTGCGCTTTCTTATTGGAACAAGCCCTCGTTGTTCCAATCCTATTGTGTGCCATGGTCTCATGGCGTCTTCTTCTTGACGGTCAGCCTGCCCCGGGGCAGCGTCCGCTTCCCGGCGGGCTCCGGCGGGGACTCCTTCCGGGCGGGCGGGGCCGCCCACGGCTTCCTTCCGCCCTTTTGCAGCTTTTTCTCGTGGCGGCGCTGTTCCTTCTGGCGCTGGAGGGCCTTGTCCGCCTTCTCACTCAGCTCCGCCGACGCCGCGCCGTAGGTCTCCGGCGCTCCGGCGGCCAGCCTGGCCAGCAGGGCGGCCGCCAGCCCCACATCGGTGAGGGCCAGCATGGCGCAGGATGCGCGGCCCACTGTGCCGCCCAGCTCCCCCTTGGTGTAGGGCACCCGGAACCAGGGCGCCTTGCCCGCCTGGGCAAAGTGGGCGGCCCGGCGGGCGCTGTTGTCCGCCGCATCGGAGGCCACCAGAATCAGCCTGGCCTGCCGCGCCCGGGCGGAAGCACCAACCGGCTCCTCCCCCACCTCCACGCGGCCCGCCTTGCGGGCAATGCCCAGCAGATGCAGCACGTTATCCATCGCCGCCCTCCCTCATCTGCGCCTCCAGCGCGTCGTAGACCCCGTCGGGCATGGCGGCGGAGAACGCCCGCTCCAGCGCCCTGGACTTCCGCGCCCGCCTGAGACACTCCGCATCGGGGCAGACATAGGCCCCGCGGCCCGGCTTCTTCCCCTTGAAATCCAGGGATACCTCTCCCTCCGGGCTCTTGACCACCCGAATGAGCTCCTTCTTGGGCTTCATCTCCCGGCAGCCCACGCACTGGCGCAGGGGTATTTTCTTGGGCATTTTTCTCGCCTCCTCGCGGGCCGATGTGGGCATCGGCCCCTACGTGTGCGGACATCTCGCAAAAGGCGGAGCCTTTTTGCGGGAACCCTGTTTCCATCCCGTTTGGGGCAACTGAATTGCCCCAAGCTAAGGTTTTGCCTTTGGCAAAACGCTTGTGCGGCGCAAGCGCCGTCCCGCCTGCGGCGGGTCCCAGGGAGGGCCAGCTCCACTCAGGAGGCCGCCCCCGCAGGGCTTATTCCTCGGTCTCGGCCTCGTCGTCCAGCAGGACGTCCGCTTCGTCCTCCGGCTCCTCGTCAGCGGGGGCGGACGCGGGCTTGATGTCGATCTTCCAGCCCGTCAGCTTGGCCGCCAGCCGGGCGTTCTGGCCCTCCTTGCCGATGGCCAGGGAGAGCTGGTCGTCGGGCACCACCACACGGCAGGCCTTGCCCTCTTCCCGGACAGCCACACTGACAACATCGGCGGGGGACAGGGCCGCGGCAATGTACTCCGCCGGCTCCTCGGACCATTTGATGATATCCACCTTCTCGCCCTTGAGCTCCTCCACGATGTTGTTGACCCGCTGGCCCCGGGGGCCCACGCAGGCGCCGATGGGGTCCACGTCGGGATCGGCGGACCAGACGGCCAGCTTGGTGCGGCTGCCCGCCTCACGGGCGATGGACTTGACCTCCACGGTGCCGTCGTAGATCTCGGGCACCTCCAGCTCGAACAGGCGCTTGACCAGGCCGGGGTGGGTGCGGGAGATGAGCACCTGGGGTCCCTTGGTGGAGCGGCGCACCTCCACTACGTAGACGCGCAGGCGCATCCCTTCGAGGTACGCCTCGCCCTTGACCTGCTCGCCGGGGGCCAGGAAGGCCTCGGTGGCCTCGCTGCCCGAGCCGATGCGCAGGCTCACCGCGCCGGAGCGGGGATCGACGCGGGTGACCACGCCGGTGAGGATCTCGTGCTCCTTGGAGGAGAACTCGTCGTAGATCATCCCCCGCTCGGCCTCCCGCATACCCTGGATGATCACCTGGCGGGCGGTCTGGGCGGCGATGCGGCCGAAGTCGCGGGTGCGCACCTCGATGCGGATGACGTCGCCAAGCTGGGCGTGGGGCAGCTTCTCCCGTGCCATCTGGAGGCTCATCTCGGTACAGGGGTTGTCGACCTCCTCCACCACATCCTTCTTGACGAACATGCGCACGGTGCCGGCCTCCTCGTCGGCCTCCACGGTCACGTTGTCCCCCGCGCCCTCGTGGTCCCGCTTGTAGGCGGACACCAGGGCCTGGGTGATTTTCTCCAGCATGTAGGCCTTGGGGATACCCTTCTCCTTCTCAATCAGGTTGATGGCGGCAAAGAACTCCGCCCCGTCCAGCTCGTTGGACTTCTGCGCTTTGGCATTCTTCTTCGGCATAACTGCACTCCTTATTTCTCCTGCGGGCGGCCGCAGGTCGCCCCTGCATCGTCGGTACGGGCCCCCGGCCTGTACCCGCTCTCCTTAAAAATGCACCGTCAGGCGCACCTGCGCCACATCCTTTTTGACAAAGGTGCGGGCCTCGCCCGCGGTCTCGATGGTCACATCGCCGCCATCATAGCCCTTCAGCACGCCGGTGTACTCCTTTCGGCCGTCCAGGGGCCGGTAGAGGCGCACATCCACCTCCGCGCCCAGGAACTGCTGGAAGTGGGCGGGCTTTTTCAGGGGGCGGTCTGCGCCGGCGGAGGACACCTCCAGCACATAGCTTCCCTCAATGGGGTCGGCCTCGTCCAGCGCGTCGGACAGGGGACGGCTCACCGCCTCGCAGTCGTTGATGGAGATCCCCTCCGGCTTGTCGATATACACCCGCAGGAACCACTGCCCCGCCTCCCGGACATACTCCACATCCCAGAGGGTGCAGCCGTTCTGCTCGGCAATGGGGGCGGCCAGAGCGGCCACCAGCTCCGTCACTTTCGCCATGGTTTGACCTCCGTTTCGGGGTATTTCCCATAATTTTACATACCCCGTTTTTTCAATAAGAAAGAGCGGAGCCGCGACCCCACTCTCACCATACCACTACTTACTATCGTATGTACTATAGCACAAAAAATCCCGCAGTGCAAGAGGTTTTGCGCGTTTGTTTGGCCCGGAGCCCAATCTGTAACTCTTTTTTCGTTGACATAAATCAAAGCTCTGCTAGAATGGAGGGTAAGACAGATGATAAGGAGGGCGTTTCCATGGAGGGGAGCAAGCTGGCCGCCGCCATTCTGGGCGAGGTGCGCCGCGCCGTGGTGGGCAAGGACGAGGTACTGGCAAAGGTGCTGCTGGCCATTCTGGCCGGGGGCCACATCCTGCTGGAGGACATTCCCGGCGTGGGCAAGACCACCATGGCCCTGGCCTTCTCCAAGGCCCTGAGCCTCCGGTACAACCGGGTCCAGTTCACCCCCGACGTGATGCCGTCGGACATCACGGGCTTCACCCTCTACAACAAGGAGGCGGGCCGGATGGAGTACCAGCCCGGCGCGGTGCTGTGCAACCTCTTTTTGGCCGACGAGCTCAACCGGGCCACCAGCCGCACCCAGTCCGCCCTGCTGGAGGCCATGGAGGAGGGGCAGGTGACGGTGGACGGGGTGTCCCACCCGGTGCCCCAGCCCTTCCTGGTCATCGCCACCCAGAACCCGGCGGGCGCCTCCGGCACCCAGCTTCTGCCCGACTCCCAGATGGACCGGTTCATGGTGCGCCTGTCCATCGGCTACCCCGCCCCCGCCGACGAGATGGCCATGGTGCGCCGCCGGCAGGGGGGCGCACTCCTGGAGGGGGTGCGCCCGGTGCTGGAGCTCAACGGCCTGCTCGCCCTGCGGGCCCAGGCCGGACAGGTCTACGTATCCGACGAGGTGCTGGACTACATCGTGCGCCTGGTGGGCGCCACCCGGAGCCACCCCATGATTCTCCAGGGGGCCAGCCCCCGGGCCACCCTGGCCCTCACCGCCATGGCCAAGGCCGCCGCCCTGGTGCGGGGCCGGGACTATGTTCTGCCGGAGGACGTATCCCTGGTCTTTGGCGACGTGGTGCCCCACCGGCTGCTCCTCTCCCCCCGGGCGGAGGCCGACCGCTCCTTCGACCCCGCTTCGGAGCTGCTGGAGCGGGTGCCCGCCCCCCGGATCTCGTGACGCCATGGCGTACCGTCGGATTGCCTACGCGGCCCTGCTGGGCGGGGCAGTGCTCTTTCAGATCGTGTTCCGCTTTTACCTGTCCACCTTCACCCTGGCGCTGGTGCTGCTGCTCCCCCTGCTGTCGGTGCTGCTGAGCCTGCCGTCGGTGCTGGGCTGCACACTGCTTCTCACCTCCGCCGCTCCCACGGTGGTACAGGGGGAGGACGCGGTCTTTCAGGTGCGGCTGCGCAGCCGCACCCGCCTGCCCCTGCCCCGGCTTCAGGCCCGTCTCCACTGGAGCAACCAGCTCACCGGCGCGGGCGGGCGGGTGCGGTGGGAGCCCGTGCGCACCGCACCGGGCGCTCCGCCCACTCTGGAGCTGGCCACCCCCCACTGCGGCCGGCTGATCTGCCGGGCGGAGCGGGCCTGGACCTGCGATCTGCTGGGCCTGTTCCCCCTGCCCATCCCCACCGGGCGGCCGGCGGCGGTGCTGATCCTGCCGCCCGATATGGAGCAGGCGCTGCCGGAGCGCCTGCTGGGGGGCGGCCCCGGCGGCGGTGCGCTCCTCCCCCGCCCAGGGGGAGGGCCGGGGGAGGACTACGATCTGCGGGACTACCGGCCGGGGGACCCCCTGCGCTCGGTCCACTGGAAGCTCTCCTCCAAGCGGGACGAGCTGGTGGTGCGGGAGACCCTGGAGCCCCGGCAGACCACCCTGGTGCTCACCTATGACCACTTCGGCGCCCCCGCGGCGCTGGACCAGACCTTCGCCCGGCTGTGCGCCCTGTCCCGGGCCCTGCTGGAGCGGGGCAGGCCCCACCATATCCAGTGGGCCAGCCCCACCGGCGGCGGCGTGGAGGGGCGGCTGGTGGACTCGGAGCGGGCCCTGCTGGCCTGCCTGGAGCTGGCCTTCTCCCGGCCCGCCCCGGCGGAGGGACGCTCCATCCTGGACACCACCCTGCGCCTGCCCGGCCGCGCCGGTCCCCTCCGGCACATCCATGTAACGCCCACCGGACTGGAAGGAGGTGCGCCATGAAGCGCAAGCGCCGCGCCGCCGCGCCTCTGCGGCGGGGGCCCGCCGTCCTGCTGGGGGACGGCTGCCTCCTCCTTCTGGTGCTGGCGGGCACCGTCTTTTCCTTCCTTACCGCCTTCTCCGTCCAGATTCACGCCCTCCCCCTGCTGCTGGGCTGCGCCGCCGCCGCACTGGCCTTCCTCGGCCTCTGGTCCCTCCCCCGCCGCTGGTGGGCCCTTCCCCTGGCCCTGCTGGCCGCCGCCTGGCTCCTGGCGGTGCGGCGGCTGTGGCAGCCGCTGGTCCTGGGGGCCGACGCCCTGCGGGTGGACGTGGTCAACACCGTTTCCGCCAGCCTGGAGCTGGGCTTCACCCTGGAGCCCGCCCTTTCCCTCCCCGAAGCCCTCTGGACCAACTGCGCCACCCTGCTCGTCCTCCTGGCCCTGGTACCGCTGGGCGCCCTGCTGGGGCTGGGCGTCGTGCGCCTGCGCTCCTTCTGGCTGGTCTTCGTCAGCTCCTTCCCCTTCGTGCTGCTCCCCCTGTGCATCTCGGTCACCCCGGGCTGGCTGCCCCTGATGGCCCTGGTGCTGGGGTGGGTGGTGCCGGCCCTCACCTCCCTGCTGGCCCGCACCTCGCCCCTGGGGGCCGCGCGCCTCAACCTGGCCGCCCTTCCGGCCGCCGCCCTGCTGCTGGCCGCCCTCAGCCTGGCCATGCCCATGGACACCTACCAGCGCCCCGCCTGGGCCGACCGGGCCCTACAGCACCTCACCAATCAGGCCGTCCGCCTGGGGGACGGCCTGCTGGAGGGGAGCGGCCCCTTCGGCATTGGCAGCGGCGGGGGACGGCTGGCCGACGCCGACGGCTCCGTCTCTCTCTCCGACGCGGGGCCGCTGCGCTTCTCCGGACGCACCGTGCTGGAGGTGGAGACCGACCTCACTGGCCGCATCTACCTGCGGGGGCTCTCCGACGCGGTATATGACGGCGAGAGCTGGCAGCCGCTGGATGAGGCGGCCTACAACTGGCAGGCCCGCCTCCGCGGCGTCACATATGGAGCGCCCGTCACGCTGGACATGGACCTTGGCGTCACTGGGGCTGAGTCCCTGTTCGCCCAGTTCCAGCCCATGAATTTCCCCGCCCTGGCGGTTCGGGATGCCCACCCGGAGAGCCCCTACGCCAGGATCACCGTGCGCAATGTGGGGGCCGATCCGGGCTATGTCTACGTTCCCTACCATATCCTGACCCAGCCCGGCGAGCTGTCCGGGGCGGAATTCGTCCACGACGCCTATCTGGCCCGGGCGGCCCGGGTGTGGACCCACACCATCTACGTCCAGCCCGACGCCTCCCCTGCCGCCTCCGCGGGCCTGCGGGGGGAGCTGTCTCTGGCGGAGGCGGCCTACGCGGACTTCGTGCGGGAGTACTATCTCCAGGTCCCCCTCTACTCGGAAAACCCGGCGCTCCGCCAGGCGCTGGACGGCGCGTTGGAGCCGCTGTCCGACTGGCTGCGGCAGGCCCGGTACGCCTCCCCCGCCGCTGTGAAGCAGCCCTATGAGCTGGAAGCCGCCCAGGTGGTGGCGGACTACCTGGCCGCCGTCGCGGAATACGACCCCGACACCCCCGCCGCGCCGGAGGGGGAGGACTTTGTGGCCTGGTTCCTCACCGAGAGCCATCGGGGCTACTGCATGCACTTTGCCAGCGCCGCCGTGCTGCTGCTGCGGAGCATGGGCGTCCCCGCCCGCTATGTCTCCGGCTTTGTGGCCGACGTGCCCGCCTCCGGCCGCGTGAACGTGCCCGACTCCGCCGCCCACGCCTGGGTGGAGGTCTACATCGACGGCTACGGGTGGGAGCCGGTGGAGGTCACCCCCGTCTACGCCGGGAGCACTCCCGGCCAGAGCGGCGCGGAGGAGCCCGAGGCCACCCCCTCTCCCACGCCCACGCCCCAGGCCAGCCGCGCCCCCGACTCCGCCGCGCCCACACCCACCCCCACGCCGTCGGCGGCCCTCCCGAATGAGGGCCCGAAGCTCCCTCTCCGCCTGCTTCCGGCCCTCCTGGCCGCCCTTCTGCTGGCGCTGGCCCTCCCCCTGCGGCGCCTTTGGGCCCGCCGCCGCCGGGAGCGGCGTTTCCAGGATGAAAACCCCAACCGGGCGGCCATCGCGGCCTATCTCTATCTTCAGCGGCTGACCCGCTGGGGAGCGGAGCCGCCCGCCCGGGCCGGGGAGCTGGCCCAAAAGGCCAAATTCAGCCCCCACACCCTCACCGCCGAGGAGCGGGACGCGGTGCTCCGCGCCGCCCGCGCCGCGGCAGAGGCGGTGGACAAGTCCCTCCCCTGGTGGAAGCGGTTCGCCTTCCGCTATCTGCTGGGGCTGTACTGAGGTCCCGTTCGGCCGGACCGCCGCCGGGCGGCATTTCCCGCGCCCCTGCGTTTTATCTTCTCATTCGACAGGCCGCCCAGTCTCTAGTGAGACTGGGCGGCCTGCGGCTGCATTTGATTTGGGCGGGATACGGGTGTCACTCCGTCAGGGTGAAGAACCCCTCCACCCGGTTTTTCTTGTCAAATACATGGTTGTAGAGCAGCACCCGGTAGTCCTCCACGGCGGCCTCCAGCTCCTCCGGCAGCGCCTCGTTTTCGCCGTACCAGTTCCCGCCGGCGTCCCGGATGCCCACGGTGTTGATCACCGGGGCGGCCTTCCACAGCCGGGCCAGGTACTTTTGATACCCGGTCATGGGCAGGTTGGCGGTGTCCATCAGCAGCGCGGACAGGTAGTTGAGGGACAGCTCCACCCCCTGGGCCTCCGGTATGTCGTAGTTGGCCCAGAGGACGAAGGGCACCATCTGTTTTTTCTGGGCCAGGGCGGTATCCGGGGCCGTCCCCAGCACATCGGTATAGAAGTTGGTGGCCACCTGGGGCTGGTGGTCGCCGAAGAGGAGGATCAGGGTGGGCTCCTCCACCTGGGAGAAGTAGTCGAGCAGGTATTCGAAGGCCTGATCGCTCTGGTACACCAGGGACAAATACTGGTTGACCGTGTTAAACCGGCCCTCCAGCGCCCCGGTAAGCCACACCTCCCGGGGCAGGTCCGTCCACGCCATCTGGTAGGCGGAGTGGTTCTGCATGGTCACGTTGAAGAGAAACAGCGGCTCCCCCGCCTCCTTCTCCTCATACCAGCGGATCAGGTTCTCGTAGTCGCACTGGTCGGTGACATAGCCGGTTTTTTCGTCCCCCCGCATGTACTCCCGGTCCTGGAAGTCCCCCTCAAAGTATACCTCGTCAAAGCCGAAATCCCGGTAGACCGAGGGGCGGCTCCAGCCGGAGGAGCGGTAGGGGTGGGCGGCCACGGTGCGGTAGCCCAGGGCGGCCATCTGCCCCACCAGGGTGGGATCGCCGCTGGAGACATACATCTGGTAGGGCACCGTGCCCGCGGGCAGGAAGGCGGTGGTGTTGCCGGTGAGGAACTCGTACTCCGAGTTGGCGGTGGTGCCGCCGAACACGGAGGAGTAGGCGTAGCCCTTGATGGTGTTCTCCGTCAGGGAGCGGAGGAAGGGCATGGCGTCCGTATTGCTCTCCACGCCGGGCAGCACGGAAAGGTCGGAGAGGGACTCGTTCATGATGACAATGACGTTCACCGGGCGAATCATGCCGTCCTCCCCGGCCGCCGGCACGGCGGCCGGGTCGCTGGGAGTGCTCCCGGCGAGGGCCGCGAGGGCCTCCTCCGAGTAGCTCTCCGGCCGCTCCACCCTCATGTACTTCAGGCACACCGAGAAGTTAAGGAACAGGCCGTTGCCCCGGGTGGTCCACATGGAGGGCTCAATGCCCCGGCTCTCCACAAACCCGGTGCCGAAAAACACGCCCAGAAAGACCGCGGCGGCCCCGGCCGCCGGGACAAAGAGCCGCCACGGGAAGGGCCTTTTCTTCTCGTTCGGCAGGAAGGCCAGGGCCAGCAGCACCGCCGCGAACACGCCGATGGTGAGCCACTGCATGGAGTCGGGCCGGTAGTCGTAGTTGCCCGCCACGTTGGCGGCGGTGCGGAGGGTGAGGAAGTCGCCGGGAAAGAGGGTGCGTCCCCGGAAGGAGATCAGATAGTGGTTGGCCATGCCCAGGCCCCAGGCGATCCCCATGGCCCACTTGACGGCCGAGGCCCGCCGCCGGAGGACGAAGTAGAAAAACAGCTCTCCCAGGTAGTACCATGCCAGGTTGAGGGCGATCTGAAGGGGGGTGAAGTCGGTCCAGGGGTTGTTGTAGTTGAGGTACTCCACCAGGGTGAAGGAGAGCAGGGGGGCCAGGAGCATTAGGGCCCGGGTGGTCCAGGCGGCCTGCCCTTCTCCCAGGGGGAGGCGTGGCCAGCGGAGGCGGCGCCTCCGGCTACGCGGGGTGTCTACGGTATATGTCATGAATTGTTTGCTGCCTTCTCTCAAATGATTATGACAACCATTTTAGCACAAACGGGCGAAAGCGCAATAAATAAGGGCATACATAATATGTTGTTGTCCTGCCGCCCCAGGCGCGATA
>OGXL01003477.1_pt1 | contig 10505 bp, 8 predicted proteins | sample 1576311 | NCBI WGS metagenome assembly OGXL01 (sample SAMEA3541564, study PRJEB24748) | human gut metagenome | biome: human gut; feature: human-associated habitat; material: faeces | place: China | collected 2012 | reverse complement strand
ACATGACGAAGGTGGGAGGTGACTTGTTGGGTGTAGGTACGGAAGGGCGTGTCCATGGGAACACCTCCTTTGAAAAAGAACGACCGTTTCTATCTAAAAACAGCGTACCTTGTGTTTCGAGGTATGTCAAGAAAAGAACAGCTCGGACATAGTCCGAGCTGTTCTTTTCGTAAGAATGGTCAGCGGGTCCGCTTCAGCAGGAGGGTTAGGAAGAACCACAGAGCCAGCAGAAGGGTGATGGAGGCGCCGGTGGAGGTGCCCAGGTAGTAGGAGACTATCAGCCCGCCGATGCCGCATACCACCCCGCCCAGGACGGAGACCAGGTGGTACTGAGGCAGGTTCCGAGCCACGTTCCGGGCGGCGGCGCCGGGGAGCACCAGCAGGGCGTTGATGACCAGCAGGCCCACCCAGGTCATGGTGATGGTCACCACCACGGCGATGGCGGCGGTAAAGAGGAAGTTTTTCCAGACCACCCGGATGCCCCGGCTGTCAGCCAGGGCCTGGTGAACGGAAGAGAGCATCATCTGGTTAAAGGAAGTGATCCACAGCACCAGCAGGCCCAGCAGAATCAGAGCCAGCAGGCCGATTTCCCCGGGGGCCACACTGAGAATGTCGCCGATGAGAAGGTTGTTGAATTTGGTAAAGCTCTGGCCGCCCAAGGTGCTCAAAAAAATGCCCAGGGCCACGGCAGCGGAGGAGAAGACACTGATGGCTGTGTCGCTGGCCATGTGGGTTTTCTGCCGGACCAGGGTAAAGAGCAGGGCGATGACCACGGAGAAGAGGACCGCCGCGCCCACCGGCTGTGCCAGGCCGCAGAGAGCCCCAATGGCCATGCCGGTGAAGGCGGAGTGCCCCAGAGCGTCGGAAAAGAAAGCCATACGGCTCTCCACCACCATGGTGGACAGCAGACCGAACAGAGGTGTGACCACCAGGACTGCCAGCAGGGCATTTTTCATAAAGAGCATGGTGTCCGGGGCGGCCCATTCAAAGGGGAGCCAGGAGAGGAGCCAATACCAGAAATTCACTGGGCACACCCCCCTTCCTCTCCCAGGTTCAAGTGGAAGACCGCCTGAAATTCCGGGGAGTGGAGGACCTCTCCAGGGGTTCCCACCTTCAAAATTGAAATTTTAAAACATTACTTTGGTCACGATACTTTTCGTGACGGTCAAGAAAATATAATAGATAATATTTCAAGCGGTAATGACGCACTCTGTATTATGCCGACAGGCGGCGGAAAGTCTATTTGCTATCAGATACCTGCGCTTATGTCGAACGGCATTGCAATTGTGATTTCTCCGCTTATTTCACTTATGAAAGATCAGGTTACTTCGCTAAATCAAAACGGAATCAGAGCGGCATACATAAACAGCACCCTCACTTCTGCCCAACAATCGAGGGCAATTTATAACGCTATGCGTGGCGAGTACAAACTGATTTATGTTGCGCCCGAAAGGCTTGAAGCGCCTGCATTTTTAAACCTTTGCAACAGCATTAAAATTTCACTGATAGCCGTTGATGAAGCGCACTGCGTGTCGCAATGGGGTCACGACTTTCGCACAAGCTATTTGAAAATATCCGATTTTATTTCTAAACTTGATGACAGACCGGTCGTTTCCGCATTTACGGCAACGGCTACCGACGCTGTAAAAAGGGATATTCTAAATCTGCTCGGTCTTAAAAATCCTTATCAAATAACAACGGGTTTTGACAGAAAAAATTTGTTCTTCGCCGTAAAGCGTCCGCAAAACAAGCAAAAAGAATTACTCGCTATTGTGAGCGAACACAAAAATCAGAGCGGAATAATTTACTGTGCTACCCGTAAAAATGTAGAAAAAGTCAGCGATTTTCTCAATGATAACGGCTATGATTCGCTTATTTATCATGCAGGCCTGAGCAATGGAATACGAAGTAAAAATCAGGACGATTTCATTAATGACAGATGCAGTCTGATTGTTGCCACTAATGCTTTCGGAATGGGCATTGATAAACCCGATGTACGCTTTGTGGTGCATTACAATATGCCGAAAAATCTCGAAAACTATTATCAAGAGGCAGGCAGAGCAGGCCGTGACGGCGAAAACGCCGATTGTGTTTTGCTGTACAGCCCCGGTGATGTTCATACACAAAAATTTTTTATTGAAAATAATGACGAGAATGCCGAACTTACCGAAGACCAGCGTGAAAAAATCAAGAAAAACGATTACTACAAGCTCAACAAAATGGTAGGTTACTGTACATCTACCACCTGCCTTAGAAATTATATTCTAAACTACTTCGGTGAGTATCATACAAACGAATGCAAAAACTGCTCGGCTTGTCTTAAAGAATACAAACTGACAGATGTAACGGTTGATTCACAAAAAATCCTTTCGTGCATTATACGAACAGGGCAGCGGTTCGGCACTTCTACAATATCCGCCGTGCTTGCAGGCTCAAAAAGCGAGAATATTTACAAATACAGGTTAAATAATCAGTCTACATATGGCATAATGAGTGACAAGCGCAGAAAGGTTATAAACGAGCTTATAACAAGGCTTATTGACGAAGAGTATATAACTCAAACCGAGGACAAATACCCTGTTTTAAAGGTAACGCAAAAATCATATCCGATTTTGAAAGGGCAAAAAAGCCTTACAATGCGCCTCGCCGTTAAAGAGGAGCTGCACAGAGAAATTCAGCATACAGAGGTCGATAAGGTGTTGTTTGACAAACTTAAGGAGCGCAGAAAATATCTTGCAGATAAAGCCAGCGTTCCTCCGTATGTTATATTCAGCGATGCATCTTTGCGTGATATGTGCGCAAAACTTCCGACAAACGAAAATGATTTCTTGAGAATATCCGGTGTAGGTATTAAGAAACAGGAAAAATACGCAAAAGAATTTATCCCTATTATTAAGGAATATAAGGAAGAAAAGTTTTAAAATACGGCATACCATTTCTGTAATTTAACATTGAAATGGTATGCCGTTTCTGATTACAAATCCTGCAAATCTGCGCTTGGAATATCGCTTTCAAGATTATCTCTTGCTAAGTCGTTGTCTATATAAGAATAAAAATTTGAAATAGGTCTTTCGCTGTGCGGTTTACTGTGATACACCTTTTGTGACGGCGGCTGTGTGCCTGCAATAATCGGATTGGCTTTTTCGTTGCTAAGTTTAGCCCCGCCCTGCAATTCGGGTACAATCTCTGCTCTGTTTTTTTTATCGTAAATGTTATCTGCTCTGTGCATTCCTTTTTTAGCCATAAAAATCACCTCAAAAGTATTTTGCACAGTAAAAACTGAATTATTAGCATATGAAATAAAGAACCTAAAATAGAAACGAAATAAACATATAAAAAATCCTGCCTGAAAAATCAGACAGGATTTTGAATTTATTAAAGGATTTAATTAGCAAACACCCTGAGCAATCATTGAATCTGCAACCTTCTCAAAGCCTGCGATGTTAGCACCTACTACATAGTTGCCCTCATAGCCATACTTTTTAGCAGCATTGTCAATGTTGTGGAAAATATTAACCATAATGTTCTTAAGCTTAGCGTCAACTTCCTCAAATGTCCATGAAAGGCGCTGTGAGTTCTGTGACATCTCAAGAGCAGAAGTAGCAACGCCGCCTGCGTTAGCAGCCTTACCCGGAGCGAAGAGTAAACCTGCCTCCTGGATGAGCTTTGTAGCCTCAAGAGTTGTAGGCATATTAGCGCCCTCTGCTACTGCATAGCAACCGTTAGCGATAAGTCTCTTAGCATCGTCAGCGTTAAGCTCGTTCTGTGTAGCACATGGAAGAGCAACATCACACTTAACTGACCAATCGAATTTACCCTCGTGGTACTCTGCATTTGGACGGTAGTTCTTGTACTCTGAAAGTCTGCCTCTCTTAACTTCCTTGATTTCCTTAACAGCGTCAAGGTCGATACCCTCAGCATCGTAAACCCAACCTGTTGAGTCAGAAAGTGTAACTACCTTTGCACCAAGCTCAGTAGCCTTCTGTGTAGCGTAAATAGCAACATTACCTGCACCGGAGATACAAACTGTTGCACCGTTGATGTCTTTGCCGTTACACTTGAGCATTTCCTCTGTGAGGTAAAGAAGACCGTAACCTGTTGCCTCTGTTCTTGCTAAAGAACCGCCCCAGTTGAGACCCTTACCTGTAAGAACGCCCTCATATACATTTCTGATTCTCTTATACTGACCGAACATATAACCGATCTCACGAGCGCCTGTACCAATATCACCGGCAGGAACATCAGTGTCTGCGCCGATATGCTTGCAAAGCTCTGTCATAAAGCTCTGGCAGAAAGCCATAACTTCGTTGTCGCTCTTGCCCTTAGGGTCAAAGTCAGAGCCACCCTTACCGCCGCCGATAGGAAGACCTGTTAATGAGTTCTTAAAAATCTGCTCAAAACCGAGGAACTTAATTACACCAAGGTTTACAGATGGATGTAATCTTAAACCGCCCTTGTAAGGTCCGATAGCGCTGTTGAACTGTACACGGAAACCACGGTTTACCTGTACCTTACCGTTATCGTCAACCCAAGGAACTCTAAACATAATTACACGCTCAGGCTCTGTGATTCTTTCGAGAATTGCGTTCTCCTGATACTTAGGATTAGCCTCGAATACAGGCTCAAGTGATGTTAAAACTTCGGTAGCTGCCTGAATAAACTCAGGTTCGTTTGGATTTTTTGCTTTAAGCTTTTCGAGCTGTTCACTTACATACGACATTGTATGTTCCTCCTTATTAATTCAAAACAATTTATCATTACCACAAATATTTATGTGCTGTGGCTTTCGACATACTTATAATACTACTTTTTCAATCATTTTGCAAGTTTTTTAAATAAAGTTTATTAACTTGTTAATATTCGGTAATTATTTTGGCTAAAATACAAATATTTTACCTAAGTTATGAAAGTTGCTTGTGCCGGAGTTGCTTAAAAGTGAGTTTTTGCATTAAATAATCCGCTTAGTATAGTTTTTCAGTTGAAGCTTTAATATCAGCTTTTAGTTGCGTTTGCACATAAAGTGTGATATAATACAAATAGTAATATTTTTAAAATTGGTGATTTTATGGACTACACTAAAAAGCTAAAGGAACTGAGAATCGCAAACGGATATACACAAGCAGAGATTGCCTTTCTCCTGCATACAAGGCAGGAACAGTACAGCAAATACGAAAGTGGCAAGCGTGAATTGCCAATAAAACACCTTATTGCATTATGCAGAATTTACAAGGTTTCGAGCGATTATGTCTTAGGACTTGAAAAGTACAGTAAAAAGTAATACAAAATAAGCGCAACAAAAAAAGCCTGAGAACACTTAATTCTCAGGCTTTAGGTTATATTCAAATTCACTTATTATTTAAGTTATAATTCTCATTCCAAAATTTTTCTCAATTTCATATTTTTCCTTATAATAAAAAGGTCACTTCTGAATTTCTCAAAAGTGACCTTTGGTTTTATTAAATATCGTTTCTTACGATATCCTCATAGCTTTCTCTCTTTACAACAACTCTTGACTTGCCGTTGTTTACCATAACAATAGCAGGACGAGGAATTCTGTTATAATTAGATGCCATTGAGTAGTTATACGCACCTGTTGAAAGAACGGCAAGTGTATCGCCTACTGTAACAGGAGCTACCTGTGTGTGCTCCTGAACAAGGTCGCCGCTCTCACAACATTTGCCGGCTACTGTAACAGTCTGTGTAGCCTCTTTGTCTGCGTGGCTTGCGTTTACTACTGTGTAATCAGACTGATAAAGAGCATATCTGATGTTGTCTGTCATACCGCCGTCAACAGATACATAGGTTCTTATGTCAGGAATCTCCTTGATACCGCCAACTGTGTAAAGTGTGATACCTGCCTCACCAACAATAGAACGGCCCGGCTCAATGAAAATATAAGGAACAGGCACATTGTGCTCGGCAGCCTTTGCCTTTACAGCAACAGAAACCTTTTCCATATAATTCTCATAAGGAACAGGCTCGTCACTGTTTACATACATAATACCAAAGCCACCGCCAAGGTTTAAGTTGCTGATTGTAACACCAAGCTCGTCCTTAATTTTGCCGATGAAGTCCATCATAATTTCAGCGGCTGTAACAAATGGGTCAATATCAAAAATCTGTGAACCAATGTGGCAGTGGAGTTCTGCAAGGTTTACATTTTCATACTTGAGAGCCTTTTTAACAGCCTCAAAAGCCTCACCTGTTTCAAGTGCAAAGCCAAACTTTGAATCAATCTGACCTGTTCTGATGAAATTATGAGTGTGTGCGTCAACACCCGGCTTAATTCTAAATGAAATCTTTGCCTTTTTACCGAGTTTGCCTGCAATTTCGTTTAAAAGCTCAAGCTCGTAAAGGTTATCGACTACAAATGTGCCGACGCCTGCGTTAAGTGCAAATTCAATTTCAGCGGCTGTTTTGTTGTTGCCATGGAAATGTGTTTTCTCCATAGGAAAACCTGCCTGCTGAGCTGTATAAATCTCGCCGCCTGATACTACATCAAGTCCGAGATGCTCTTCATTGGCAATTCTGCAAAGCTCCTTACAGCTGAGCGCCTTACTTGCGTAAAGCGGCATACCGTTGCCGTTATAGAACTTTTTGAAAGACTTAACATATGAACGGCAGGTTGTTCTGATTGTGTTTTCGTCAAGCACATAAAGCGGAGTGCCATACTCCTTTGCAAGCTCAACTGTGTCGCAACCGCCGATTGTAAGATGTCCTTTTTCGTTAATGTTTAAGCAATCATTTACAAACATTCTCTCATACCTCCTGATATTTACTTGCGCAGCCTTTTATTCGGTCTGCAAAATATGTGACTCTATAAGAGCCTTTATTTCCTCTTTGCCATATCCGTCCTGTGCCGAAAACTCTATCATTGGCAAATCATCAATAGTGCTGAAAATGTCCTGATAGTATTCAAGCTGAAGCTTTTGATTTGTTTTATTCAGCTTGTCACGCTTTGTAAGCACTACGGCAAACGGGTAATTACTTCTGTAAAGAAAATCCACCATTTCGAGGTCATCGTCTGTCGGAGAATGACGCATATCGAGAATTTGGATAATCAATTTTATATTTCTTTCCTGCGCAAAATAGCCCTCTACAAGCTCAGCCCAGCGTTTCTTTTCGTTTTTAGAAACCTTAGCATAGCCATATCCGGGTAAGTCAACCATACGGAATTCCTTTAATTTATAGAAATTTATAGTAGCGGTTTTACCCGGCTGTGCGCTTACTCTGGCAAGCGCTTTTCTCTGCACAAGTTTGTTGATAAGCGAGGATTTTCCGACATTTGAATGTCCCGAAAAAACAATTTCAGGCATATCGGACTTTGGTAATTGCTCTTTTGTGCCGGCGGCAAATTCAAATTGTACTTCGTTAAAATTCATTTACCTCACCCCTACTGTCTGATGTTTTCCGATTTGGTAGTTACCGTATTATCGGCAACTGCGTTCCATTGCTTTTCTGAAATTACAGGTACATCAACTATTGCAATCGGGACTACCTGCGAGAAACTTGTAACAGGAATAAAACTGAGCTTTTCCTTTACAACAGGATCTATCTCCTCAAGGTCAGCCTCGTTTTCCTTAGGAATAATAACGGTTTTAATGCCCGATTTATATGCAGCCATACTTTTCTCTTTTAAGCCGCCTATTGGCATTACATTGCCTCGTAGGGTAATTTCACCTGTCATTGCAACATCACGCTTTACGGGCTTTCCTGTCAACGCTGAATAAATGGCGGTTGCCATTGTAATACCCGCCGAAGGACCGTCCTTTGGTACAGCACCCTCGGGAGCGTGAATATGAATATCTTTATTTTTATAGAACTGCGGATTTATGCCAAGTGAATTTGCATGACTTCTTATGCAGGTTACTGCCGCCTTTGCCGACTCCTGCATTACATCGCCGAGTGAACCGGTAAGCTCAAGTTTACCCGTACCCTCCATTACAGCAACTTCAATAGGCAAAAGCTCGCCGCCAACGCTTGTCCAAGCAAGTCCGTTTACTGTACCGATTTCGTCCTTTGCAGATAATTTATCGGTTGTAAACTTTTTATGTCCAAGCATTTCGAGAACTTCTTTATCTGTAATTTTAAAAGTTTCCTGTTCTTCCTCGAGCTTTTTTACAGCGCATTTACGCAAAATATTTCCGATTAATCTCTCAAGCGTACGAACGCCTGCCTCTCGGGTATAAAAATCAATGAGGAAATACAGTGCAGACTGAGTAAACTTAACTTCCTTTGAAGTAAATCCGCACTTTTCAATTTGCTTTGGCACAAGATGCTTTTTAGCAATATTAAACTTTTCTTCTCTTGTGTAGCTGTCAAGCTCAATGATTTCCATTCGGTCACGCAACGGTGCAGGAATTTGAGATACATCGTTAGCAGTTGTAATAAACATTACATTTGACAAATCAAAAGGAATGTCAATATAGTGATCTACGAACTTATTATTTTGCTCGGAATCAAGAACCTCAAGTAACGCAGAGGTAGGATCTCCCTTGTAATCACTTGCCAGCTTGTCAATTTCATCGAGAATAAGCACAGGATTGTTTGAACCGGCATTCTGAATTGCAGTCATAATTCTGCCGGGAATTGAACCGATATAGGTTCTTCTGTGACCTCTGATTTCAGCCTCGTCACGCACACCTCCGAGAGCTATTCGCTGACTTTTTCTGCCGATTGCTTTCGCTATTGACTGAGCAATAGATGTTTTACCAACACCGGGAGGGCCTGCAAAACAAATAATTTGTCCATCCTGTGAGCCTCTCAACTTTGCAACAGCAAGCTGTTCGATAATTCTTTCTTTTATTTTTGCAAGTCCAAAATGCGATTTATCAAGTTCTTTTCTCAGCTTTGTAACAGAAATCTTATCCTTTGTAGCCACATTCCATGGGAGGTCAAGCACTGTGTCAAGATAAGTTCTGATAACCGATGCCTCCTGACTTCCGTACGGCATACGCATCAGCTTTTTGCACTCCTTGATAAGCGCATTTTCTGATTCCTCGGCAAGACCTAAAGCATATATTCTTTCAGCATATGCCTCCGCCTCGGCAGACGGATTATCGTCCTCGCCAAGTTCTTCCTCAATAATCTTCTTCTGCTCTCTAAGAAAATAATCTCGCTGATTATCTTCGATTCTATCTCTTGCTTTCTGAACAATATCCTTTTCAATAGAAAGAATATAGGTTTCATTTATAAGAATATCAAGCAACACATCAAGTCGCTCGGTTTGGTCGAGTTCCTCAAGAATAGTTTGCTTTGCCTGATAATCAAGCACAATGTTGTCAGCTATGTAGTCTGCAAGCTCACCGCAAGACTTACAAGAGGCAACCTTAAATATAATATCATTAGGTACTCGAGGAGCTACCTTGACATAGTTTTCAAATTCGAGTCTTACAGCTCGCATTAAGCCGAACTGTTCGGAAGTATGCTTGAATTTTTTATCAGGATAAGGCTCGACTTCAGCCATAAGGCAATCCTGAGAAAAAACAGGAGTAACTATTCCTGCTCTGAATTTTCCCTCAATTACAACTCTTGTGGAATTATCGGGCTGTTTTATAACCTGCACAATTTTTGCAACTACACCTGTTGAATAGCACTTAGTAATATCGGGGTCATTTTCAGCGGCATCTTTCTGAGTAACAAGAAAGATAAGCTGATCGTTTTTCATAGCTGCATTAATTGCGCTGATGCTCTTTTTTCTTCCAACATCAAAATGGATGAGTGCCTTTGGGAAAACAACAAGTCCTCTGAGTGGCAGAACGGGCAAAAGTATTAAATTATCGTTTCTATCGTCCATTTTCTATCCTCCCATCACAATTTATTTCACAATTAAATCTAATCAAAAAAAGCTGTATTGTTTTTTCGGCAATACAGCTTTAATTATTTACAATACTTTAAGAAGCTGTGCTTCGTTTTTGACGCTTCTTTGCATCTTGTTTTAAGTTTATTGAAACAGCCGCCTTGTCTTCGTTTCTGAGAAGTTCAGGCTCACTGCCCTCGGTTACAACCTTTTCTGTGATTGTTACCCTTTCAATAGTAGGGTCAGACGGAATCTCAAACATAAGGTTTGTGAGTATTCCCTCCATAATTCCTCTAAGTCCTCTTGCGCCTGTTCTCTGCTCCTGCGCCTTTTTAGCAACAGCCTTTAAAGCGTCATCTTCAAATACAAGTTCAACATTGTCAAGCTCAAACAGCTTTTTGTACTGCTGAACGATTGAGTTTTTAGGAACGGTAAGAATCTGCACAAGAGCCTCGGTATCAAGACCGCTGAGAGCGGTTATAACAGGAAGTCTGCCGATAAGCTCAGGAATTATGCCGTATTTAACAAGATCATGCGCAGTAACATCTTTCATCCAGTAGGTTTCATCAAGTTCCTTTTTGTCCTGAATAAATGATTCAAAACCGATTACAGATGAACCCTTGCGCTTTGTAACAATCTTTTCAAGACCGTCAAAAGCACCACCGCAGATAAACAGAATATTTTTAGTGTTAATCTGCAAAAATTC
>OGXL01003476.1_pt1 | contig 10509 bp, 8 predicted proteins | sample 1576311 | NCBI WGS metagenome assembly OGXL01 (sample SAMEA3541564, study PRJEB24748) | human gut metagenome | biome: human gut; feature: human-associated habitat; material: faeces | place: China | collected 2012 | reverse complement strand
TAAACAGCTCACGGTCTGTTAGCTTCAAATCATTTACAAATTCCAATGCTTCCGTGATAGACTTATCGCAAAATTCGCTGATATTGATACCGCCGACGGTAACAGACAAGCTTTCGGGAGACAAACGTCTGCCATGACATTTGTCGCATGGAATAGCACTCATATAGGATTCAATTTCTTCTTTAATCCAGTTGCTTTGCGTTTCTCTGAAACGGCGTTCCAAATTGTTAATGATACCTTCAAATTCTGTTTTATACTTCCCTGTACCGTATTCATTGGTACGTTCGATTTCAATTTTTTCTCCTTTGGTACCGTATAATAAAATATCTACAATTTCGTCGGGAAGGTGGGCAATCGGTGTATCCAAAGAAAAATCATACTGCTTTGCCAGGGCTTTCATGTACATAGCCGCAATAGTACTGCCTTCCATAGCCCAACCGCTGGCTTTCAAACCACCCTGATTGATAGAAAGTTTGCGGTCGGGCAAAATCAAATCAGGGTCTATTTTCATAAACACGCCAAGGCCTGTACATTTTTCGCAGGCACCAAACGGATTGTTGAAAGAAAACATGCGCGGCGTCAATTCTTCAATGCTGATTCCATGTTCAGGGCAAGCATAGTTTTGCGAAAACATCATATCTTCCCCATCAATAACATTTATCATAATCAATCCGCCTGTAAGTCCCGATGCAATTTCAATAGAGTCCGCAAGACGAGACTTCATATCCTCCTGAATCACAAGACGGTCTACCACAATTTCAATGGTATGTTTTTTGTTCTTCTCCAATTTAATTTCTTCGGACAAATCATAAATCATCCCGTCAACTCGCACGCGTACATATCCGGCTTTTCTGGCCGCTTCAAATTCTTTTACATGCTCGCCTTTTCTTCCTCGTACAACAGGAGCCAGTATTTGTATTTTGGTACGTTCCTCCAGTGTCATCACATGGTCCACAATCTGGTCAATGGTCTGCTGTTTGATTTCTCTGCCGCAGACAGGACAGTGTGGAATGCCGATTCTGGCATACAGCAAACGCAAATAGTCATAAATTTCCGTTACTGTACCTACAGTGGAACGCGGATTTTTAGATGTGGTTTTTTGGTCAATGGAAATAGCGGGCTACCCGTACACGAAGCGCTACCTGGGCACGTTCGAGAACCACTTCAGCACCATCGGCCTCGTGGGCATGAACGAGGCGTGCCTGAACGCCAGCTGGCTGCGCGCCGACATGACGCAGGAGGCGGCGCAGGCGTTCACGAAGGACGTGCTCAACCACATGCGCGCCCGCCTGGCCGACTACCAGGAGGAGTACGGCGACCTGTACAACCTCGAGGCCACGCCGGCCGAGAGCACCACGTACCGCTTCGCCAAGCACGACAAGGAGCAGTTCCCGAATATCGTCACGGCCAACGAGAACGGCAAGCCGTACTACACGAACTCGTCGCATCTGCCGGTGGGCTTCACCGACGACATCTTCAGCGCGCTCGACGTGCAGGACGAGCTGCAGACGCTCTACACGTCCGGCACCGTGTTCCACGCGTTCCTGGGCGAGAAGCTGCCCGATTGGAAGGCGGCCGCCACGCTCGTGCGCAAGATCGCCGAGAACTACAAGCTGCCGTATTACACCATGTCGCCCACGTACTCCGTGTGCAAGAACCACGGCTACATCGCCGGCGAGGTGTACGAGTGCCCGTGCTGCCACGAGGAGACCGAGGTGTGTTCGGCTTGTGGTTTCTTGGGTAATCCCGGCATACGGAGAATTTCACCGGCGATGGCTACAATCATTTCCGCACCGTTATTGACCACAATATCCTTGATGTGGAACTCAAAGTTGTTGACTGCACCGTATATCTTCGGGTCGGCAGAGAAGGAGTACTGCGTCTTGGCGATACAGACGGGGTAATGGCTGATACCCATCTGCTCTATCAGTTTGATAACCTTGCGGGAGTGGAGACTGTAAGTCACTACGCTTGCCCCGTAGAGGTTGCAGGCTACCTTTTCTATTTTACGTTCCACGCAATCGCTCTCTTCGTAGGTGAAGGTCAGCGGTTCGGATGGTTTGTTCTCGATAGTATCTACTACCAGATTGGCAAGGTCAACGGCTCCCTCTCCTCCTTTGGCAAAGGCGTTGTTCACGGCAAAACCTACCTCGAGCTTTTCTTCGCAATGGCGGCGGATAGCTTCCACCTCCTCGTCCGTATCACTGGCAAAACGGTTGAATGCCACGATGACCTGCTGGCCGAATGAACGCAAATTGCGTACATGCTTGTCCAGATTGCCGAAGCCCTCTTTCAGTCCTTCCATATTGGGTTCCTTGATGCGGTCCAGACTGACACCGCCATGCATCTTCAGTCCTTGTGCGGTAGCAACGATTATCGTCAGCTTGGGCTGTAGGCCGCTCTTGCGGCACTTGATGTTGTAGAACTTCTCCGCACCCAGGTCAGCCCCGAAACCGGCTTCCGTCACTACATAATCGCCGAATGTCATGGCCATTTTTGTGGCAAGAATGGAGTTGCAACCATGGGCAATATTTGCGAACGGTCCTCCATGAACAAAAGCAGCAGAGCCTTCGGTAGTCTGTACCAAGTTGGGGTTGATAGCATCTTTCAACAGTACGGTAATGGCACCGGCTACTCCTAACTCCTTCACTGTGAAAGGAGTACCATCGAAACGGAATCCCAGAATAATATTTTCGATACGGCGACGGAGGTCATCGAGGTCCGTTGCCAGACAGAGAATAGCCATAATTTCGGAAGCCGGGGTAATATCGAAGCCCGACTCCTCGGTAATGCCGTTGGTGCTCGGTCCCAATCCGGTGACAATGCTCCGCAAGGAACGGTCATTCACATCAAGTACGCGCCGCCAAATGATTTCTTTCAGTCCGAAGCCGTCCGCCTGATGCTGGTACAAGTAATTGTCGAGCAAAGCGGAAATCATGTTGTGTGCGGAGGTAATGGCGTGAAAGTCGCCCGTAAAGTGCAGGTTTATCTTCTCCATGGGAAGCACCTGGGCATATCCTCCACCGGCAGCACCGCCTTTCATGCCGAAGCAAGGACCTAACGAGGGTTCGCGTAAAGCCACAATCGCTTTCTTGCCAATCTTGTTCAGCCCCAATGCCAGCCCGATGGACACGGTTGTTTTACCGATACCCGCTTTCGTAGCCGTGATAGCCGTCACCAGTATCAGATTGCTCTTCTTCACTTTCTCTTCATCAATCAGATGCGTAGGAATCTTGGCTATGTAACGGCCATAGTTCTCTACTTCGTCACGCGGGATATCCACACTTTCAGCCACCTGCTTTATCTTCTTCAGCTCTATGCTGCGGGCTATTTCAATGTCCGATTTCATACAGAGTCTTTTCTTTAAATAACAACTTTAATGTTTTGAAAGTTGCAAAAGTACGAAAGATGTGGCAAAGTACAAAAGAATACCGTATTTTCACCTGACCACCTGCATCTTCTATCTATTTGAACCGCGACGTATCCACCGCCTCCCGTTGCTTCTCCTTATATCCTCCGAATTTATAGGTAAACGATACGCCGAATTCGCGGAAGCATGAGTAATGATTCGTCACATTCTGCGTCTTGAAACGGATGCGGGGAGAAATCTGTCCCGTCTCAAAAATATCGTTGCAGTAGAGGTTGAGGATGGCTTTGTTCTTGGCAAAGCCGTAGCGCAGGGCAATATTCACATTGCCCGACGTAGGCAGGTCGTAGATGCCCTGAATGGCTTTACTATGCACAAATCCGGTCACCGTCAGCTTCAAGTCGGGTTTGGTGGAGAGAGTAAAAGTATTGTTCATCTGGGCAATGCCATAGCATTGCTTTCTGTCGAAAGGAATATCCCAGAAATCACCATCCTTTTCGCGATGCCACAAGCCGATGAGGGTAAGGCGAGAATTCAACCAATCCTTCACCTTAAATGGGATAGAGGCTTGTATTCCTGCTTGTTGCTGATAATCAAAATTGAGTGTCTTGTAGATTTCAACCAGACGTTCGGAAGATTGGTAAAGCGTCTGTACGGAGTAGTCTTTGGTGTGGTTGAACCAGGCGCTGAAGATGTATTTGCTTTTCAAAATATAGGTCATTTTCAGCTCATACTCTTGTGCCGGTTTCAGCAACGGATTACCATGCAGCTCAGAGTATCCGCCGCCGATGTAAGAGACGGCATCCTGCACGGCCCAGTAGTCGGGATAGTCCTTGTCGCTGCTCAAGGAGAGCTGGAGGATATGTCCCGGTGCCGGCATATAGTTCAAGTTGACAATGGGATACCAGTCCCACTGGTCCCAGACGGGAGTCTTGTAATGCTCCACAGCCAGAGAAGCGTCCAAAGCAAGTTTGTCGCCGAAACTCTTGCTGAAACCTGCATAGATATTCCAAGTTTGCTCGCGGCGGCGGGACTTCATATTGCTCAAGGCATCTGATGAGGTCAACTGTTCACCGGTATCGGGATCGTAATAATATTGGTAGCTATTGTCAATACTGGTAGTGTAGACGGCTCCATAATTCAAGTCCCAGCCTTTCCCCAAGTTATGCTCCTGGGCCAGAAAGAACTTCCAGCGGTTGATGCGCTGACAGTCTTCCGTGTAGAAATCGAGTTCCTCATCCTGCATACGGCTATGCAGTAGTTGGTTGGACGGAGAGCGGTAGTAGGTCAGTTCGGCACCGGCTTTGAGGCCGAAAGGGGTACGATAGTCCAGACGGCCGTTGTGCAGCCAGTCGGTGCTATTGCTATGAGTTGTGGACACCTGCGTGCCCGTCACGCCCTTCCAGTTGTGGGAGGTGGAATAGCCACCGTTATAGACGAAACTCAGCTGATGGTTCTTGGCGATACTATAGTCCGCCCCTACCCTGAAATTATGGGTATGGCTGCGGCCACGGCCCACCTCATCTGTTGTCATGGGGTGAACCGAGCCGTCCGCCAGGGTGTGCACAGCCTCTTTGTCGGTAGTAGAGTAGCCCCGGCCATGGCTGTGCGAGTAAAGAAAATCTGCTGAGAATTTATTTTTGCTGAAGAGCAGGCTGGCGCGTTCCTCAAAGCCTTCGTTGTGCTTCTGGCGATACTTGACGTAGAGTTCGCCTTGCCAGGAGCCGGGGCCGCCTGCCGATTGTTTCAAGGTGATATTGATAAGTGCGCCACGCACCTGGTAGCGTGCAGGGGCGTTGTACATCACTTCCGCCTTCTCTATGCGGCTGGCAGGGATGCTGCGCAGCAAGGCATAGAGCTGCCCTGTGCTGAGGGTGGTTACTTTACCGTCCAGGATAACGGTGACTCCCTGGCCTGCCAACTGCAGCCCGCCATTCATCTCGATGACGCCGGGAAGCTCTTTCACGGCATCGTAGGCATTGTCTACGGGGAGGTTCCGGATAAGGCGGGGCAGGTCGTACACCAGCTTGCCTTGCGCTGCCTTTACGATGGGGCGTTCACCGGTAATCATCACTTCCGGCAAGGTCTGATAAAGGCTGTCCAGACGGGCATCGGTCGTGATAAGGCTGTCGGCGCTGAGGATACGGTTGTCGTCCGCACCGGAGGTGGTTGCAGTGCCGTTGTTCTCTTGTGCCGAAAGGCTGATGCTCAATGCACAGCATACAAGAGGGAGTAAATAGAATCGTTTCATGTTCTTCTTTTTATTTATGTTCATATTCTTCTTCTGTAAATCTTCGTCTGCAAAGTACGGCAGAATCAGCAGAAACTTGTGTTATCAGCGGCTTACCAAGTGTTATCCAGTGTTATCGGGAGTGTTATTTAGTCTTATCGGATGATAGGGTTCACAATATTAGTCTTACCTTTGTATGTATAAAAGTAACCGGAAACAAACATGAAACTGCCATTCAAATATATTGCCATACTTGTCATCGTCTCCCTGGCCGGCATCTTCGCCTACCAAGCCTACTGGCTGACGGGGCTCTACCATACCATGCACAGTGAAATGGAGAGGGACATCACCGAAGCCATGCGCATGAGCGACTATAACGAAATGATGATACGCGTGGATAAAATGAAGCAGGACGACATAAACCACGGTGAAGTCAGCGTATCAGCCGGATACAGCGATGACGGAAAATCATTTGTCCGTAGCAGTACCACCATCTCCCGTGAAGATTCTTTGGACAACGCTACCCTGCACGAAACCTTCATGCCCAAAGGAGACAGTGTTTACGTGACCCACCCGAACGATTCAACCCGCGTGGAAGTCAGTGTCAAGGACTCGGACAGCTCTCCCCAATCCGCATTGAGTGCCAAAGGGGGACTGGATGTGATTTTGCGCGACCAAAACAGTATGCTGGAACTCGCCACCTACTTCCAGCGCGGACTGCATTCGGGACTGGACATCATTTCCGACCCCGACGTAGTGCTTTATGACAGCCTGCTGACTTCATTCCTGCACGACCGTAACATCAATCTTCCCCATAGGCTGCTACATCTTCACAAAGGCAGCAAATGGGACTCTACCATTCTCTATATAGATACATTGGTAAACATCGGTACCCCCGGCTATGTGCCTACCTCAAAAGCCGTGGAATATAATTATTCTTTCGACATCAATACAAGTCAAAGCTACCGTCTCATCATGGAACCGGCCGGCACGTTGGTCTTGCGACAGATGTCGGGCATTCTCACCACATCATTCGTTATTCTGATCGTACTCGCTTTCTCCTTCTGGTTCCTGATACGCACCATCCTGAAACAGAAGACACTGGAAGAGATGAAGAGCGATTTCACCAACAACATCACCCACGAACTGAAAACCCCCATCGCCGTAGCATATGCCGCCAACGACGCTCTGCTCAACTTCAACCAAGCGGAGGAAAAGGCCCAGCGCGACAAATACCTGCGTATCTGCCAGGAACAGCTTCAGCGCCTCAGTGGACTGGTTGAACAGATACTTTCCATGAGTATGGAACGCCGCAGGACTTTCCGCCTGCACCCGGAGGAGTTTGCAATACGTGATATTCTGGAAACGCTCATCGAACAACACAAGCTGAAAGCGGAAAGCTCCGTCCACATATCGGTGGACATCGAACCGGAAGATTTGAGCGTACTTGCCGACCGCACGCATTTCAGCAACATCATCAGCAACCTGATAGACAACGCCATCAAATATTCGCACGGAGAGGCCGAAGTGGCCATCCATTGCCGCAAGGTAACCGTCGAAGGGCAGAATGAACAGACTGAAATCTCCGTCAGCGACCACGGTATCGGTATTGCTCCCGAGAAGCAGAAGCACATCTTCGACAAATTCTACCGCGTACCCACGGGTAATCTGCACGATGTGAAAGGCTATGGGCTGGGATTGTTCTATGTGAAGACCATGATAGAGAAGCATGGTGGCAGCGTATCGGTAAAGAGTGAGTTGGGAAAAGGAAGTACCTTTACGATAAGGATATAATAACATTATTTGTTAGGGTACTTTACATTACTTGTTAAGGAGCTTTACATTACTTGTAACAAAAGCGACAATTATGGAAAAGATAACCGTACTTCTGGTTGAGGACGAACAGACCCTCGCCATGATTATCAAGGACACATTGGAAGGGCAGAACTTCATCATCCACACCGCAGCAGACGGTGAAGAGGGATTGCGCAAGTTCTTCGACCTCCGTCCCGACGTGCTGGTGGCAGACGTGATGATGCCCCGCATGGACGGCTTTGAAATGGTGCGCCGCATCCGGCAGACCGACAAACAGACCCCGGTACTGTTCCTTACCGCCCGCTCCACCATCAACGATGTGGTGGAAGGGTTTGAGCTGGGTGCCAACGACTACCTGAAAAAGCCTTTCGGAATGCAGGAACTCATTATCCGCATAAAGGCCCTGGTAGGCAAAGCTTTCTCCTTTACAGAAGAAAATCCCAAGGAAACTACCGTTTTTGAAATCGGTGACTACCGTTTCAATTCCGTCACTCAACGACTTGCTTTTGCAGGCACCCCGACTTCACCTAACGCGGATACGGAAGTGGAACTCTCCCACCGCGAGTCCGAAATACTGAAACGCCTTTGCGAGAACCGCAACCAGGTGGTCAACACCCAGAACGTATTGCTCGACCTCTGGGGAGACGACAGCTTCTTCAACTCCCGCAGCCTGCATGTGTTCATCACCAAACTGCGGCATAAACTGGCCGGAGACGAGCGCATCCGTATCGTCAATGTGCGGGGAATAGGATATAAACTAATAGTGAACTAAACTAAAACTAAACTACTATTTATGAGAAAGTTATTATTCATTACTTTTATCTATTCCTCACTCTGCGCCTATGCACAGAGCGAGATTCCGGAAGACACAATAAAGAACCGGCCTCCCGTAAAGAAAGAGCAGATTCCCTTTTCTCCAAAAGAGAACAAGCGTACGGGCCTTGATGAAAGCCAGCCCCAACAAAGTCTGCAGGGCGAACAGCAGGAAGAGATAAATCTCCATCTCCCTCCCTCCGACTATGTGGAGCCCCTGCCCTGGACGGACATGAAGAAGATACACTTTCAGAAAAACATCTTTGAATGGGACTTCCAGCGTTTCGCCGATTTCCTGCTCTCGCCGGAAGTCGTACTGACGATGTACGGCAGCCATAACACCTATCCTGCAATGGGCTCCATCATGCAGGCTGGCGCAGGAGTTACTTATTACAGTCCCGACGGACATTGGGAACTGAGCGGCGGAGTGTATGCCGCCCACTATTCCATCTCCCAACCTTCATCCATTACAGGTGCCCAGTATGCCAAAAGGGATGCCCCCCGAGGTACTCAATGGGACATAGGCTACAATGCCTCCGTATCCTACCGCATCAATCCCTACATGCGTCTACATGCCTTCGGCCAGTATTCGGGCTACGGGAGAAGTAACTCCTTTCATGGATATATGAACCCGATGTATCCGCAAAGCGGTTATGGCATGGTACTGGAACTGAAAGTGACGGACTGGCTCGACCTCAACGGAGGGATGGAACGAAGATACGACCCCACTAAAATGAAATGGGTAAATTCGCCCATCTTCGCCCCTACCATTCGTATAAAGAAATAGAAATAATACAAAGATATTTCCAGAAATAGAGGGAAACGAGTATCTTTGTTCAGTCCGCCCCTATGCGGCAGACAGCAACTGAAATTGTGAACAAAGAACTATGAAACGAATCTTCTTCTGCATCATCATTTTACTTGCAGGCATGTCATCCGTCAGCGCACAGAACGGGATGCCTGCCGATACGGTACGTACTGCAGTACATGGCGAAGCGTCTCCCGAAGGCATGTCTCCGTCCGAAAAGGAGCTTCTGCCGGACGTAAAGAATTACGACGGCTTCCTGCTGGATATGGGGCTGATGAATCTGTCCGCCCCCACTCTTCCCAAATTCACTTTGGAGATACCGGATGCCAGCAAAGACTATAGCCGCATCTTCCGGTTGAACCCGAACGTGACTTATTCACAAGGTCTTTCGAACATATTCTCACTCAGCAACTCCCGGTATTTCAGTTCGAATCCCTTCGGACTGACGGGCTTCTGGGGCTCTACTGACAACCTGCAAATGGGAAGTTTCACTTTGAAGAACGGCATGCGCATCCATACGTACGGCGAATATGACAAAGACGGCTGGAAAGTGCCCAACCCTTCCGCACTGCCTTGGGAAAAGAACAATTTCAAAGGGGCGTTCGAGCTGAAATCAGCCAACGGAGCCTTTGGCATACGCATCGAGGTACAGCAGGGCAGACACGTGCCCTATTGATGCCCATCACTTAACAACAGAATCAATGACAAGAAAGAAAATACTGGTGATAGGCGCCAACGGTTTTACCGGCAGACGCATCCTGGATGATTTGTCCCGCAACTTGTCTTATCAGACAACGGGCTGTTCCCTGCACGACGACATCTGTCCTCATTCGGGCGACTATCGCTTTATCCGTACGGATATATGCAACCGCCAGGCGGTGAAAAAGCTTTTCCAGGAAGTACAGCCGGATGTTGTAATCAATACCTCCGCCCTCTCCGTCCCCGATTATTGCGAAACGCACCATGCAGAAGCGGATGCCGTCAACATTACTGCCGTGGAGCATCTGGCAGAATGCTGTGAGGCAAGAGGCAGCCGTTTTATCCATCTTTCCACCGACTTCGTTTTCGGTGGTGTTACGGACCGGCCCTATACGGAGGAGGATATTCCCGCTCCCGTTAATTATTACGGCTACACCAAACTGGAAGGTGAGAAACGTATCGCTGCCGTTTGCAGGGATTATGCCATCGTGCGTGTAGTGGTAGTGTACGGTGCCGCCCTGCCCGGACAGCATGGCAATGTGCTCCAACTGGTGGCAAACAGATTAAGGAACAATGAGGAAGTGTTCGTCGTATCCGACCAATGGCGTACGCCCACCTTCGTGGGAGACGTGTCGCAAGGAGTGGAGAAGCTGATAAGTCATCCGCAAAACGGTATCTATCATCTCTGTGGCAGCGAGTGCCTGACCATTGCAGACATCGCTTATCGGGTAGCGGATCTCCGAGCGATGCAGGTGTCTTTTTGAAATTATTCGCTTC
>OGXL01003470.1_pt1 | contig 10519 bp, 12 predicted proteins | sample 1576311 | NCBI WGS metagenome assembly OGXL01 (sample SAMEA3541564, study PRJEB24748) | human gut metagenome | biome: human gut; feature: human-associated habitat; material: faeces | place: China | collected 2012 | reverse complement strand
AATCCCAGTGGATCTTCGGTGGTGACGGATGGGCTTACGATATCGGATTCGGTGGTGTTGACCATGTTCTCGCTAGTGGACGTGACATCAACGTTATGGTATTCGATACAGAGGTTTATTCTAACACAGGTGGACAGTCTTCCAAGTCTACACCTACAGGTGCTATCGCTCAGTTCGCTGCAGGCGGTAAAGAGACTAAGAAGAAAGATATGGCTTCCATCGCTATGAGCTATGGCTATGTATATGTTGCTCAGATTTCCATGGGTGCTGACTTCAACCAGACTGTAAAAGCTATTGCTGAGGCTGAGGCTTATCCGGGACCATCTCTGATCATCGCTTATGCTCCATGTATCAACCATGGTATTAAGAAAGGTATGGCAAAAGCTCAGACAGAGGAAGAATTAGCAGTTAAGGTTGGATACTGGCATAACTTCAGATTCAATCCTGCAGCTGAAGGAAACAAGTTCTCTCTTGATTCCAAGGCTCCGAGCATGGAAGATTATCAGGCATTCCTTGACGGTGAGGTTCGTTATAACTCTCTGAAACGTCAGAATCCTGAGAAGGCTGCAAGACTGTTTGCTAAGAATGAGGCTGAGGCTAAGGCTAGATTTGAATATCTGCAGAAGCTGATTGCTCTTCATAGTGCTGAATAATCTTTTCGGTTTTTGAACGATTGATAAACAATAATATAAAATAAATAGATAGAGCTATTTATAGTGTCCAGACGATATATGGGCCGCGGTACTTTTTGTATCGCGGTTCTTTTTATAAGGGACGTCAGAAAATGAAATAACTTCTGGGGCTCAGTCTCGGAACCATTGAATTTCTAAGCATTTGAAAAGCCACTAAAAGCATTCAGAAATAGCTCAAACTCGCCTGCGGCTCAGACAGTGAGCGATTTCTGAATAACGCGGCTTTCCAAATACTAAGAAATTCAATGAACCCTCAAAATTCGCCCCAGAAGTTATTTCATTTCCTGACTGGATGCTGGCTGATTTAAATACTTTCGTTGTTTTTAAACAATAAAATAATGTTGACCATAAATTTGACAAGTATTGGATATTTGTCTATAATCAGTGAGAACTTTATAACTCGATTTAGAATGATAGAATATAAAGGAGCGGTTATGAGGAGATTTGTGAGCAGGGATAGTAAGAGGGATTTCTATATATTATATACGCTGGTTTTTGGGGTTATTGCGGGGTTTATTTATTATCAGTTTGCGGGGAATGGGAAGTCTTTGGTGTGGAGTCATGATGGGATTCCGCAGCATTTGAATTCTCTGGCGTATTATGGGCGATATCTGAGGGAGGTTCTGCATACGGTTTTTGTGGAGCATAAGCTGGAATTGCCTATGTGGGATATGAATATCGGGTATGGTTCGGATATTCTTACAACTTTGCATTATTATGTGATCGGGGATCCGCTGACTTTGTTGTCTGTGTTTGTGCCGGTGGATAAGACGGAGGTTTTGTATGAGGTTCTGATTTTTCTGAGGATTTATCTGGCGGGGATTTCTTTTAGTGTTTTTTGTTTTTATCATAAGAATCCGAAGCAGGCGACGTTTATGGGGACGTTGATCTATATTTTTGCGGGATGGACGATTTATGCGGCTATGAAGCATCCGTATTTTTCCAATCCTATGATTTATCTGCCGCTGGTTCTGATGGGGATTGATAAGATTTATAAGAGGGAGAAACCATGGCTGTTTATCTGGGCGACTGCGGTTTCGGCTATGTCGAATTTCTATTTCTTTTATATGATCTGTATTTTTATGTTTATTTATGCGGCTTTCCGGTATTTTGGGATTTTCAGCGAGAGAAGTGTGAAGGATGTTCTGGGATGGCTGGTGAAGTTTATCGGGTATTATGCGGTGGCTTTGATGATCGCGGCGGTTATTTTTCTGCCGGTGATCATGACGCTTTTTGGTACGGACAGGTTTCAGGCTGAGAATTATGTGCCGCTTTTATATGATAAGATTTATTATGAGAAGTATCTGGGTGATCTGATCGGGGAGAATATGATCCAGTGGGGGGTTGCCGGGTATTCTGCTGTTGCTATGGCGGGTGTATTTGTGCTTTTTTCCAGGAAGAGGAAATATCTGGATCTGAAATTGGGATTTGGGCTGTTGAATCTGTTTTTGCTGGTGCCTTTTGCAGGGCATGTGCTCAATGGTTTCTCTTATGTGTCCAACAGGTGGATCTGGGCTTATGGGATGATGATCGCGTATATTTTCGTGAAGGCATATCCTGAGCTGTTTACTCTGACTGTGAGGGAAAAGAAGAAGATTTTTGTCATGACGGTGGCGTATTGTGTGCTGGCTCTGTTTGCGAAAGCTGCCAGAACGCAGAGAAATATGGCAGGTGTGCTGGTTCTGGTATTGGCTGTGTTTACGGTTACTTCTTTTAGAAATATTTTTCTGCAGGGGAAGTATATGTGCGGGCTTCTCAGTGCTTTGCTTGTGGTGAGCATTATGTTGAATGTTTCTTATCAGTATTCTTATGAGAAGGATTATCTGTCAGAGTTTGCAGCCGAAGAGGAGTCGCTGGATAAGCTGGAGTCGAATACGGATAAGGCGGTTCTTGCTGCCGGGGATTCAAGTGTCTATCGTTATGACCAGTATGGGGCATTGCCCTATGATAATACTTCTATGTATATGGGTACGAACAGTACTGCTTATTATTTCAGTCTTGCAAACAGCAGTATCAGTGATTTTTTCAGTGAAATGTATCTGAATACGCCATGGGAGCAGCATTATGAGAACCTGGACGGAAGGACGATTCTGGACAGGCTGGCTTCTGTGAAATATTTTGTGATAAGTGGTGATAATTTCCGCTATCTTTCCTATGGATATAATAAAGAGAAGGGCTCTGCAGGAAAGGGAAAAAATGAGTGCAGGGCTTATGAGAATGAGAATGCACTGCCTCTGGGTTATACTTATGACAGTTATATTCCTGAATCGGAATATGAGAAAATGGATGTGGTAAAAAAGCAGCAGGCTTTGATGGACGGTGTGGTGCTTGAGGAGAGTACACTGCCTGAGGCATCTGTTGATGCTGATAATGAGAATATCCAGTATCGTATGGAGACAGGGGATGGTTGTGCTCTGTCTAAGGGAGCAATCAGGGTGACGAAGGAAGGGGCGCAGCTGAAGCTTGTGTTCCATGGTCTTACGGACAGTGAGAATTACCTGATCGCAGATAATCTGGATTATGACAGTCTTTCACCGAGAGAACTGATTGGTAACAGTCAGTGGAAGAAGATGTCTGAGTATGACAAAAATAAGGTTCTTGATGAGGACAGCCGGTGGCGATACTGGAAGGAATCAAAGGAAGCGGCTATGACAGTCAGCTCCAATGATGTGACCAAGACCATAAAGATTTTTACGGATAAGTATAATGCCTACAGTGGACGGCATGATTTTCTCTGCAATATGGGATATTCCAGATCAGGAGTTCGTACTATGACGATCACCTTTGCCAATACGGGTGTTTATACTTATGATAAATTAAGGGTTGTGAGTCAGCCGGTGCAGGGGATTGAGGAAAAAACTGTGAAGCTGGGTGAAGAAGCTCTCGAGAATGTAAAAATGGGAACGAATGAGATTACAGGGGATATCAGTGTTTCCGAAAAGAAAGCTCTTGTGTTGTCTGTTCCGTACAGTAAGGGATTTACGGCTTATGTGGACGGGAAAGAAACGAAGCTTCAGAAGGCGAATACCATGTTTATGGCTCTGGAACTGGAACCTGGTTCACATGAGATACGCCTTACATATTGCACACCTTATCTGAAAGCGGGAATGTTTCTTTCTGTTCTGGGGCTGGTTATATATGTAATGCTGGTGTTTAAGAAGAAAAAGTAATCCAAATTCCATTGCTTCAGGAAAGTCTGGAATGAATTTGAGTCTCGTTACTGAGAACGAAGAGAACAGTAATATACGTGCTACTATCCTGTGAAGTGTTTGACACACTGGAGTATGCAGATTGTTGGAATGGACATTTCTGTAAATTTGTGTATAATAAAGTAGAAATAAGAATTGCAGGAGCTGTAAAGTGCTTAGGAGCAAAATACCTTTTGCCCCTGACATTATAGAAAATATTTATAGGAATAACAGACAGTGAATGAGAAATTGGTCTGTTGTAAATGAATGAAACAAAATGAGGAATGACATCATGAGTAAATTATCAGTGGTACTTCCGGCATATAATGAGGAGCTGATGGTTGGGAAAACCTGTCGGGTGCTGGCGGAAGTTCTTACAGAAGCGAAGATTCCCTATGAGCTGGTGGTTGTAAACGATGGTTCCGGCGACCGGACATGGGAAGAGATTCAGAAGGCAGGAGAGAGGGATGCGAATGTGACAGGCGTTCTTTTTTCCAGAAATTTCGGAAAGGAAGCAGCGATTTTTGCAGGACTGGCGCAGGCCTGTGGAGATGTGGTGGCTGTCATGGACTGTGACCTGCAGCATCCGCCGCAGACACTTCTTGAGATGTACAGGCTGTGGCAGGAAGGCTATGAAGTGATCGAGGGCGTGAAGGCAGACAGAGGAAAAGAGGGCTTTTTACATAAAGAATGTGCAGGATTTTTCTATGATATCATGTCTAAGGCAACTAAGGTGAATATGAAGGATGCCTCGGATTTTAAGATGATGGACAGGAAAGCTGTGGACAGTATTCTGTCTATGCCTGAGAGGAATATGTTCTTTCGGGCTACCTCTTCCTGGGTGGGATATAAGACTACCAGTGTGGAATTTGAGGTGCAGGAGAGAGAGGCCGGCGTTTCCAAGTGGTCTCCGTGGTCTTTGGTGAAATATGCGTTCACAAATATAGTGGCATTTACTACTTTTCCGCTGCAGTTTGTTACAATCACAGGAGCGATATGTTTTATCTGTTCGCTGGTACTTATGGTCTATTCGCTTGTGCAGTATTTTACAGGTTCTGCAGTGGAAGGTTATACCACCCTGCTGATGGTGCTGCTTCTGGTGGGAAGTGCCATGATGATCAGTCTTGGGATCATTGGATATTATATTTCCAAGATTTATGAAGAAGTAAAGCGCAGACCGAGATATATTATTTCAAAAGTAATTAAGAATGGAAATATACAGGACTGAGAGGATATATTTTATGAAGCAATGGATCAGAAAAATGTATGAAAGTTCCGTTATCCGCTATATTTTCTTTGGCGGATGTACCACTATGGTAAATCTGGTCAGCTTTTTCATTCTCAGAAAGCTGAAGGTGGAGCTGAATATCGCCAATATTATTTCGATCATCCTGGCGATCCTGTTTGCCTATGTGGTAAATTCGAAGTATGTTTTTCAGGATAAATGCGAGACATTGAAGGATCATGTTCAGCCATTCTGCAAATTTGTCAGTGCCAGACTGGTCACTATGGTGATCGAGGTTGGCGGTGTATGGCTGCTTGTGTCAGTGATGGGGCTTAATGATATGATCGGGAAATTCCTGACACAGTTTATTGTGTTGATACTGAATTATGTATTCAGTAAATTTTTTGTGTTTACAACAGGGAAATCAAAATAATGAAGGAAAAGAGAGGGAAAACTCATGACTCTGGAAGAAGCTATTGCAAAGATTAAGCCATTAGATCACAATGCCATGGAGATTGCACAGAAAAGATGGGACAGTATTGCGAAACCACTGCATTCTCTTGGAAAACTGGAGACTCTTTTGATCCAGATCGCGGGAATTACAGGAAACGCAGAGGTGGATCTTTCCAGGAGAGGTCTGATCGCCATGTGCGCGGATAATGGCGTGGTAGAAGAGGGTGTGACACAGACCGGACAGGAAGTTACTGCCATCGTTGCCGAGAATTTTCTGAAATATGACACATCTGTCGGTGTGATGTGTAAGCAGAACCATGCGGAGATTTTTCCGGTGGATATGGGGATGGTGACGGACACAAAAGTCCGCACAGACCATAAAATTGCCTATGGTACACAGAATATGACCAAGGGTCCTGCCATGACAAGAGAACAGGCTGTAAAGGGGCTTGAAGCAGGCATTGACATGGTAAGGGAACTGAATGATAAGGGCTACCGGATTCTGGCAACAGGGGAAATGGGAATCGGAAATACAACCACCAGCAGTGCAGTTGCTTCTGTGTTATTGAAACAGCCGGTGGAAGAGATGACAGGGCGCGGCGCAGGTCTGACCAGCGAGGGACTTGTGCGCAAGATTAATGCGATCAAAAAAGCCATTGCATTAAATGAACCGGATCCTGAGGATGCCATTGATGTTCTGGCAAAGGTAGGCGGTCTTGATATCGCTGGAATGGCAGGTGTCTTTCTGGGAGGTGCGGTTTATGGTATTCCTGTAGTCATGGACGGATTTATTTCCTGTGTTTCTGCGCTGATCGCCATGCGTATCTGCCCGGCTGCGAGGGATTATATTCTTGCATCCCATGTATCAAAAGAGCCTGCTGCCCATCTGATCCTTGAGAATATGGGGAAAGAGGCAATCATTCATGCGGATATGTGTCTGGGCGAGGGAACCGGAGCAGTAGCTTTATTCCCAATCCTTGATCTGGCAGCAGCGGTTTATCATTCTATGAGTACTTTTAACGATATACACGTGGAACAGTATGAGGAGCTGAAATAATGCTGACGCTTGTGACAGGGGGAAGCGGGAGCGGAAAATCCGCTTTTGCGGAAGACAGGGTGCTTTCTTTCGGGGATGCACAGAGGATTTATATAGCGACCATGCACCCTTTTGATGAAGAGAGCCATAAAAGGATCGAGAGACACCAAAAGATGCGTGCAGGAAAAGGTTTCGAGACAGTTGAGTGCTATACAGGACTCAAAAATGTGAAACTGCCTGCCGGATGTGTGGTGCTTCTGGAATGTATGTCGAATCTGGTGGCAAATGAAATGTTTGAAGAGCAGGGAGCCCATGACCGGACAGTTTCGGAAGTTACAAAAGGGATTGAGAATCTGCTGGAACAGGCTGCTCATGTGGTGATCGTTACAAATGAGATTTTTTCAGATGCGGTTGTGTTTGATGGAGATATGGATTCTTATCTGGAATATCTGGGAAAAATCAATCAGGCTGCTGCGCAGAGAGCTGATGAAGTGGTGGAAGTTATATATGGGATACCAGTCTTTCACAAATCCACAGATACCTGCAGCAATCTTTGCAAATAATCTATTTGACAGGATTGATATACTATGAAAAAGAGGAATTGATCAATGAAATCTTTATGGAATAATTTTAAGGTGGCATTTGCCATGTTTTCTAAGATTCCCATGCCACGCGCTGACTGGACAAAGGAAAACATGAAGTATATGTTCTGTTTTTTTCCGTTTATCGGAACTGTGATCGGCGGGCTGACTATGCTGGTGGCGTATCTGGGACTTCGGTTTGGGTATCAGCCGGGATTCGTGACAGCAGTGTTGGTGCTGGTACCTGTATTTGTGACAGGCGGGATCCATGTGGATGGTCTTTTGGATACTTCGGATGCCCTGAGTTCCTGGCAGGAGAGAAGCAGAAGGCTGGAGATTCTTAAGGATTCCCATGCAGGTGCTTTTGCCGTTATTACTGCGGCGGTATATTTCATTGCCTGGTACGGCGCGTACAGTCAGTTGTTTAACAGTGCAGAGAATATGAGGGCGATCGGAATTCTGAGCCTTGGATTTATGGTTTCCAGATGTCTGTCAGGAATCGGAGTTATTACCTTTCCGAAAGCAAAGGCAGACGGTACAGTTGCTGAGTTTTCCAGAAATTCTTCAGATGTGCTCTCGAGAAATGTGCTGATCGTCTATCTGGTGCTTCTGGCTGCGGGAATGATCTTGATCCGGCCTGTATGGGGAAGTCTGGCTTTTGTGGGAGCTTTGCTGATTTTCTGGTATTATCATCATATTGCGATGAAGTACTTTGGCGGGACAACCGGGGATATTTCGGGATTTTTTCTTTGTATCTGTGAAGTTGGGATGGCATTGATCCTGGCGGTGGTTTCTAATTTTTGAGGAGAAGAGTATGGAAATGATAATCGGCGGTGCATATCAGGGAAAGACTGAATATGCCAGGAAACAGTATCCACAGTTAAGGTGGAGTGACGGCGGTTCGGGGTTGTTGTTTTTGTTTTTCCATATAATCTATTTACATTTAAAGTCAACACAAACATGCTAAAACTCGCCCACATACGGATGGGATTTAACATAAAGACACCCCTAATCTTTCCCCTCGCATTCCTAATTCCGGTGTTAGATTATCGACCAACTCCGCATGGGTAATCCCGCAAAGGGTCGCATAGTCATAGTCTAAACTTATATCATTGAGTTGGTTCAAATCACTGAAATACAATACCGGATAAACATTCCAATCCTGCTCTAGCTGATCGATAGCCAATCCTTTAAACAGTTCTTTTTTCCCTTGGAAATAGGCTTCTAACGTAGATATCAATAAACTTTTCCCAAAACGGCGAGGACGACTCAGAAAGTAAGGCTTGCCTTTCGTCACCAATTGGTAAATCAAGGCAGTCTTATCCACATATAAATAGTTCTCATTCCGAATATTTTCGAAACTCTGTATTCCTATCGGTAATTTACGCATAGTCGTCATAACCTTTTTTCTTACTACACCTGTTGTTGAACAAAGATAGAACTTTTTTCCGGAACAAGCCTCCGATTCTAGCTTTCATTCTATGAGATACTCGATTTTTCGCAATAAATCACTTTAGATTAAAAAGAAAAAAGCTATCTTCGCATCATTAGAAAACAAAAGGTCCCACAATGGAAGATAAGTATAAAATACCCTACATAAATGCTTGTATACGAGCTTTTTCCAAGCGCTTCCAAATATCGGTGAAAAGTGCTTTCCAATATTTGTACCGTTTTCAAGCACTCCAATTCCTTGATGAGTTCTATCATGTAGAACATCTTCAATCCATTGATGATGCCGTAGATGATTTAATAGCCTTTTGTCACAAAAATGGAGGACAACTACAATGATACTTTATCATGGAACAAATATGGATTTCGAAGCGATTGATATCACAAGATCCAATCCTTACAAAGATTTTGGAAAAGGGTTCTATTTGACTGATATACGTAAACAAGCAGAAGAGCTAGCTAAAAAACGATCTCGAATCTTTGGAGGAAAAGCACAAGTTCTTACCTATGAATTTGGTGAAAACAATTTCACCAACTCTACGTTAAACATTCTGACATTCGAACGCCCAACAAAAGAATGGGCTGACTTTATCTATCAAAATCGTAATAGAAACATCTCCTTTAAGCATGACTACGATATCGTAATAGGCCCTATCGCAGATGATGGGGTAGCATATCTACTAAGCCGTTATGAAGAAGGATCATTTACATTAGAACAATTGGCCAAGGAATTAGAATACAAGAAACTGAATAAACAATTCTATTTTGGGACACAACGTGCTATAGATTTACTAAAAAGGATACTATGACTAAGCAACAACAAACAGATTTCCTTATCGCTCATATCATTGATAAGATGACACAATATTTAATAGAGGATTTCAAACTAGATATCCCTATGGCTCTCAATCTCATATATAACTCTAAAGTTTATGAGATCTTGTTAGACAAGAAAAATAGTCTATACATCCAGAGCCCATCATATATTTATGAATTGTTAAAGAACGAATATTTATTGGGGAGGTTCTAAGGGCTATCCGTTTCGATCCCCATACCCAATGTAAACCACCAATCTAGCGTACATTATAGAGGCGAAGGTACTCAATCGGGATAATTAGACCTTACGCCATATTGGTGGCTTACTGAAATTTCCACTTCTTGCTAAAAGAGGCATTACCCAAGGAGCGGACAACTCCGCACTATGGTCACATAGGATACCAGACATTCCTTTCTCTGAATATTATGGCAAATGTAACTCCTATATGCTGGATGCTTACCGATTCTAGCTTTCATTCTATGATTAACATAAAAAGGGCGATATTCTGCTTTCCGCTTATGGAAAGTAGAATATCGCCCCTCTATTTTGCAAAACAGTCTGTCTATGAGTAAGCACTAGATCTAAGGCATACAAATATTTCACTGAGTAAGATCACCTCATAGCCTTAGCAAAAGCTCTAACCGCATAATGAATAAAATAATAAACAGCGTTATACACCGGCAAATCCATCTCATTTCTCAAAATGTTCCACTGACAACGCATGGCTCTTAATTTATTCGAAGAGACCGAATGGTCACCAACTCGGTAAAGTGCCGTCACCGTATTTGTGTTCAGCGCTTTATACCCTCGTTTTAAGATAGAAAACCAATATACATAATCCTCATGCCCAATTTCCTTGACATACTCTTGAATGATCGAAAGTGAATCATCACTAGAACAATCATCCACAATGATCATCTCCCAATTGAAGGTGTGTCAAAAACTCAATTTTAGCCCAGATGAGCTTTTTATTTGACACTTGAACATCCTTAAAGGCAAAAAGAAGAGTCGTATCATTACTCAAAACAGAGCTTAATACGACTCTTTTAGGTCTTGTAGTTACAATCTGTAACTTTTC
>OGXL01003465.1_pt1 | contig 10535 bp, 7 predicted proteins | sample 1576311 | NCBI WGS metagenome assembly OGXL01 (sample SAMEA3541564, study PRJEB24748) | human gut metagenome | biome: human gut; feature: human-associated habitat; material: faeces | place: China | collected 2012 | reverse complement strand
CGGTGCGCACATCCCTTGGAAAGCCGGCGGCACTGCGCCGCTCGGTGTTGACACTGAATGTGTCTATATCTTGCCAGATGGGTATATCTTTGTTCATACTGTTACTCCTTATGTTTAGAATCCCCGCCGCAGGCCGAAGGGCAAACTGCGGTCAATAACAGTATAACGGAAACGGCGGCACTTTTCAATCCAAAATCCGCAAATCGCCGGGATAATGGGCAAAAAAGCAGCAGACCGTCGAGCCGCCGACAATCTGCTCTTTTATTATACGACACTGTCGCCCATCAGGCAATAAAGGTACTGTACAGTTTGGAAATAAAGCGATTTCCGAAAGGTCAGGAAACTTATAATCATACAGCCGGTACTGCGCCGGGGTGCAGCCGTACTGCTTGCGAAAAGCGGCGATATAATGGCTCTCGTCCGCGAAGCCCAGATCATAGGCAATGCGGCGACAGCCGGTGCCGTCCAGGAGCATGGGCAGCGACGCTTGCAGCCGCTGCTGCAAAATGTAAGCGTGCACAGACACACCCATCTCCCGCTTAAATCGCACGCCCAAATAATCCTTAGACAACCCCGCCTCAGACGCCAGCATAGACAGGGGCATTTTTTCGTGCAAATGAATATGAATATAATGCACACAGCGGCGCACCGGGGACGACAGCAGGGTACCGGATTTGGCAGACGCCACAGCCCGCACCAGTTCCGTTGCCCGGCGGCGCAGGCAGTCAATACAGGCGTCCATAGTGTCCAGCCGATCCACCTCGCGGAGATACGCGTCGCTGAGATGGTAAGCGTCCGTTTCATCCAGCCCGCCTAAAATGGCATAATGAATAGCAATGGCCACGGTAGCCACCGCCCAGTATTTCACCTGGCGCAGCCGATCGCCGGACATAGTGCCCACTACAAAGCCGTGCGCCATATAATCCGCAATGGCCCGGTCCATAGCCGCCTCGTCCCCCAACTCAATAGCGGTACACAGTGCCCGCTCCAGGGAAAAGGGTGTGTGGGTCTTGCCGCTCTCTCGGGTGTCATATAACGGGTGCGCCGTTACCGGCAGCACTTCCACTTGATAAGACATATACATTCCCTCCTATTTGGATTATATCGCGTTTTTATTCTATTTACAACGCTATTTTTATATTTTATGCGGCATAAATATGGTATAGTGCCCATGAATAAAGGAGGGAAAGCAATGAAACTTTCTTTAGAAAACTGCATTGAACTGGTGACCGGCAAGGGCACCTGGCACACGCGGAACTGTGGCGGCAAGGTGCCGTCCACTCACTTGTCCGACGGCCCTCACGGGCTGCGCAAACAGGCGGAGGGGGTGCTGCAAAATAACAAAAGCGAAGTGAGCACCTGCTTTCCCACCGCAGCGGCTGCTGCGTGCAGCTGGGATCCGAGAATCACAGCGTCCATTGGAGAAGCCATCGGTAAGGAGGTCTTTAACGCACAGGTGTCCGTACTGCTGGGGCCGGGGATCAACATCAAGCGTTCACCCCTGTGCGGCCGCAATTTTGAGTATTTTAGCGAGGATCCGTACCTGGCAGGGCAACTGGGCAGCAGCTATGTACAGTCGTTACAAGGTACCGGCGTGGCCGCCTGTCTAAAGCACTTTGCCGCCAACAGCCAGGAGACCCATCGCCAAACGGCAGACAGCCGCATAGACCCCCGCGCCCTGCGGGAGATTTATCTCTCCGCCTTTGAAACGGTAATCAAGACTGCCAAGCCCGCCTCCGTCATGGCGGCCTACAACAAACTAAACGGTACTTACGCCTGCGAAAATCGGTCGCTGTTGACGGATATTCTCCGCCGGGAATGGGGCTTTGACGGCGCCGTCATCTCCGACTGGGGTGCCTGCACGAACCTGACCCGGGCGCTGCAAGCGGGTATGGATCTGGAAATGCCGGACAGTCGGGGCATACACAAAAAACTGCTGCGCCGGGACCTGGCAGCGGGCAAGATCGACCCGGCAGCCATTGAAACCGCCGCTCACCGGGTAGCAAAGCTGGCAGACACCTATGCGGTGGAGCACCGCAAACGGCAAAAGCCCTATGACATCGCCCACCATCACAGCCTGTCGGTACAGTGCGCAGAGGAAAGCGCTGTACTGCTGCAAAATGACGGCATTCTGCCCCTGAAAATCAGGCAGTCCGTGGCGGTGATCGGCACCCTTGCAAAGGAAATGCGCATACAAGGCGGCGGCAGCAGCCATATTCACACCCGGCCGCTGCAAACCGCGGTGGAGGCTCTGGAAGCCGCCGGGCTGGAGGTGCACTTTGCCCCCGGCTATACAGCAAACGCCGCACAGCCGAATCCGGCACTGGAACAGGCGGCACTGGATCTGGCGCAGCAGCACCAAACGGTGCTGTTCTTTGGCGGGCTAACTGAACACTTTGAGGGCGAGGGCTACGATCGCAAGACCCTGCAAATGCCCAAGAACCAGCTGGCATTAGTAAAAAAGATCGCCGCGATCAATCCAAACATCGTCTTTGTGTCCTTTAGCGGCGCACCCTATGATATGGCCTTTGCGCCCCGGGTGCGTGCCATTCTCCACTTGTATTTGGCAGGCGAGGGCGCCGCAGAGGCCTGCGCCCATCTGCTCACTGGGCAGTGCTGCCCCTGCGGCAAGCTGGCCGAGAGCTTCCCCTACGCCGTGGAAGACACGCCCTGCCACGGCCAATTCGCCACCGGCAGCGACCGGGTGTCCTACCGAGAGAGCCTGTATGTAGGCTATCGGTACTATGACAAATTCCACGTGCCGGTGCGCTTTGCCTTTGGCCATGGGCTGTCTTACACCACCTTTGCATATAACGATCCAAAAATCAGCAGCAGCGTGTACCGGGGCGGCGATCTGGCGGTGACCTGCACCGTCACCAACACCGGCACCTGCGCCGGTGCGGAGGTGGTGCAGCTGTATGTACAGAACCCGACCTGCAACGCCCTGCGCCCGGAGAAGGAGCTGCGTGCCTTTTGCAAGGTGCGGCTGCAACCCGGCGAAAGCCGAACCGTTACTCTGCACCTAAATGAGCGGAGTTTTTCGGTCTATGACCCGGTGCAAAAGGCATTTTGTATGCCCGGCGGGGATTACACCCTGTGCCTGGCGGCTGCCGGTGACGCCATTCGTCTGACCTTACCGGTCACGGTGGAGAGCGACTACGCCCTGCCCGATCAACGCCTATCGCTGGCACCATACTTTGATTTATCTGCCAAACTGCGCACTGTGGACCACAAGACCTTTTGTGCCCTGTACGGCGCAGAGTTCCCGGAAGACGCTGCCACCCCGCCGGGCGAGTATACCACCGCCAACTCCCTTGCCCAGTTGGCGGCATATTCCGGCGCTGCCCGCCGGGTGCTAGCACTGGTGCGACAACTGGCATACCTGCTGTTCCCCGGCAAGTCCCACAACGACCCGGAGGTAATGATGCTGCTGGAGGGTATACAGGACGGCACCCTGGACAGCGTAGTGTGCCAAAGCGGCGGGCTGGTGCCCTATTCCCTGGCAAAGGCGCTGGTAAAAAGCGCAAACAAAAGCAGCAAGCAAGCTGAAAAACTGCACAAATAATAAAGAAAAGAGAGAGCGAATTTTTCACTCTCTCCGTTTTTATCCCCTGCCCCAGGGTTTACCTATGAGAAATGCGGGTGTATAATAGTGCCGGATGAAGTGAGGCAACTATGAAAGATACAAGAGTAAAATCGGATCAAAAACAAAACAGCGCCACCATGTTGATGACCGAGGGCAAAATCTGGAAACAGCTTCTGGTGTTTGCCGTACCGTTGATTCTGGGCAATCTGCTGCAACAGATGTACAACGCAGTGGACTCCATTATTGTAGGCAACTACGTAGGCAGCAATGCGCTGGCCGCCGTTGGCTCCAGCAATGCACTCATTAACCTGCTGATCGCCTTTGCCCAAGGGGCGTCCGTAGGCGCCGGCGTGGGGATCTCCCAGTTCTTAGGTGCAGGCGACACCAAGCGGGTGCACCGGGCAGTCCACACGGCAGCCACCATTGCCTTATTGCTAGGCCTAATACTCACCGGGGCCGGCATCGCCCTAAGCCGGGTGCTGCTGGTGGCCATGGACACCCCAACCGCTGTACTGAACGACTCGGTGCTGTACCTGCGCATTTACGCCGGCGGTTTTCTCTTTAATGTGGTGTACAATATGGCCACCGGTATTCTCAACGCTGCCGGCAATTCCCGCCGCCCGCTGCTGTATCTGGGCGCCGCCTCTGTGACCAACATTGTACTGGACTTGGTACTTATTGAGGGGTGCAAAATGGGCGTAGCCGGTGCCGCTGTGGCGACCGATGTGAGCCAGCTGATCTCCTGCCTGCTGGCAGTAAGCTACCTGCTGCGGGTAAAGTCCGATTATAGAATCCGCGTGAAAAGCCTGTGTCTGGACGGCGATATGGCCAGGCGCATTGTCCGCGTGGGGCTGCCCACCGGCATACAGAATATGGTCATCAGCTTCTCCAATGTGCTGGTGCAAACCAGTGTTAACCACTACGGCGCTATGGCCATGGCCGGGTTCACCGCCTACTTAAAGGTGGACGGCTTTAACATATTGCCGGTGCTGAGTATCAGCATGGCAGTGACCACCTTTGTGGGTCAGAACTACGGTGCAGGAAATCTAAAGCGGGTCAAAAGCGGAATGTGGACCGCCCTGCTGATGAGCACCGTTTATACCATACTGACCGGCGCGCTGCTGCTGGCATTCTCCCACCCGGTGATGCGGCTGTTCACCTCGGACAGCGCCGCCATTCATTACGGTGTGCTGGCAATGAAATACTTTTGCCCCTACTATGTACTGCTGGGTGCGCTGAATGTGCTGGCAGGCACTGTGCGCGGCACCGGCAAGAGTATACCGCCCATGCTCATTCTGCTGTTTTCCATGTGCATCTTCCGCATCATTTGGATTCAGCTGGCAGTGCCCCATTATGACAACATCGACGGTGTGTTTATCCTCTACCCCATCTCCTGGGTAATCGGTGTAGTGTTGATGGCGCTGTACACCTGGAAAGGTCACTGGCTACACTACGGCAACGAAGAAGAGAGAACAAAAGAAACATAACATAAAAACAACGGCGGTTGCAAGCCATAGGCCTGCAACCGCCGTTGTTCAGTTATCATTTGATTTTCAGCGCGCGGGTGGCGTTGAGTACTGCCAGCACCATCACGCCCACATCGGCAAAAATCGCCAGCCACATACCGGCAATACCCAGAGCGCCCAGCACCAGGCAAACAGCCTTCACCGCCAGGGCGAACACAATATTTTGCCATACAATCTGCAAGGTGTGGCGCGAGATCTTCATGGCCAGCGCAATCTTAGACGGATCATCATCCATCAGCACCACATCTGCCGCTTCAATGGCAGCGTCCGAGCCGAGGGCGCCCATAGCGATCCCCACATCAGCGCGGGACAGCACCGGCGCGTCATTGATGCCGTCGCCTACAAAGGCCAAGTTCTCCTTGGGGCCTTTCTCTGCCAGCAGCTTTTCCACCTGCGCCACCTTATCACCGGGCAACAACTCGCTTTCCACTCGATCCATACCGATCTCCGTAGCCACCCGATCTGCCGCAGCCTTGGCGTCGCCGGTGAGCATGACGGTCATTTTTACGCCATTCTCCTTGAGCGCAGCCATCGCTGCCTTGGCGGTGGGCTTCACCACATCAGAAATCAAAATACAACCGATATACTTGCCGTCCGCCGCCACATACACGGTTGTACCGTCTGTATGCGCACCGGGCAGGGCAGCGCCGATCTTTTCCATCAGCTTGGCGTTACCCACAGCCACCGGGTGGCCATCCACCAACGCCTGCACGCCGTGACCGGCGATCTCCTGAATGGCGCTGACCCGCTCCCCTTTCAGAGGCTGACCGTAAGCATCTTTCAAGCTTTGACTGATGGGGTGATGCGATCCACTCTCCGCATAGGCCGCCAGACCCAGCAGCACCTTTTTATCCACCCCCGGCGCCGGGTACACACCGGTCACCTGAAACACCCCTTTGGTCAGGGTGCCGGTTTTGTCACATACAATATATTTGGTGTCTGCCAGAGCTTCCAAGTAGTTGGAGCCTTTCACCAAAATCCCGTTTTTAGAAGCGCAGCCGATACCGCCGAAGAAGCTCAGCGGAATAGAGATCACCAGCGCGCAGGGGCAACTGATGACCAGGAAGGTCAGTGCTCTTGTGATCCACTCGGCCCACATGGCCGGATGACCTGCCAACAGGCGGATCAACGGCGGCAGCACTGCCAGCGCCAATGCACTGTAACACACGGCGGGGGTATAGTACCGGGCGAACTTGGTGATAAAGTTCTCGGACTTGGACTTTTTCATGGCAGAATTCTCCACCAAATCCAAGATTTTAGACACGGTGGACTCACCGAATACCTTGGTGGTGCGCACCGTAATGCGCCCGCTCATATTGATGCAGCCACTAATCACATCATCCCCTGTCTTGGCATCCCGAGGCACACTCTCGCCGGTGAGTGCACCAGCGTTCAGGGTTGTGTTACCTTCTACGATCACACCGTCAATGGGCACTTTTTCGCCGGGGTCCACCACAATCTCTGTGCCCACTTGCACATCGTCCGGGTCCACCTGTTCCAGTTTGCCGTCCACCATCACATTGGCATAGTCCGGACGAATATCCATCAGGGCGGCAATGTTCTTACGGCTCTTGCCCACCGCCACACTCTGAAACAGCTCGCCGATCTGGTAAAACAGCATAACAGCCACGCCCTCTTTGAAGTCTTGTAAGCAAAGGGCGCCAACGGTGGCCACTGCCACTAAGAAATTCTCATCAAACGCCTGGCGGTTTTTGATCCCTTTAAGCGCTTTCCAAAGAATATCGTAGCCGATCACAAAATACGGCACCAAATACAGAACGATCATAGCCCACTGTGGCAGCAGGGCCAGCTTATCCAGCAGAATCACCCCTGCCAGCAGCACCAGCGCAACGATAATGCGCACCAGCACTTTCTTTTGCTTCTTGCTCATACCTTTTCCTCCCAAATACAGGTTTACAGAAAGATCTCGCAATCGCTCTCCACCCGCTTGCAATTTTTTCGGGCGGCTGCCATCACTGCATCCACATCCGCGCCTGCTTCAAATTCCACTTTCAGCTTTAGGGTCATAAAGCTCAGGACAGCGTTCTGCACACCGGGGGTCTTTTTCACAGCGTCTTCCATCTTGGCAGCACAATTGGCACAATCCACGTCCACATTATAAGTCTTTTTCATAACCATTCTCCTATGCAAAATGTTTGTTTTGTCGTTTAGAACAAGATAACATATTCTCATCTGTTCATATGTCATTATATTCAACCGGATAAAGAATGTCAATAGGTTTCTAAAAAAAGGCGCAAAAAATAGGCAGTGCGCCGCTTTTGCCCAGCAACCGGGTACACCACCTGCAATGACGGTTCAAAACAGACAGAAAAAACCGCCCTGCCGAAACAGGACGGTTCAAGTTTATGATAGATTACATATCGGCAATATTTGCCTGCACAATTTCCAGAATCCGATCCAGATCCTGAATATCCGCATCGTTCAAGCCGGCATACATGGTCTCAACCAACGCACTTTCTTTGCTGTGGAAATCAGCGATCACAGCCTTGGCCTTATCCGTGAGAGAAATGCGAACGGCGCGGCGGTCCTCTTTGTCACGCACAACGGTCACATAGCCCTGCTTACGCAACTCCTCGACGCAGCGGCTGATCATGCCCTTGGAGTAATCCGTATCATGGCTTACATCGCGCACAGTCTGGGGAGCCTTGGATTGATCCAGACACAGCAAAATCTCAACCATACATCTGGACACACGTGCTTTTTTGTCTCCCTTCGCAGCCACAGTGCCTGCAGCCTCCATGCCTACGGCTTCAGCCAGCTCCTTGCGCTTTTTGGAAACAGCTTTGGCGGTTTGAATGAACTTGCTGCCAAATGCAGTCATTTTTTTGCTCATAATGAAGTCCTTTCTGCTTCACCCTCTTCTCGTCTATAAATATACTATAAAACAAAATCCTTGTCAAGCAGGAAAGCAGAAAATCGTATGCATTTATCGATTATTTTACACTTTCGTCCTGATCATCCAATACGCGGGCGTTTTCGTCAATGATCGGCGCCGTACGATTCACTGCGTCCTCCACAGCGCGGCCCACCTTGCGTAGCTGTGCATAGCCCACGGCTTCCATCACTGCATACAGCAGCAGTGCCACGCCCAGCATTCTGGCCAGCGCCAGGGCGGTATGAAAGGGATTGACCATACACACGATCCCTAAAATGACGGAAACCACCGTCAGCGCCAAATTGACGCCCCAGCCGGGCAGCAGCCGCATTTCCCGCCGCAGGGCGATCACCAGACCAATGATCCCGCCGCAAAAGATAGATGCGCCAAACAGGAATTCTACCAATGTAAGAATACTCTGGTACTTGGCGCAGACGATCACGCCGCACACCATGGAAACCAGTCCCGCGGACAGCACCACCGGGCCGGCAGTCTTGCGAAAATACTGCACCACCCCAACAGCGCCCATAACCAACAAAGCGCCGCCAAAGGCCAGGCTGATATAGCGAATACTGGCTACCGGAAAAATCAGCAGTGCTAGCCCGCACAACGCGGAAACAATGATACTGACAATGGAATAAGAACGGAATTTTTCAAACAATTCGCGCATCGTGATCCCTCCAATAGAAACGATTGCCCTAACCAAGCATACCTCATTTATAGCACCAAACGGCCCCTTTGTCAAATCATAGACAAGCCGCCCTTTTTCAGTATGCCATCGGAGCCGAAAATCATACAAAACAGCCCCCGGCGTACCGAGGGCTGCCCATATATAATATGTATTATAACTGACTAGCCTCCGCCTTGATCTTTTGAGCAATGTGCTCCGGACACCGATCATAGCGGGCAAAGGCGGTGGTAAAGGAGCCGCGCCCCTGGGTCATTTGGCGCATGGCGGTAGAGAAGGTAGACATCTCCGACTCCGGCACCTCCGCCATGATCTCCTGGCTGCCGTCCCCGGAGGGGGTCATGCCCAGCACGCGCCCGCGTCGCTTGTTAATATCACCGATCACATCGCCCATAGCCTCATCGTTCACCGTTGCGGTCACTGTCAGGATCGGCTCCAGCAGCACCGGCATCGCCTTGGGAATACCCTCTTTATAGGCCAGGGATGCAGCGGTCTTAAAGCTCATTTCGCTAGAGTCTACCGGGTGGTAAGAGCCGTCAAACAGCGTGGCCTTTACACCCACCATCGGATACCCGGCCAGCACACCCTTTTGCATACTCTCCCGCAGACCCTTTTCTACTGCCGGGAAGAAATTCTTGGGCACGGCGCCGCCTACCACACGCTCGGCGAACACCAGTTCTTCTGTATCATAAGGCTCAAATTCAATAAACACATCACCAAATTGGCCGTGGCCGCCGGACTGCTTCTTGTGCCGCCCTTGGGCAGAGACCTTCATAGTAATGGTCTCCCGGTACGCCACGCGCGGCTGTACCAGAGTCGCCTCCACACCGAATTTGCTTTTCAGCCGGGCCATCGCCACATCCAGGTGCTGCTCGCCCAGGCCGCTGAGGATCTGCTGATGGGTCTCGTTGTTGACGCCAAAGTGCAGGGACGGATCCTCCTCGCACAGACGGCTGAGACCGGAAGCCACTTTCTCCTCCTCGCCTTTCTTGGCCACTTCCACAGCCATGGCATAGGTGGCGCCCGGAATATGCACACCGTCCAGGGTCACCACTTGCCCGGCACTGCAAAGGGTATCGCCGGTGGCAAAGCCGCTCAGCTTGGTCACTGCACCAATATCCCCGGCGGACAGTTCGCTGATGTCCGTTTGCTTGGCGCCGAATACGCTTACCAACTTGCCCATACGCTCCTCTTTGCCGGTGCGGGCGTTGTAAGCAGGGGTAGCGGCAGTGATTTTGCCGCTGATCACCTTAAAGTAAGACAGCTTGCCGATAAACGGATCCGCCACCGTCTTAAAGCAGACCGCAGCCAAGGGTCCGTTGGGGTCCGGGGTCAACTCGATGGGCTCACCGTCAGCGTCTGCCGCATACTCGCTCTTAGGCGCAGGACAAACCTCTGCCAGAAAATCCAGCAACAGATCGCAGGCCGTCTCTGCCAAACCGCTCAGGGCAAACACCGGGATAATGGAACCGTCCGCCACACCGGCTTTCAGCCCGCGAATTTTTTCCTCCGGGGGCAACTCCTCGCCCTCAAAATATTTTTCCATCAGCTCTTCATCAGCAGAGGCCACAGCTTCCGTAAATACGGCCTGTACCGCCTCAAAGCGGGGGGCGTCGTCCGGCTGGGCATCGCTCTCGGTGCGCTTGCCGTCTGCATACGCATAGGCCTTGCCGTCGATCATATTGTAGTAGGCAGCCACCTTGCCGCCGGAGATGATGGGCACGACCACCGGGCAGGCCGCCGTGCCGAACTTGGCCACAATGCCGTTAAAGCTCTTGTAGAAATCCGCACGATCATCGTCCATTTTGGTAGTCACCAGCACCCGCGCCATACGGCGTA
>OGXL01003464.1_pt1 | contig 10536 bp, 8 predicted proteins | sample 1576311 | NCBI WGS metagenome assembly OGXL01 (sample SAMEA3541564, study PRJEB24748) | human gut metagenome | biome: human gut; feature: human-associated habitat; material: faeces | place: China | collected 2012 | reverse complement strand
GTAGGAATGGCTATGGTAAGCGTTAAGGATGGTCTTGTAAGACTATTAAAGAAAGACAGTTCCACTAAGGGAATTAATGTTGTTATTGATGAAAATAATGAAATTACAATAGATTTTCACATTATAGTTGCATATGGTGTTAATATTGCAACTATAGCTGATAATATTATATCCAGCGTGAAATATAAGATAGAAGAATTTACCGGAATGAAGGTAAAGAAAGTTAATATATATGTTGAAGGTGTAAGAACAATAGACTAATTACGTCTTACCCTCAGGAGGATAAAAATTTGGAAATTAAAGTTATTGATGCAAAGACTTTGCAGAAGATGTTTATAGCCGGTGCCAAGAACCTTGAAGCAAAAAAGGAATGGATTAATGAACTAAATGTTTTTCCGGTTCCAGACGGAGATACCGGAACTAATATGACTTTGACTATTATGTCAGCAGCAAAGGAAGTTGGTGGAATTACAGAGCCTACTATGGAAAATATGGCGAAGGCAATTTCTACAGGTTCACTTAGAGGTGCAAGAGGTAACTCAGGAGTTATATTGTCACAGCTTTTCAGAGGATTTACCAGAGAAATTAAGAAGTACGAAGAAATTAACACCGAGTACAGACATCATCCGCGAGGGGTTGGGGCACGATAATGAAAAGACCACTCATATTTATCTGGCATCCATCTCCACTTCACAGATAGATAGAGCCAATCAGATCATTTTAAAAGGGTTGTAGGTGAAGTATTCATTCAGGCTGTATGATGACAGCCTGAATGCTCTATTGGCTTGGATAAAATCAGATCATTTTCGGAGAAATATTTCTAAAATCCTAACATAAGAGCTGGGGGAATATTCAATATTCGGCAAAGTAATCAAAATATGCCTTGTTGGTGATAGATACAAAATATTGAATGATTTTGTATGGGGAGATATAGAAATATGCAGAATGCTGATCTAAAGGATTGTGCAATTAGGAAATACTGTGTGACTTCGTGTGATATCTAATTTGGGATAATTTATTTTTTATCATGAACAAGTGTGATAAATCTGAAAATCAGCTGTTTGATAGCATGATTCGTTTTATAAAAAATGGGGTTCTCTTAGTAAGAGATCCCCTTCTCTATTTAATTTATTGATAATGTGAAATATACACATCGTAATTCATAACCTTTTACGAACAATTCTCATACATTTCTTGTTAAAAGCATTTTAAAACAACAAAAGATTTCCATTTCTTGGGAATTATAGCTACTTTTGCAACCAAATGGGGATCTCTTACTAAGAGAACCCCAAAAATGAAGCTTCAACAAGCCTTCATTTTAGAAGTACAAATGATAAATAATTTATGTTTTGATGCAAATCTGTAATGATGCGGATTTGGGTACTGAATACTCCTTTCCGCAGAATCAAAACATAACGGGTAAAGCGCCTAGGTTACTGCCATGCAGTTCAATCGCTTCCTGCCCAGACCAGGGGTCAGATCTGATAACCACGTCACAGACGGGGGAAGAGAAAGAATATCCTGATCACAAGTGGTATTATATGTTCCTGCGCAACAGAGAGTTGAAACGCTATATCGAAATCTTTACCGGCAGGAGGGCTGTGATGATTAATACCCGGTCTGGCATAAAGGAAGAAAGATATTTCTGCTTCAAAGTGTTTTCATATACCTCTGCTGACCATAAAAGACGTTTTGAGCGGTGTCCTTATAGCAAGGAAGAATATGCGGCCCGTCGGGAGTCTGCCTTTGCTGTAAAGGAGGCGTTCGCGACAGGCTCTGTACAGAAGTTGAACGCTTTGACGGATGAAAAGGAAATTACGGGTGATGGTTATCTGTTTGTATGTGCCCCGTTGGATGAATTGAATCTCATCCTTGCCCATCTGTTCCCCCGGCAATATCTTGCAAAAGACCGCAATTCCTATAGCGTGGCTGTTATTCCCCATAGACAGATGGAAGAATTTATTTATCTGTATGAATCCATGCCTTATAACATTGAACTGATGGATAAGCCTCTTGAGGAGTATATTCAGAAAAAGCAGAAGATACGTATTACGGGTGGTGTCTTTCAAGGGAAGGAGGGGTGCATCATGCGTCTGCATCGGAATACCAAGCTGGTGTTTGCTTTTGGTAATATGACGGTGGCTATTAATTATCTTCAGGCTTTTCCGTTTGAGAAGGTGGAGTGACGGATTTATTGAATTGTCCAATGTTGCATATGAAAATTAATAAATGATGAATATATTTTAGTATACAGCTGTATATCATAATATTGATTTGTACAAGGTGTTTATTTCATGCCTTTGAAACTTTAAATCAAAGTTTTAAGTATGAAATTCTGTAGCATAATTAAATCAAAGAGGGAGAGGGAACGGGCTTAATGTTATAAAAGAATGTCTTAATGTGCTGAAAACCATACATCAAGTATGTTTGCTCCATCTTAAAGCTAAGTTTCCTAAGGCAAACGGATTGACAGGTGGAATGAGTGTGGACATTTTTTTTACAGCTATTAGCTTTTTTTATAGATGTGAATGGGTAATATGATGAAGAACACTTACTCTAGAAGAGAGGGGGAAATGTCGTCAGGGTCTTGAACAAAGGAAATAATGATAATCCTCAGACAATCTCTTAAAATATAGAGAATGATAAAGATTTCATCAAGGTTCACTTCTTATTTGCGGACTGTCTTGAATTATCTCGACAGATTTTGGGACTTTCTTAAGGATTGCAATCTTTCTATAGACACAAATTGGTGGAACGTGCGATTTGCCCTTTGACTACCAGCGTAACGTGATGCTTCCTTTCGTTACTGACGAAGGAGAGGAGATGGCGGCTGTCTACCACAGCATCATCAGTACGGTGAAGATGCTGGAACGATCTGTTTGGAAATTTTTAAGAAAGTTCTTTACTAAGATGTTTAATGATTGCAGATATTTTTTCAGTCTGTGTCCAGATAAAATGGGATGGGCAATATGTCAATAGTTAACGAACAAGTTAAATTTTTAACAACTCAATATATAGGCACTCACAAAAGTGTCTATACAAAGAGTATACTCTAAATTGAGTACTTACTAAATGAGCTCTTTTCAATCAGAAGAAAATAAGCGTATAGCTAAAAATACGCTATTCCTGTATTTTCGTCAGATATTGACGATGCTTGTGTCTCTTTATACTGTTCGTGTCGTACTAAAAGTATTAGGTGTACAAGATTATGGTATATATAATGTAGTGGGTGGAATTGTAACAATGTTTGGTTTTTTAAATGGAACAATGTCATCAGCAACTCAACGATATTTATCTTTTTATATGGTACGTGATGATGGTGAAGAGTTAAATAAAATCTTTTCAGTGTCATTGCAAGCTTATATAGGTATATTAATATTGATTGTTTTTATGGCAGAAACAATAGGACTGTGGTTCCTAAATACAAAAATGTCTATACCTGAAGCTAGATTAGTTGCGGCAAATGTTGTATATCAGTTTTCTATACTTTCTTTTATAATGACAATTGTAGCTACTCCATTTAATGCGGCTATAATTGCGCATGAACATATGAATATATTCGCTTATATAGGTATTCTTGATGTGTTTTTAAAATTGTTTGTAATATGTATACTTCAATATTTTGATTTTTCAGATTCTTTGATATTGTATTCAATTCTTATATGTTTTAGTGTGTTTTTGGTACAAATAATTAACGTAATCTATTGTAGATTGAAGTTTAAAGAGACAAAGTTTAAATATATAAAAGATTGGGTAACTTTAAAAGAAATGTTGTCTTATGCATGGTGGAATATGCTAGGGGCATTATCTTCCATTTTAAAAAGTAACGGTATAAATATTTTAATTAATATGTTTTTTGGCGTTACGATTAATGCTTCTCGGGCTATTTCCTATCAAATAAAGTCTGTGCTTAATAATTTTGTTGTAAACTTCTCAATGGCATTACAACCTTCAATGGTTAAATCATATTCTTCTGGTAATTATAATCGAACATTTTTTTTATTGTATAATACTAGTCGATACTTATATTATTTAGTATTTTTTTGTAGTCTCATTCTTTTTTGCGAAATAGATAAAATTTTAGTATTTTGGTTAGATGAGATTCCTGGATATACTGTTGTTTTTATTAGATTAGTTTTAATAGATACCATAATAGAAACACTAAACTTGCCAATTTCTACTTCTGTACAGGCTAAAGGAATAATAAGAAATTATCAGCTAATCGTTAGTGGGTTATCTATGTTGAATGTTCCTATTTCTTATTTATTTTTAATTCATGGATATGATGTTGTATCAGTTTTTATTATTGCTATAATTATAACCATAATGAGCTATAGTGCACGTTTGATATTAGGTTCTAGATTAGTTGGCTATTCAATTAGAATATACATAAAGGAAGTTGTAATTCCAATTTTAAAGGTAAGTTTTCTTTCTATACTTTTACTTATTGTGTTGAAATTATTTATACTTGATAGAATTGATATATTAGGTCTTGTAATTTTATTAGAAGTTATTTCAACTTTATTTCTTATATATATGGTAGGATTATCAAGGGTGGAAAGAAACAAGTTTTGTAGTGTTATAAAGGAAAAATTGAAATGAAAAATGTTTGTGTATTAAGTGATAATAGAACAGGATGGAATTGGGGAGCTAGAGCAACTAGTATTGCATTAATAGAACTAATAAAACAACATTGCAATATTTGTGGTATAATTTATAATGATTTAAAATTATCCAATGTAGTATTATACCATAAATTCCTTTTTATTAAAATCTATTTTTTTGTGAATAGAACAGATAGTAAAAAAGCTGTTTTACTAGAGAAATGTTTATTTCATTTGAAATTATTAAAACGAGTATTTTGGATAGGGGATGATCATAAGAAAAATATACAAATGTACTATAAATATAATGTAAAGAATAGATTATTGGAATTTATTGATAATCAACTTGAAAATGCTGATTGTTTAGTAGTAAATGGTGAAGGAGACATGATTTTTTCTTATGAAAGATATACCTTAAGATTTTTGTTAACAATAATGGAGATTGCTCATAAGAAAAAAATAGATATATTATTTCTGAATTCTATGGTTTCTGAATCTCCTAGTAATGATAATAGAGAAAAAAATGGTGCATTGAAAGAGTTATGCATAAAAATATTAAGATATTGTTCTGTAATACAATTAAGAGAAAATATGTCGGGACAGCTATTAAGTCGTGTGGCTCCAGATATATTATATGATATCGTACCAGATGCATTATTTACTTGGGGAAAAGAATTATCTACAGTCTCATTAAAGAATTCTAATATCGTCTTAAATCATGAAATGGAAAAATTATATGGTCAGTATGATTTTTCTATGCCATATATTTGTATTTCTGGTTCTTCACTTATATCAACATTGGATAGAATTGAAGTTGTGAATTCGTTTATAAAATTGGTAGAAGCTTTGAAAAAATTAAAGTATCCAATTTATTTAATAGCACCCTGTACGGGAGATTCTTTTTTGAAGGAAGTTGCACTGGAATCTAATGTGAAATATATACCTGTTAATGTTTCTGTTCTTATTGGAGCGAAAATACTAGCAAACTCTATTTTATATATATCAGGTCGTTATCATCCAAGTATAATGGCATCATTAGGAGGAACACCTATTATCTGTTTTACTTCTAACTCACATAAAATGTTGGGTTTACAGCAATTATTACAGTATGAAAAATTAACTCATTATGAATTACCATTATCTGATACATCTATATCTGAAATTGTATATAAATCTGCAATTTATATACAGGATAAAGATATGAGAACTAGGATCGGCAGAAGAGTACAAAAGTTGAACGTATGTGCATATGAAAAGATTAATAAGATTTTTATTGACTAGGTTAGGATTTTATAAATATAGGCAGATTGTAAGAATCTCAAATATGCCTTCATTGCTTAAGAAACGAATACCTGGAAATTTTGTCTGTACTCATGTTTCATCTTTTAATTATGGAAATACAGGAGATCTATATCTTCCTGTGATTTTACGTGATTTGTTTAATGCTAAGATAGGAATTTGTAAATGGTATGGAAAACACGTACATAAAATTGTAACAGATGAAGATCTTAGAACATATAATAGATCTGATTTTGTATTAATAGGTGGTGGAGGATTATTTCTGAAAGATACTAATCCCAATGATTTAAGTGGGTGGCAATGGAGTTGTGATATTGAGCATTTGAAAAGGATTAAAAAGCCGATTATAATGTTTGCTGTTGGTTATAATCGTTTTAGAGGACAAGAGGATTTTGATCCAATTTTTAAAGAACATATTAATCTTTTTGTAGAAAAAGCTGAATTCATAGGATTGAGAAATCATGGAAGCATTGAAAGTATAAAAAGTTATTTAGATAATTTTGAGTTGAAAAAGAAACTAGTTTTTCAACCTTGTATGACAACTCTTACGTCATGTATTTACCCCTATTTAGAAAAATATGATAAAAAAGAAAATTGTATAGCTTTTAATTGTGCTTTTGATCGCTCAGAGTTAAGAAAAAATAATGAAAAAATACTAGAAGCTATTGCAAAAGTAGCACTGGCTTTATCGAAAGATACCAAAATTAGATATTATTCTCATGTTATTTCGGATGAACAAATTCTACCCTATTTTGATGCTATAGGAGTAAAATATGAATTAGTACATTTTCATAATGTTAGGGATATTGTTCGTGAATATACAAAACCTCGTTTAGTTATTGGGATGAGAGGGCATGCTCAAATGATTCCGTTTGGATGTAATACTCCAATATTATCAATAATTTCTCATGATAAAATGAAATGGTTCTTAGATGATATACATCATCCTGAATGGGGAGTAGATGTTTTAGAACCAAATTTTGAAGAACTTTTATTACAAAAGGCAAAGAAGTTATATATGGAAACAGATTCTTTGTTCCCTATCTTAGTAAAAGAACAACAATATCTTAATGAAATAACTATTGATAATATTGCTAAGATTAGAACTATTATAAAAAAATAAACTTATGCATTCTCCTAAAATTATTGCAGAAATTGGTTGTAATCACAAAGGTGATATGGCAATCGCAAAAGAGATGATAATGACTGCTGCAACATATTGTAAAGCAGATATTGTTAAATTTCAGAAAAGATGTAATAAAGAATTATTAACATTTGAAGAGTATAATGCTCCTCATCCACATCCTGAAAATTCTTATGGTAGTACTTATGGTGAACATCGTGAATTTTTAGAATTTTCTTTAGGTCAACATCGACAATTACAGGAGTGGTGTAATGAGTTTGGTATAGAATATTCCACTTCTGTTTGGGATGTTACTTCCGCAAAGGAGATAGTAACATTACATCCTAATTTAATAAAGGTCCCTTCTGCTTGTAATCTTAATAAGCCTTTATTGGAATATTTATGTGATAATTTTGGAGGAGAAATTCATATTTCTTTGGGTATGACGGCTCGTGAGGAAGAAGAGCAAATAATTAATTTTTTTGAATCTAAGGGACGGAATCAAGATTTAGTTATTTATGATTGTACTTCTGGTTATCCTGTGCCTTTTGAGGATATTTGTTTACTAGAGCTTGCTCGTCTTCGTACGCTTTATGCTGATCGTGTTAAGGCAATCGGATTTTCAGGACATCATTTGGGTATAGCGGTAGATTCTGCTGCTGTTGCTTTAGGTGCTGAGTGGATTGAACGTCATTATACACTTGACCGTACTTGGAAAGGTACAGATCATGCAGCTTCCTTAGAACCGGATGGAGTACGTAAGTTAGTGCGCGATTGTCGTGCAGTTGCAAAAGCCTTAACTTATAAAAAGGAAGATATTCTTGATATTGAGAAGGAACAACGTAATAAACTAAAAAGTAATCAAGTAAAGTGGCAATGAAAACAATTGCATTTATACCAGTGAGAGGAGGAAGTAAGTCAATACCTCTTAAAAATATAAAATTGTTTTGTGGTAATCCTCTAGTTTGCTGGAGTATTGAGGCATTAGAAAGATGTAAATATGTTGATGAAATAATAGTAGCTACAGATTCAAACCAAATTGCGAATATTGTTTTGAGCAAACCGTATACTAAGACAAAAATTTATCATCGATTAGCAGAGAATGCTAATGATCGTGCAACTACGGAAAGTGTAATGCTTGAATATATTAATTTTGCACAATTATCCAATGATACTACATTTATTTTAGTACAAGCAACATCACCTTTGACTGAGACAATCCATTTTGATGAAGCTTTATTTCTTTATAATAATGGAAAATATGATAGTATTTTAACATGTGTTCGTAATTATCGTTTTTTTTGGAATGAGGATGGAACAAGTAGAAATTATGATTTTAAAAAACGTCCTCGTCGGCAGGATTTTTCAGGTATCTTGATGGAAAATGGGGCTTTTTATATTAGTAAAGTAGAGAATATTTTAAAATCAGGAAATCGTTTAAGTGGAAAAATTGGTATTTATGAAATGCCTGAATATACAGGGTTTGAAATTGACGAACCAGATGATTGGGCAATTCTTGAAACTTTAATGTTTAAGTATGTTTTAAAGAAAAAGAAAAAAATAGTTCCAATAAAACTTTTTTTGTGTGATGTGGATGGTACATTAACTGATGGTGGAATGTATTATAGTGAACATAATGATGAACTTAAGAAGTTTAATACTCGTGATGGAATGGGATTTCAGTTATTACGAGAGAAAGGGATAAAGATAGGAATTATTACTTCTGAAAACACGAAAATAGTGGAGAATCGTGCAAAAAAACTAAAGGTAGATTTTATATGTCAAGGAAAATACAAAGAGGGAAAGTTGGAGGTTGCTATGGATATTTGTAAACGGATGAAAATTTCGTTAAGTGATGTAGCCTATATAGGAGATGATATAAATTGTTATAATTTATTAAGTGAGGTGGGAGTAAGAGCTTGCCCTTCAGATGCTGATGTAAGAATCAAAAATATTCCCAACATTTATGTGACAAACAGGAAGGGAGGTGATGGATGTGTAAGAGAGTTTATTGAAGAAATTATACAAGTGGTATAAAAAATAGTGGGTAATAATTAATAATTTGACAGATGAAAGCTTTAGCTAATTTGTTACTTCCTAATATCGTTATTTTACTACTAGAACTCGTAAAAGGAGTATATGGAAAATTAAAACTAGGTTATTTAAACAAAAGATTGGGTAGCTTTGAACATAAGGATGATATATATATATTAGGTAATGGTCCGTCTTTGAAAAATACTCTTGACAGAGATCTTGATATATTAAAAAACAAAGAATGTGCTGTCGTGAATAAATTTGGTAATACAGATTATTTTTTTCACATAAAACCTTCATGGTATATTCTTGCAGATCCTGCTTTTTTTCTTGATTTTAATAAAATACCTGATTCTATAAAAAAAGAAATAGTACCATTGAGTCAAGTTATAAAAAAGAAAGTGACGTGGAGAATGAATTTTTACATACCTATAGTTGCAGAAAAGAGTGAATTTATCAAAGAAATAGGAATGAATCCTAATATATGTTTTTATTATTATAATAATTATGGAGTATCAGATGTAATTCCTGATGGTACATTTAAGTATAAATTATGGGATTATAATTTATTGTCTCCATTGTCACAAACGGTTTTGAACACAGCAGTTCATTTAGGAATTAAGTTAAGATATAGTAAGATATATCTTTTGGGAGCTGATACTTCTTGGCATGAAAATTATGAATTAGACCAAAAAACAAATGTTCTTTATAGTATAGATACTCATTTCTATGGGAAAAGGAAATTACCATTATATTTAGATTCAGAAGAAACTCTTCCCTCTAAGTTGCATTTAGAATTATCAATGGTTGCAAAAGCATTGGGTAGTTATTGGACTTTGCTAGAATATTCAAAATACGCTCATGTGAATATATATAATGCCAGTGAATATTCTTGGATTGATGCTTTTCCAAGGTCAACAATAAGTGATTGTAAGCAAAAAAATGTATGAGAGTTATTGGAAAAAGATGGTGAGTATGATACGAAATGTTAGCTTTGTCTTAGTTTGCTCCATTGAAGAACATAAAAAATAATGATTTATAACAGGAAAACGAGATAAAATAAAAATTATCATAACAATGAATGTAGTAGACTGTAAAATTATTGAATTGCCAAAGATTGTAGACCCACGGGGTAATTTATCAATTATTGAACAATTAAAACAGGTACCATTTGAAATAAAACGAGTATACTGGATATATGACGTACCAGGTGGTATGGAGCGTGGAGAACATGCATATAAGGAAAATCAGGAATTTATCGTGGCTCTGTCAGGTTCTTTTGATGTGGTGTTAGATGATAGTATAAATAAATTAGTCTACCCTTTAAATAGGTCTTATAAAGGATTATACGTAGCTAAAGGAATATGGCGTAAGATGACTAATTTTTCAACTAATTCATTGGCTCTTGTTCTTTCATCTACTGATTATGATGTCAATGACTACATAATGGATTATCAAGATTTTAAGAAATGGATA
>OGXL01003456.1_pt1 | contig 10556 bp, 9 predicted proteins | sample 1576311 | NCBI WGS metagenome assembly OGXL01 (sample SAMEA3541564, study PRJEB24748) | human gut metagenome | biome: human gut; feature: human-associated habitat; material: faeces | place: China | collected 2012 | reverse complement strand
CCACGCCGTAAACCTGTTTTGCCTTCTGCGCAAGAAACAAAGAAATTGTTCCGATGCGTCAGACGGCGCTGATCACGCTGATGGCGCAGATCGGAAGCTTCGTCCCGGCGGATGAGGCGGATATCGGTCTCTGCGACCGTATTTTTACCCGTGTGGGCGCTTCGGATGATCTGGCATCCGGTCAGAGTACCTTCATGGTGGAGATGACCGAGGTTGCGAATATCCTGCGGAATGCGACGAAAAACAGCCTTCTGATTCTCGATGAGATCGGGCGCGGTACGAGTACTTTCGACGGCCTTTCGATCGCCTGGGCGGTTGTGGAGTATATTAGTAATACGAAGATTCTGGGTGCTAAGACGCTGTTTGCGACACATTACCATGAACTGACAGAGCTGGAAGGAACCTTAAGCGGTGTCAACAACTACTGTATTGCGGTCAAGGAACAGGGCGACGATATCGTCTTCCTGCGTAAAATCGTGAAGGGTGGCGCCGATAAGAGCTACGGCATCCAGGTGGCGAAGCTTGCAGGCGTTCCGGCTCCGGTCATCGATCGGGCAAAAGAACTGGTGGAAGAGTTGAGCGATGCCGACATTACAGCGCGTGCGAAGGAGATTGCAGAAAATGGTCCGGGAACCCAGACGCGCAAAAAGGTGGCAAAACCGGACGAGGTAGATCTGCAGCAGATGTCGATCTTTGACACGGTCAATGAGGACGATATCATCAAGGAGATCATGGAACTGGAAGTAAACCGGATGTCTCCGCTGGATGCGCTCAATACATTAGATAAGCTGCAGGCGAAGCTGAAAAACCGGTGGATGCACCAGTAAAAAAGAGTTTAGGAAGGATGTGGAGGAGATAGATGGCTGCGATTCAGGTCTTGGATTCCAATACAATCAATCAGATTGCAGCCGGCGAGGTCATTGAACGGCCGGCGTCGGTTGTCAAGGAGCTTTTGGAGAATGCGATCGATTCGAAGGCGACGGCGATCACGGTGGAGATTCAGGGCGGCGGTCTGCAGACGATCCGGGTGACGGATAACGGAAGCGGCATTGTGCGCGAGGAGATCCCACTGGCATTTAAGCGCCATGCGACCAGCAAGATCCGGACGGCGTCGGATTTGTTTCAGGTGGCATCGTTAGGGTTCCGCGGCGAGGCGCTGGCGGCCATTTCCTCCGTCTCGCGCATCGACGTGCTGACGAAGACGGCGGACGCCCCCTTCGGCACGAGTCTGCATCTCGAGGCGGGCGTTGTGACGGAGCGCGGCGAGGCGGGCTGTCCGAACGGCACGACCATGCTCGTGCGCGACCTGTTTTACAATACACCTGCGCGCATGAAGTTCATGAAGCGAGACTCCGTGGAGGCCTCCGCCGTGCTCAGCACGGTGCAGCGCCTTGCGCTGGCTCATCCGGAGGTCGCCGTGCGCGTGCTGCGCGACGGGCAGGAGCAGCTCTCCACGCCCGGCGACGGCAAGCTCCTCAGTGCGATCTATGCCGTCATGGGCCGCCAGACCGCGCAGGAGATGACCCCGGTGGACGGGAGCTGGGACAAGCTCTCCGTCACGGGCTTTGTGACCCGCCCGGCCGCAACGCGCGGCACGCGGGGCAGCCAGATCTTCTTTGTCAACGGGCGGCATGTCCGCTCCAAGCTCATGACGGCCGCGCTCGAGCAGGCCTACCGCAATCAGCTCCTGCAGGGTCGTTTCCCGGCCTGCGTGCTGCATCTGCACCTGCCGGAGCATCTTGTGGACGTCAATGTGCACCCCGCGAAGACGGAGGTGCGCTTCCTGCGCGAGCAGGAGGTGTTCGACTGCGTGCATTACGGCGTGCTCGGCGCACTGGAGCAGGCCTCCGGCCGCGTGCAGATGAAGCTGAAGCCGCAGAACGACGGAAATTCTGCCTTCCGCACCATGTCGGCGGCGGAATACCGCGCCGCAGCGGCCGCCCTGCAGGACGGCCCGCGCCCGGCGGCCTCCCGCACGGTGCTCGAGCAGATCGGCTCGCTGACGGAGCGCCGCGACGGTGCGGCGCTTGCCTCGCCGAAGCCGGTGCAGCCTGTGACCCGTCCTGAACCGCCCTGCCCGGCCCCACAGCCTGCTGCGCCGGTGCAGCAGCGGGAAGCGCCCGTACAGATGCCGCCTCCGCAGCCTAAGCTGCAGACGCCCACGCAGCAGGAAGAGCCGCCGGTGAAGCACGATGAGCCGGTCCCTCCGGAGCCAAAGCAGACGGAAGAGCCGCAGCAGGAGCTCCCGCTGCCCAAGGTACCGGATTACCGCATCATCGGCGAGGCGCTGAACACCTACATCCTCGTTGAGCAGGCAGGGAGTCTGCTCCTCATCGATAAGCATGCCGCTCACGAGCGCATCCTGTTTGAAAAACTCCGCGCCGACACGGAACCTGTGATGCCGCAGCTGCTGCTCACGCCCGTGCTGTGCGAGCCGGAGCGCGAGGAGGCGGCCGTGCTGCTGGAAAATGCCGAGCTGCTGGCGCAGTACGGCTATGAGATCTCGGATTACGGCGACGGCGTGCTCGCCATCCGCCAGATCCCCACGGAGATCGCGCCGGACGACGCCGCGCAGAGTCTGACCGCGCTGGCGGCCGAGCTTCTGACTGGGCGGCACGCCGACCCGACGGAGCTGCGCGACCGCCTGCTGCACACCATCGCCTGCAAGGCCGCCATCAAGGGCGGCTGGCACACCGACCCAAAGGAGTGGGAGGCCGTGGTGCACGAGGTGCTGACGCGCAATGACCTGAAATACTGCCCGCACGGCCGTCCCATCTGTCTGGAGCTGACGGCTTCGCAGCTTGAGCGGCAGTTCAAGAGGGCCTGACCATGGAGCAGCGAGACCATATGATCTGCATCGTCGGCCCGACGGCCTCCGGCAAGACGGCCCTGTCCGTCCGGCTGGCGCAGGCGCTCGGCGGCGAGATCGTTTCGTTCGACTCCATGCAGGTCTACCGCCGCATGGATATCGGCACGGCAAAGCCCACGCCCGAGGAGCGCTGCGGCGTGCCGCACCACATGCTCGACGTGGCGGACCCGGCGGAGAATTACTCCGTCAGCCGCTATGTGCAGGAGGCGGATGCCTGCGTGCAGGACATCCTGTCACGCGGGAAGCCCGTCATCCTCGTCGGCGGCACGGGGCTTTATATCGATTCTCTCATCGCGGGGCGGCAGTTTGCGCCGCTGCCGCAGACCGGCAGGCGCGAGGCCCTGGAGCGCCGCGCGGCCGAGGAGGGAGCACAGCCGCTTCTGGACGAGCTGCGCTCCGTGGACCCCGAGCGGGCGGCACGGCTGTCCGTCTCGGACGTGAAGCGCATTGTCCGCGCGCTGGAGATCTGGCAGGAGACCGGCAGGACCATGACGGACTTCGACCGGGAGAGCCGGGCGATCCCGCCTCGCTACCGGCCGCTGTGGCTCGGCCTGCACTTCCCGGAGCGCGCGCAGCTCTATGCCCGCATCGATCTGCGCGTGGAGCTGATGTATGCGCAGGGACTTGCGCAGGAGGTCCGCGCGTTGCTTGACAGCGGCGTGCCGGACCGGGCGACGAGCCTGCAGGCCATCGGCTATAAGCAGGTCGTGCAGGCGCTGGAGGAGGGCCTGCCGCCGGAGGCGGCGCTCGGGACCATCCAGCAGGCCACGCGGCGCTATGCCAAGCGCCAGATGACGTGGTTCCGCGCCAATCCCGCCGTGCAGTGGCTCGACGCCTCTGCGGGCGCAGACGAGATTTTCCGCGCGGCCCTGCAAAAAGCGGCCGATTTCGACAGCGGAATCTGATACAATCGTGGTATTCCAACACCGGCTGAGCCGGAAAACAAAGAAAAGGAGTACCACATATGGCAAACACGGAAAATTTGCAGGATCTGATCTTAAACGAGGTGCGCCGCGAGCACACGGCCGTGACCATGTTCCTCATGAACGGCTTCCAGCTCAAGGGCATCGTGACGGGCTTTGACAACTTCGTCGTTGTGCTCAGCTCGGACGGCAAGCAGCAGATGATCTACAAGCACGCCATCTCCACGCTTGTCCCGGCACAGCCCGTTCGTACCTGAAGACCCTGCTCCCGCGGGCCGCGGGCCGAGTGCCCCGGCCGGACAGGAGTACCCAGATGAAAAAGCAGGGAGACCTTTACCTGAAAATCGTATCCATCGTATTGGCAGGCATCGTGGTGGCCTATCTCGTGCTGTCGGTCCTTTTCGGCAGCGGCGGGAGCAGCTACACCCTCGAGACTGCCGTGCGCTGCGAAGCCGGCGACGGGCAGACCGTTTCCGGCTTTGTAGTGCGTGAGGAGGAGATCATCACGGCCTCACAGCCCGTTGTGGTCTGCGCCCTGACCGAGGGCGAGCGCGTCGGCAGCGGGCAGCGCGTGGCAGACGGCTATCAGACCTCTGCGGCGCGCGAAAAGCGCGACAGGCTCACGGCCCTGCAGGAACAGCTTTCGCAGCTGCGCTATGCGGCCTCCGGCACGGCAGGGGAGGACACGACCCAGACGGACGACGCCATCGAAAAGGCCCTCGGCGAGCTGGCTGCACTGACGGCCCGCCGTGATCTGACGGAGGCCGACGATGTGATGTCCGAGCTGCAGCCGCTCGTGCTGCGCCGCAGCGTGACGGCGGACGACGCCGCGCGCATGGAGGGCCGCATCGCCGAGCTCGAGTCGCAGATCTCCGCGCTCTCCGCCGAGACGGAGCAGAGCGCCGAGGCCGTGACGGTCGAGAGCGCCGGCTATTTTTCCGAGCGGACGGACGGCCTTGAGCGCGTGCTCACGCCGGAGAGCGTGCTGCAGATGAAGCCGAGCGAGCTGCGCGCCGCTGCGCAGCATGCGTCTGCCGTTCCGGGCAATGCCGTCGGCAGGCTCATCACGGGCCAGAAGTGGTATTTTGCAGCCGAGATCCCGGAGGCGCGCGCGGAGCAGACTGCCGCGGGCGAGACGCTGACCGTCAGCTTCGGACTGGAAAAGCTCTCCCAGATCAGAATGCAGGTCGAGGCCATCAGCGAGGCGGAGGACGGCGTTTGTACCATCGTGCTGTCCTGCGAGCGCGAGCCGCAGGAGGTCACGGCCCTGCGCCGCCAGAGCGCGGATATCATTTTCTCCTCTTATACCGGCCTGCGCGTGCCGAAGCAGGCGCTCTATATGGTCGATGGGCAGGCGGGCGTCTATGTGCTCGAGGGCGCGCGCGCCCGCTGGAAGCCGGTGGAGATCCTTTATGCGTACGGAGACGGCTACGTTGTCGAGCTGGATCAGTCCAGCACGGGAAACCTCTGGCCGGGCGACGATATTATCCTGACCTCGGATGACATCGAGGACGGAAAGGTGATGGAAGCATGAGCATGATCACGGAAAACGTGGCGCAGATCCGCAGCCGGATCGCGGCTGCCGCCCGGGCTGCCGGGCGCGACCCGGCGGACATCCGCCTGTGCGCCGCAACAAAAATGAACGACAGCGCCGCCGTGCGCGAGGCCATTGCGGCCGGAGTGGACTGCTGCGGCGAGAACCGCGTGCAGGAGCTGGTCAAAAAGCTGGACGAGCATGCCTATGACGGCGCTCCGGTGCACTTCATCGGCGCGCTGCAGCGCAATAAGGTGCGGCAGGTTGTCGGGCAGGTCGATGTGATCGAGTCCGTGGACCGCCGCGAGCTGCTTGCGGATATCAATGCCGAGGCCGCCAAGCGCGGCATCGTGCAGGATATCCTGCTCGAGATCAACGCCGGCGGCGAGAAGCAGAAGTCCGGCTTCCTGCTGAAGGAATTCCCCCGGATCGTGGAAGAAATGGCAGATTATCCCGCCGTTCGCGTGCGCGGATTGATGACGGTGCCGCCGATCGGCAGGAAAAAGGGCGATAATTGCAGATATTTTCAAAAAATTCGCAGAATTGCTGTTGACATAACAGCCCAAAAATACGATAATATTTTTATGGATTTTTTGTCGATGGGAATGACGGACGATTTCGAGGACGCCATTGCCTGCGGCAGTACCATGGTGCGCATCGGAACGGCCATTTTCGGCCCGCGGAACTATGCGCCGGTAAAGAGCGATTAACGATCATATCGAAACAATATTGGAGGACGAACCCATGGGATTTATGGACGAACTGAAGAAGCTGACTCACCCGTATTCCGAACCGGAAGAGGATGATTATGATGATTATGACGACGAGCCGCTGGACAACGATCCCGCTCCCGCGCCTCAGTCTTCCCGCCGCAGCTATAGCCGCAGCACCCCGGCCGCGCAGGATACGCAGACGACCCGCGGCGGCAACAAGGTCGTGAATATCAACGCCACCACCCAGCTGCAGGTCGTGCTGGTCAAGCCGGACCGCTTTGATCTGGTCTCCGACATCGCCGATCACCTGCGCGACAAGCAGGCCGTCGTGCTGAACCTCGAGTCCACGAACAAGGACGTCGCCCGCCGTCTGGTGGACTTCCTCTCCGGCTGCGCCTATGCGCTCGACGGTAAGATCAAGAAGATCGCCATTTCCACCTATCTCATCACGCCGTACAACGTGGATGTCGTTGGCGATCTCGTTGAGGAACTCGAAAACAACGGGATGTACTTCTAAGGTGCGTTCCATCCCACGCAAGACAGAGACAGGAGCTGAAGACGATGCTGACCCCGCAGCAGATCCAGGACATCAGCTTTGAGAAGGCGCTGTTCGGCGGATACGATATGGACTCCGTCGATGACATTCTCGAGCCGCTGACCGAGGACTATGTTACCCTCTATAAAGAAAATTCCGTGCTGAAGAGCAAGATGCGCATTCTTGTGGAAAAGCTGGAGGAATACCGCAAGCAGGAGGCTTCCATGCAGAACGCCCTGCTTGCCGCGCAGAAGACGTGCGACCAGATGGTCGCGGACGCCGAGAAAAAGTGCGCGCAGATGCTGCATGAGGCAGAGGATGCCGCCAGCGCCAAGACGAACAATGTCGACGCCCTCGTCGGCGAGGAGCAGGAGCGCCTCGATGCGGCCAAGGCCGCCACGTCGCAGTTCCTGGACGGCATGGAAAAGCGCCTGAAGCGCCAGCTCGAGCTTATCGACGAGCTGCGCAGGGAGACGCCGCTCACGCCCTCCCAGCCGGAGGAGCCGGAGCGCGTCCACCGCTTCACCCCGCCGGTGGAGCCGCAGACCCCCGTGCTGACCCCGAAGGAGCAGCCGAAGGAGCCGTCTCACAACCGCGCCTATGACTACGAGGCAGAGCAGTCTCATCCCTCCGCCGAGGAGAAGGCCGACGCCCTCATCGAGGAGATCGGCCAGCAGATCGAGCAGAGCCTCAGCGGCTCGACGCTCGGCGATATCGCGCAGGAGGATCACTCCGGCGATACGCGCAAGCTCGACACGCTGCACGGCTTTCCCGTGAGCAAAAAATTTGAAGATCTGCAGTTCGGGCGGAATTACGACCCGAAAAAGCGGTAAGAATCTCTGTACATTCGTACCGGAATCGAATACCGATCAAGCGACGAAGGGGACGGACCTGCGGACCCCGCGCGTTCAGAAAGCTGCCGGAGGATGCAAGGCAGACGCGCGCTGCAGGGCATCACCCCGGAGCTTTTCCCCGGAAGGGCCATGCGCCTGCGTAAGGGGAGACGGCCTGCGCCCGTTATCGCGCCCCAAGCGCCCCCGTTCCGGGGGAACAGGAGTGGTACCGCAGAGCACGCCTCTGTCTCTTGACGAGACAGAGGCGTTTCCTATTTCAACACGGAAAACAAATTGTCATGGAGGCATTTATGGACTATAAGAACACCATCATCACCCCGAAGACGGACTTCCCGATGCGCGCGGGCCTGCCGCAGCGCGAGCCGGGCATGCTGGAGCACTGGAACAAGATCGACGTCTACCGCCTGATGCTCGAAAAGAACGAGGGCAAGCCTGCGTTCATTCTGCACGACGGCCCTCCGTTCTCCAACGGCGATATCCACATGGGTCACGCGCTCAACAAGACGCTCAAGGACTTCATCGTCCGCTCCCATGCGATGCGCGGCTATTACACGCCCTATGTTCCCGGCTGGGACAACCACGGCATGCCCATTGAGTCGGCAATCATCAAGAAGAACAAGCTCAACCACAAGGCCATGCCGATTCCGGAGTTCCGCAATGCCTGCCAGGCCTTTGCGCAGGACTTCATCGACCGTCAGATGAGCGGCTTCCGCCGCCTCGGCGTCCTCGGCGACTGGCAGCATCCCTATAAGACCATGGACAAGGCCTTTGAGGCCGAGGAGGTCAAGGTCTTCGGCGAGATGTACCGCAAGGGCTATATCTACAAGGGCCTGAAGCCCGTGTACTGGTGCCCGAAGGACGAGACGGCGCTGGCCGAGGCCGAGATCGAGTATCAGGACGATCCCTGCACGTCCATCTACGTCAAGTTCGCCCTGAAGGACACGAAGGGCAAGCTCGAGGCCGGGAACACCTACGTCATCATCTGGACGACGACGACGTGGACGCTGCCCGGCAACCTCGCCATCGCCCTGAACCCGCAGGAGAGCTATGTCATCGTCAAGGCGGCAAACGGCGAGCGCTATCTCGTCGCCGAGGCGCTGCTTGAAAAGACGATGAAGGCCGGCGGTATCGAGGAATATGAGATCGTCGAGCGCCATGAGGGCCGTTACTTTGAATATATGACGGCACAGCATCCGTTCCTGCCGCGCGAGTCCCTGCTTGTCTGCGCGGACTATGTCACGATGGACTCCGGCACGGGCTGCGTCCACACCGCCCCGGGCTTCGGCGCGGACGACTATCAGACCTGCCGCCGCTATAACATCGACCTGATCGTCCCCGTGGACGACCGCGGCCGCCAGACCGAGGCTGCCGGCAAGTATGCAGGCCTGCGCTATGACGAGTCCAACGCCGTCATTCTGGCTGACCTGAAGGAGAGCGGTGCGCTGTTCGCCTCCGAGGAATTCACCCACAGCTATCCGCACTGCTGGCGCTGCAAGAGCCCGATCATCTTCCGCGCTACGCCGCAGTGGTTCTGCTCCGTCGAGTCCTTCAAGGACGAGGCCGTCGCCGCCTGTGACAATGTCAAGTGGCTGCCCGCGTGGGGCAAGGACCGCATGGTCGCCATGATCCGCGACCGCGCCGACTGGTGCATCTCCCGTCAGCGCCGCTGGGGCCTGCCGATCCCGGTGTTCTACTGCAAGGACTGCGGCAAGCCCGTCTGCACCCCGGAGACCATCGCCCACATCTCCGCCCTGTTCGGCGAGCACGGCTCGAACATCTGGTTTGAGCGCGAGGCCATGGAGCTTGTCCCTGAGGGCCTGAGCTGCCCGCACTGCGGCGGCAGAACGTTTGAAAAGGAGACTGACACGCTCGACGGCTGGTTTGACTCCGGCTCGACGCACATTGCCTCCCTGCGCCGCGAGCATCCGGACCAGTGGCCCGCGACGATGTATCTCGAGGGCGCTGATCAGTACCGCGGCTGGTTCCAGTCGAGCCTGCTGACGTCTGTTGGCGCGCTCGGGCAGGGCGCACCGTTCCGTGAGTGCCTGACCCACGGCTGGACGGTCGACGGCGAGGGCAAGGCCATGCACAAGTCCCTCGGCAACGGTGTCGACCCGGCCGACCTCATCCGCGATTTCGGTGCAGATATCGTGCGCTTGTGGGCCGCCTCTGCGGACTACCGCGCCGATGTGCGCTGCTCGAAGGAGATCTTCAAGCAGCTCAGCCAGAACTATCTGAAATTCCGCAACACGGCCCGTTACTGCCTCGGCAACCTCGACGGCTTCGATGCCGGGCACCTTGTCGCGCCGGAGGACATGCTGGAGCTGGACCGCTGGGCGGTCACGAAGCTCAATGAGCTGATCCGCACGGGCTTTGCGGCCTATGACAACTATGAATTCCACGTTCTGACCCACGCTATCAATGACTTCTGCGTCGTGGAGCTGTCCAGCTTCTATCTGGATATCCTGAAGGACCGCCTCTACTGCGAGTCCCGCAATGGCCTGAAGCGCCGCAGCGCGCAGACGGCGCTGTATCTCATCGTCGACGCCATGGCGCGGATGTTCGCACCGATCCTGCCGTTCACCTGCGACGAGATCTGGCAGGCCATGCCGCATCGCGCGGGCGACGACGCGCGCAATGTCGTTCTGAACGAGATGGTGCAGCCGTATGAGGCCTATGCACTCGATGCGGCGGCCATGGCCCGCTGGGATACGCTCATCGCCCTGCGCGGCGACGTCAATGGCGTGCTGGAGCAGGCCCGCGCGGACAAGCGCATCGGCAAGGCGCTCGAGGCCCATGTTGCCCTCTGCGCCCGCGACGAGGCGGCTGCCAAGGCCCTCGAGACCGTGAAGGACATGGACCTGACGGCCCTGCTGCTCGTTTCGGACGTCATCCTGACGGACGACGACCCCGATGCCGCGAACGTGACCGGCAGCGGTACCGCCTTCCCCGGCCTGCGCATTGAGGTGCGCAACGCCGAGGGCGTGAAGTGCCCGCGCTGCTGGATGCACTCGACGAAGGCCAATGCGGACGGCCTGTGCCCGCGCTGCGCGGCCGTCGTGGCGGAGCTGGACCTAGGGAACCTCTGAATCAATCGGCTGCGGCGCTCAGCGGGTCTTTCGCCCCAA
>OGXL01003454.1_pt1 | contig 10565 bp, 8 predicted proteins | sample 1576311 | NCBI WGS metagenome assembly OGXL01 (sample SAMEA3541564, study PRJEB24748) | human gut metagenome | biome: human gut; feature: human-associated habitat; material: faeces | place: China | collected 2012 | reverse complement strand
ATGGCACTGAATGGTATTCAGATCTTTAAATTAACACCAAAGAAAAACTGTAAGGAATGCGGATGCCCAACATGTATGGCTTTCTCTATGAAGGTTGCTCAGGGCGCTATGAAAATCGAACAATGTCCGCATATGTCTGATGAAGCTTTAGCATCTCTTTCCGAGGCAACTGCTCCGCCAATGAAGACAATCAAAATTGGTACTGGTGCAGAAGAACATAGTCTGGGTGGAGAAACAGTATTATTCAGACACGAAAAAACATTTGTAAGCAAGCCAAGATATGCAGTAGCTCTGTGCACATGCATGGATGATGCTACAGTAGAGGCAAAACTTGCAGAGATCCCGAAGGTAGATTATGACCGTATCGGTGAAAGAATGTATGCTGAACTTGTATATGTAAACTGTGGCGAAGGTGCAGATGCAGCTAAATATACAGCACTTGTAGAAAAAGCAGCAGGTCTTGGAAGAACTTTAGTTCTTGAATGCAAAGATCCTGAAATCGCAAAGGCAGCTCTTGCAGTATGCAAAGACAGCAAACCGGTCTTAAACGGTGCAGATGCTTCCAACTATGAAGCAATGAACGCAGTTGCTACAGAAGCAGGTGTTGTTCTCGGTGTATCCGGTAAAGACTTAAATGAATTATATGATACAACAGCAGCTCTTGAAAAACTTGGAAACAAGAACCTTGTTCTTGATACAACAGGCGCTGACATCAAAGAAACCTTTGCAAACACTGTACAGGTTCGTCGTGCAGCTCTGAAAGATCAGGACAGAACATTTGGTTATCCATCTATCGTAAACCTTGTTAAGATTGCAAAAGGTGACCTTCACTTACAGGCAGCTTTAGCATCTATGTTTACAATGAAATATGGTTCCATCATCGTTATGGAGCAGATGACATATGCAGAAGCTCTTCCATTATATGGTCTGCGTCAGAACGTTTATACTGACCCGCAGAAACCAATGAAAGTTGAGCCAGGCATCTATCCATTAAATGGTGCTGATGAGAATGCAGTAGTAGTTACTACTGTAGACTTCGCTCTTACATATTTCGTTGTATCCGGCGAGCTGGAGCGTTCCGGTGTTCCGCTTAACCTGGTAATCAATGATGCAGGCGGACTTTCCGTACTGACATCCTGGGCAGCTGGTAAATTCTCCGGCAACAGCATTTCCGCTTATATCAAAGAAAATGTTGAGCCTAAGGTGAAATCCAGAAAGCTTATTATCCCAGGTAAGGTAGCAGTTCTTAAGGGTGACCTTGAAGCAAAACTTCCTGGATGGGAAATCATCGTTGGACCAAGAGAAGCTGTACAGCTTGTTAAATTCTTAAAGGATATGCAGGCAGACGGTCAGATCTGATGGGATTAACATGCCGGGCCGGGCATCTGTCCGGTCTGGCGTTTAATGAGAAGCATACAGGTTTTATCCTGTGTAAATAAATAAAAAGGAGAACACGGTTATGGCAAAATTTGTAACAATCGGAGAAAGACTTTCCACTACTGCACCTGCAGTAAACAAAGCATTTACAGAAAGAGATCCAGAGCCGATCATCAAAAGAGCAAAACAGCAGCTTGATGCTGGCGCAACTTACCTTGATGTAAATATCGGACCTGCTGAGAACGACGGAGAAGACCTGATGAAATGGGCTGTACAGCTACTTCAGTCAGAATTCGACAATGTTCCGCTTGCATTGGATACAACAAATAAGAAAGCTATTGAAGCTGGTATTTCTGTATACAACAGAGCAAAAGGAAAACCGATCGTTAACTCTGCTGATGCTGGTGACAGAATCACAAACATCGACCTTGCAGCAGCAAACGATGCCATCTGTATCGCACTTTGCTCTTCCGGTATGGTAGCAGCAGACAATGATGAACGTATGATGCACTGCCAGAACATGCTTGAAAGAGGTATGTCTCTTGGTATGGAAGCTGAAGATCTCTGGTTTGACCCGTTATTCCTGGTTGTAAAAGGAATGCAGGACAAACAGATGGAAGTTCTTGAAGCAATCAAAATGTTCTCTGATATGGGACTGAACTCCACAGGTGGTCTTTCCAATAACAGTAACGGTATGCCGAAACATATCCGTCCGATCATGGACTCTGCTCTTGTAGCAATGGCTATGATGAATGGTCTTACATCTGCGATCGTTAACCCTAACGACCTTCGTCTGATGGAAACTATTAAATCCTGTGATGTATTCAAAGGCAATACACTGTATGCAGATTCCTATCTGGAAATCTAATCAGTATAGCTGAGAAATCTAATAAAATATTCGACCGACATAAATGAATACATAATTATGGGGGCTGAAGGCTTCGGTCTTCGGTCCCTGTTTTATTACAGGCTATTACGACTATGAGAAAGGTGGTTGCCGAATGTTTAAGGTAACATTTTCATTCGAAGATGGCAGTATGGTAGAAACTTTTGCCAATGCGGGGGATAATTTACTGGAGGTTGCACGAAGTGCCAATGTGGCTATTGATGCACCATGTTCCGGAAACGGAGCCTGCGGAAAATGTCGTGTCCAGTTAAAGAGCGGAGAACTGGAAAGCAAAAAGACATTACATATTTCTGACGAAGAATATCAGGCGGGATGGCGTCTGTCTTGCTGCAGCAAGATCAGTGCGGACGTCAATGTGCTGGTACCTGATATTGCATCTGCCTATAAGAGCAGAATGAAAGTAGCTGATTTAAGTTCGAAAGAGGAAATAGCCATTTTTGAAAATGCCAAGAGTGATATACAGCTGGCAGGCATTGAACTGAAAAATAGTCTGGAGGTTGTGGATGTGCTGATGGACGTTCCCTCTCTGGATGATACTATGCCGGACAATGAGAGACTGACACGTGCATTGCGGAAATATTTAAATATCAACAGAGTACGGATACCATATGTAGTCCTGAAAAAACTCCCTGATGTACTGAGAGAGAACAATTTTGCAGTGAAATGTGTGATCCGCGCTACTTCTGACGATATGTATGTCTATGATATATTTGGTAAAGACGAGGATGTGATCATCGGAGGTTTGGCAATTGATATCGGTACAACTACAGTTTCTGCTGTACTGATCAATATGGAGAATGGAGAAATTCTGGCAAAAAGTTCTGCCGGAAACGGACAGATCCGTTTTGGTGCAGATGTAATAAACCGAATCGTGGAATCACAGAAACCCGGGGGTCAGAAAAAATTGCAGGATGCGGTGATCAAGGAGACTATCAATCCAATGATCCACGAAATGTGCAAGAGTGCAAAATTTCCCAAAGACCATATCTACAGGATGTGTGTGGCATCCAATACAACTATGAATCATCTGTTTGCAGGAATCAATGCGGATCCGTTGCGTACAGAGCCTTATATCCCTGCATTCTTTAAGACCAATTCCCTTTTTGCTTCTGATGTGGGAGTTGATATCAATAAAGATGCTCATATTATTATGGCGCCGAATATCGGAAGCTATGTAGGCGGCGATATCACAGCCGGAACTCTGGTCAGCCAGATTTGGAACAGGCCCGAATTCTCACTGTTTATCGACCTTGGTACAAATGGAGAGCTTGTATTTGGAAACTCAGACTTTATGATGAGCTGTGCATGTTCAGCAGGTCCTGCCTTTGAGGGTGGTGACATCAGCTGTGGTATGCGTGCCACAGACGGAGCTATCGAAGCATGTACCATTGACAAAGAGACTATGGAGCCTACCTACAAGATTGTAGGTGATCCGGGAACGAAACCTGTAGGTTTATGTGGATCCGGTATTATCGATGTGATCAGTGAACTTTATATCTGCGGAATCATCAACCCCAAGGGTAAATTTATCCGTGAAGGAAAGAGAATCAAACATGACAAATACGGAATGGGCAGCTATATCCTTGCATTTGAGGAAGAGGCAGGTTCTGTAAAGGATGTTGAGATTACAGAAGTTGATATTGACAACTTCATCCGTGCCAAAGGTGCCATCTTCTCAGCGATCCGTACAATGCTTACTTCTCTGGACTTCGATGTGAGCATGATCGATGATGTGTATGTTGCAGGCGGTATCGGAAGCGGTATCAACATGCAGAATGCAGTCAACATCGGTATGTTCCCGGATATCCCCATCGAGAAATTCCACTACATTGGTAACTCTTCTCTGACAGGTGCCTATCTGATGCTTCTGTCAACACCGGCAGAGAAGAAGACTTATGAACTTGCTGCAAATATGACATATATGGAACTTTCTACAGTACCGATCTATATGGATGAATTTGTAGGTGCATGTTTTATTCCTCATACAGATACAAGTATGTTCCCGACTGTAATGGAAGAGGTTCAGAACCGCTGATGAATTTCAGTAATTTCTATATGAGAAATTATGAATATCTAGAGAAATAAAATAACAGGACAGATCTTTGGATCCCTTTGATCTGTCTTGTTTATGGAGATTTATATGGCATTTAGTTTAAATGACTTAAATTATGAAAAAGACAGTAAGGAAAGAATGCCGTGGGAGCATTACACTCAGGAGTTTGCAGCTGCAGACCCGAAGGAGATCGCTTCCAGATTGTCTATTCCTTACGATGAAGAAACCCAAAAACTGACTTTAACTTTTCTTGGAACACAGTATCAGATCACATGGCCGGATTTTGAAGTAACACATACTCCGGATGATAAAGGCTTTTATCCACTGGAGAACATGATCTATGCCAGGATCCTGACCATCCGTTTTCTTTTAAACGGTGTGAAATCTGAGAGCTCCGGAAAATTTAAAACATATCGTGAGATGCCATGGGGCGAGGTATATTTAAGGCAGTTTGACGGCAGATGCATCAAACGTCTGGCATTTTCCTATGGAAATCGTCTGGGAGATTTCAAAGCAATTATGGAGCATATCAAGGCAGTTGCTGTAAAGCATGGTGATATTGCTTATGAAGTGGAGATTTTCCCGGAATACAAAGTGCAGATGATCCTCTGGGAGGGCGATGAGGAATTTCCACCGTCTTCACAGATTCTCTTTTCTGACAACTTCCCTGTTTCTTTTCAGGCAGAGGATATGGCTGTTATGGGAGATGTGATCATCGGTTCACTGAAAGCATACCTGAAATGCGTTCAGAAATGACAAATGATATCAGGATTATAGAGGTTGCAGGATAATCCGCAGATATCAGAGTCAAATAAGTAAATATAAACAGAAAGAAAGAGGGAGAAAAAATGGGATTTTCAACAAGTACATGTACAGAATTCGTTGAAGTTCTGGCATCCAAGGCTCCGGTTCCGGGCGGCGGCGGTGCGTCTGCATTAGTTGGTGCAGTAGGAACTGCTCTTGGAAATATGGTAGGAAGCCTTACTGTAGGAAAAAAGAAATATGCGGATGTTGAAGACGAAATGTACGAATTAAAAGCAAAATGCGATCAGTTACAGAAGGATTTCCTCCGTCTGATCGAGCGTGATGCAGAAGTATTCGAGCCATTATCAAAGGCATATGGAATGCCAAAGGAAACAGAAGAAGAGAAAGCTGAGAAAGCCAGAGTTATGGAGATCGTATTAAAAGATGCCTGCTCTGTACCAATGGAGATCATGGAGAAATGCTGTGAAGCAATTGAACTGATCGTAGAATTCGGTGCAAAAGGCTCTAAGCTTGCCATCAGTGATGCAGGCGTTGGTGCAGCTTTCTGTAAAGCAGCATTACAGGGTGCCAGCCTGAACGTATACATTAACACAAAATCCATGGCTGACAGAGAGTATGCAGAAGAATTAAACAGAAAAGCAGATGCGATGCTTGAGAAATATACAAAGATCGCAGATGACACATTCAACAGCGTACTTGGCAGACTGAAATAATAGTAAATAAAATAGAAATTTCTGTATTGTTTTCCGTCTCTTTTAACAAAGTGTAAAGTTATTTATTAGATGTAATTTTTACAGAGTGCATATGATTTATGAGGCGATTATGCTGAAATCATTCAGATACAGTATAGAATAATAACGTATAATTTCGGAGGGAACGACAAATGGCTAAGCAGTTATTAGGTAAAGAAGTAACAGCAGCATTAAACGAGAAAATCAAAGCAAACGTAGCAGAGCTTCAGGGAAAAGGAGTAAATCCTACCCTCTGCATTATTCGTGTTGGTGAAAACCCAAGCGATATATCCTATGAAAGAGGAGCAACAAAACGTTGCGAAACTTTAGGTGTTGCATGTGAAAAGATTTTACTTCCGGAGGACGTTGCTCAGGAAGAGCTTCTTGCAACTATCGATAAAGTAAACAAAGATGACAGTATTCACGGCGTATTATTATTCCGTCCGCTTCCAAAACATCTGGATCAGGCAGTGATCGAAAACGCACTTGCTCCTGAAAAAGACGTTGACTGTATGACAGACCTTTCCATGTCCGGTGTATTCACAGGTAAGAAAATCGGTTTCCCGCCATGTACACCACAGGCTTGTATGGAAATCCTTGATCATTATGGAATCGACTGCACAGGCAAAAAGGCAGTAGTAATCGGAAGAAGCCTTGTTGTTGGTAAACCTGCAGCAATGATGCTGGTTAAAAAGAACGCAACTGTTACAATCTGCCACACAAGAACTGTAGATATGCCGTCTGTAGCACGTGAAGCAGATATCATTATTGTAGCAGCAGGCCGTGCCGGTGTTGTTGGTGCCGAATATGTAAAAGAAGGTCAGACAATCATCGATGTAGGTATCAACGTAAATGCAGAAGGCAAACTCTGCGGTGATGTTGATTACGCAGCAGTAGAGCCTATCGTAGATGCTATTACACCTGTACCTGGCGGTGTTGGAAGTGTAACAACTTCTGTACTGGTTGGTCATGTGGTAGAAGCTGCAATAAGAAAGGTAAACGCATAAGATGAAAAAAGTGCTGGGAAAATATTTCTGGCTGCTTATGACAATGACAGGTGCCCTGATGTTCGGGGCACCTGCTTTAGTAAGTGCCAGTGAAGGGACAGTGTCCACTGATACAGAAAACAGCGCGGCAGACGATGCTGCAAATACCCCAGATGACGGCACAGTAGCTAAAACAACTGATAGTACAGAAAAAAACAGTCAGGAAACTGACCATTCAGGAGAGGGACAGATCTCCAAACCCAAATATCTCGAAAATGCAGAAAATAGCGGAGAAGAAATTATCTCCGATGAAGACCCGACAGATAATACCTATGGATACTACACGATTATGGGTGGAACAACTGTTTCCGTCGATGAAATGTGTTCATTATACAACAGTCAGGGATGCACTTACCCATCTGAAGAACTCAGTGGCGGCGGAGCATCTGATATAGATACCTTTTGCAATATTATTGTAGAGGAGGCAAATGCCGAGAATGTACGTGGTGAAGTAGTTTTTGCGCAGGCAATGCTGGAAACCGGATGGCTGAGTTTCGGTGGTGATGCGGGAATCGACCAGTTCAATTTCGCAGGTCTTGGAACAACCGGAGATGGAGTCAAAGGAATCGCATTTCCGGATGTAAGAACAGGAATACGTGCTCAGGTTCAGCATCTCAAAGCCTACGCCTCCACAGATTCCCTGAATCAGGAATGTGTAGATGAACGCTTCGATTACGTGACAAGAGAGACTGCACCTTACGTGGAATGGCTGGGAATCCAGGAAAATCCTTATGGCGGCGGCTGGGCTGCAGGAAAGGATTATGGAAGTAAATTAAGAAAAATACTGACAGATTTGAAATCCGGGACATAAAAACGGAACTTGGCGTCTTATTTACATTGTTTTTCTGAACTGCTGTAAATGATTTTTAAATTCTTAAATAAAGAAAGGATGTTGAGTAAAATGAAAAGAAAATTGATGATCTGTGCAATGGCTTTGTGTATATGTGCAGGATTGGCCGGTAATACTGGAGCGGTCAGCGTATGGGCATCCGAAGGATCATCTTCGGATGCTGTCCGGATAGGCGCCCTGAAAGGTCCGACAGCAATGGGAATGGCGCAGCTTCTTGATGAAGACGGATACGATTTTACGATTGCTGTATCTCCGGATGAGATTGTTCCGATGGTAGTACAGGACAAGCTTGATATTGCAGCTGTTCCGGCAAATCTGGCAGCAACGTTGTATCAGAAGACAGATAAGGATGTCAGTGTCCTGGCGGTCAATACGTTGGGTGTTCTCTATCTTGTAGAGAATGGAGACAGTGTAAAATCTGTGGAAGATCTTAAGGGAAAGACCATTTATGCCAGTGGAAAGGGTGCAACTCCGGAATATGCTCTGAACTCTGTTCTTAAAGCGAATGGAATCGACCCTGAAAAAGATGTGACTGTTGAATTTAAATCTGAGCACGCAGAGGTAGTCTCCGCACTTGTGCAGGATCAGACAGCAGTCGGACTTCTTCCGCAGCCTTTTGTAACTACAGCGCTGATGAAAAACGATAAGCTGAAGGTTGCCCTGGATCTGAACAAACTGTGGGAAGATTCCATGGATGACGGAAGTAAACTTGTGACAGGAGTTGTGATCGCAAACAATGAGTTTGTTCAGGATCATGCAGATAAAGTAAATGATTTTATGGATGCTTATAAAGAATCTGTAGATTTTGTCAACAGTGACACAGAAGCTGCGGCCCAGATCATAGGAGATCATGATATTATTGCAAAAGAAGTTGCACAGAAAGCAATCCCTGACTGCAGTATTGTGTTTATTGAAGGTGATGAGATGAAAACCATGCTTTCGGGATATCTGGCAACCCTGGATGATCAGAATCCTGAGATTATAGGAGGACAGTTGCCGGATGATGCATTCTATTACAAACGATAGAGCAAAAACTGACAATGGAACGAAATATACAGGAATTCGCATATTAGCAGTGCTTTTCTGGATTGCAATCTGGCAGTTTGCGAGTATGTATCTGAAACAGGAGATCCTTCTGGCATCTCCTGTTTCTGTTGTCCGAAAGCTTTTTGAACTGATTTTCAGCGGAAATTTCTGGCAGTCTGTCGGATTTAGTTTTGTACGCATTGTGACAGGATTTCTTCTGGCTGTGTTTCTGGGAATCTTTCTGGCAATATTGGCATATTGGTCAAAAACAGTGGAAATCCTGACAGCACCTGTGATCGCAGTGGTCAAATCTACACCTGTGGCATCTTTTATTATTTTGTGCCTGATATGGATTCCTTCGAAAAATCTGTCAGTTTTTATTTCCTTTCTTATGGTTCTGCCGGTGATATATACAAATATCTTTGAGGGAATACGACAGACGGACAGGAAGATACTGGAAATGGCAAAAGTATTTCGTGTGAATCTCAGAAGACAGATCAGGTATATTTATGTATCGCAGGTACTGCCTTATTTTCTCTCAGCATGCAGGCTTTCTCTTGGGATGTGCTGGAAGGCAGGAGTGGCAGCAGAGGTTATCGGAGTACCCTCAGGTTCTATTGGAGAGAAGCTGTATAATGCAAAAATATACCTGAATACTCCTGATCTTTTTGCGTGGACGATTGTGATCATTGTGATCAGTTTTGTATTTGAAAAGTGTTTTCTTGGAATTGTAAGCAGGATAGTTTATATGATAGAACATAGATAATAGAAATTTTGATTTATGATAATCCTCTTAAATGTATTATTTACGAGGTATGTTACAGGCGGAGAAAAGATATGGATATAAAGGTAGATCATGTCAGTAAAGCATACGGAGAGCAGCAGGTACTGCGAGACTTGTCCTGTGTTTTTCCGGAAGGGAAAACCACTTGTATCAGAGGAAGATCCGGATGTGGCAAAACAACACTGATCCAGCTTCTTCTGAGACTGGATGTTCCTGATAAGGGGAAAATAGAAGGGATAAGTGACAGGAAGCTCAGTGCAGTATTTCAGGAAGATCGTCTGTGTGAAAATCTGAGCGCTGCTTCCAATATAAGACTGGTATGCACAAAAACAATATCAGACAGAGAACTGGAGGAGGCATATAAAGCAGTTGCGCTTACTGAGGTATGGCAGAAACCGGTTCGCGAACTTAGTGGGGGAATGCGCAGGAGAGTATCTATCCTGAGGGCATTGCTGGCAGAATCAGATTGTGTGATCATGGATGAACCTCTCAGAGGTCTTGATGAAAAAACCAGAGCAAAAACAATTGATTATATTTTGAAAAAGACTGAGAGAAAGACATTGATCTTTGTTACCCATGAAGAAAAAGAAGCAGTTTGGTTAAAGGCTGACAGAACAGTAGGTATATAATTATAATGCATTTACAGAGGATTGATATCTTAAATTGCAGATGTACCCTGTTATATTTGAATAATTGTACGTTCATTATTTTATGGAACTGCTATAAATGAAAAACTAAATTTCGGTTATAGATTAGAGCGTGCTTGAAAAATCATTTCCACAATCTTCAAACACGCTCTAACTCCAAAAGAGGAAAAGCTTATGATTACATTAAATGATTACCTGTATTCAGGAGATACAGTTTTAAAAATTTTACAGAAATATACCCGGGATCTGAGAAAAGAAGCGAAACTCACTCATAATGAGATTGATCTGATGCATGTGAATTTCCTGATCCAGATCACAGAGCTTTTAGAACACAATGATTTCCTTACGGCCCAGTCCCAGAAGATCCGGGAATTTTATA
>OGXL01003450.1_pt1 | contig 10583 bp, 9 predicted proteins | sample 1576311 | NCBI WGS metagenome assembly OGXL01 (sample SAMEA3541564, study PRJEB24748) | human gut metagenome | biome: human gut; feature: human-associated habitat; material: faeces | place: China | collected 2012 | reverse complement strand
CGTTGGTTCCGCCAATGGAGTTCATGACATCCAGATACAGTCCCCAGCGAATCAAGTCCCAGCGGCGGTCGCCTTCCAATGCCAGTTCCTTGGCACGTTCTTCAAAGATAGCCGAACGTAAAGCGACTTTCGAATCAATGGCACCATTGCCCGAAGTGACAGCCGGATTGGCATTTGAACGGGCGCGGATGGCATTCAGGGCTTTGATGGCTTCGCTATCGACACCGCTGCCCAACTCGCACATAGCTTCGGCATAAATCAGCACGATATCGGCATAGCGCAGGAACGGCCAGTAGGCATCCGAACGCTCTACGGTAGGGTCGGTTACATCGGAATACTTGGTGCTGTAAGCCAATGTGGAGCTGCTTACATTGAAGGTGTATTGCACACCGTCGTTGTAGGGAGCCACAGGGTCTGCCACCTTGTTTCCGTTTTCATCATAACCGGTTGCCATGAGTTTGTATTCAGGCGTATTGGGATAATAGAAACCGTAATTGTCGCTGGCTTGATAGGAATAGCGGAAACGGTGTTTCACACCTTTGGTGATACGATAATCCTTGCTGTCGAACAGTGTGTACCAATGATAACGGTTGCCGATCCATTGGCCTTGCTGAATCAGACCTTGGGCATTTTCCGTTCCACTGAACCAACGGTGAATGGTATTGCCATACTCTTCGTCGTTGTTCAAGGTTTGCAGCATGAACATGTGCTCTGTCTTGTTATAGTTGCTGCGTTTCCACAGTTCATCATAAGGAAGCAAGTCATAGCTGCCGTACTTTCCGTCCATCACGTCCTTGGCATATTGTGCGGCTTTGGTGTAACAGTCTTTGGTGTCGAAACTTTCATATCCGGCGACTTGTGTCTTTTTGAAAGTCTTGCTCGTGGGGAGAACCAGCACTTTCTCACCGTTGTTGAACTCATAGCTGGCACCGGTCTTTACTATCATTTCTTCGCCGGCGGTCATGGAACCGGAAGCCATCGTGGCATACACCTTGGCCAGGAGACCGGCTGCGGCACCCTGTGCTACATGCCCTTCCTGGAAATCGGCATCCGTATTCTTGTACATCACAGGAATGGCTTCTTCAAGCAAGCGGATGATTTCGGCATATACCTCTGCAATAGGACGGCGGGGCTGTTCATAAGAAGCGCCTTCGCTGATAGCCACATCGAACATCGGGATGTCGCCGTATGCCTTGGTGAGCATGAAGTAGGCAAAAGCCTTGTTGAATTTCAGTTCTCCGATGGCGTTGGCTTTGACCTTTTCATCGGCTCCTGTAATTTGGTTCACATAGTTTAAAGCTACATTGGCCCGGTTGATTAAGCTGTAGCAACCTTTCCAAACGGCATCGGCCACTTCGTCTCCCTGAAAGTTTCCGGCTCCCAGGTTGCTGAACGCCCAGTCGGGGCCGCTTGTATAATCACAGTCCATTTCGAGGACACGGGGGAAGTTCTGCCAACGGAACATATCATTGGCCCATTTACTATATACACCTGTCACCCAAAGGTTCACGGCTGCATTGTCATTGCCTACCTGGTCGGGACCTACGAAAGCGTACGGATCTTCGGCCAAAAAATCGTCGCAAGATGTAAAACCACCCATTAAGGCAGCAGAAAGAGCGACACTAAGAAATATATGGTTGAATTTCATTGTTCTTTTTCTTTTAAGTTATTGTTTGCATTTGATGTCTCACAATCAAAAAGTGACCTTCATTCCGATGGAATAAGTCCGGCTGCTCGGATAAGAATAGATATCCACTCCACGACGGGAAGCATCGGAACCGAAGGCGTTTACTTCGGGGTCGAACCAGCTATAGTCCGTAATGGTAAACAAGTTGGTGGCACTGGCATAAAAGTTCAAGTTCTTGATACCCTTGAAAGGATTGGCCCAGTTATAACCAATGTTCAGGTTCTTCAACTTCAGGTAAGAGCCGTCTTCCACATACCGGTCGCTGATAAGCATATTGCGTTCGTAGCTTGATACGGCTTTCGGCCATTGGGCGATTGCGGTTGTCTCAGGAGTCCAACGGGTGTCGTAAGCGGCTTGCGGAATGTTGGCTACATTGCCCATTTTCACATCCATCAAGTTACCGTTGAAAATGTCGTTGCCCTGGCTACCTTGGAAGAAGAAGCTCAATGTGAAGTTCTTCCAGGAGAAGTTGTTGGTGATGCCATATACAAAGTCCGGATTCGTGTCGCCGATGATAACACGGTCGGCATTGGTGATGGCAGGATTATCATCGAAATTGCGATACTTTATCTCGCCTATCATTTTCTGTCCTTTGGCGCGAACGGCGGGATCGGGGTCGGCCATCACTTCAGCCAGATTGTCATAAAAGCCGTCTTCTACATAGCCGAATATGGTACCGATGGGGCAACCGTTGCGTTGTAAGAACACCTCGTCGGCCTTATACCACAAGCGGGTAGCGAACTGGTCGGCTTCCAAACCGCCGATCTGGTTCTTGTTGAAAGAGATGTTGGCATCAATGTTCCACTTCAACGGTGTGTTTTGCAACAGGTAGAATTTACCTGAGATTTCCAGACCTTCATTGGTTACATAGCCACTGTTTACCATCATGTTGGCAAAACCCGTACTCAAAGGTATCTTCACTTCTTGCAACAGGTCGCGGGTTTTCTTGTGGTAATAATCCACCGTCAGATTGATGCGTCCGTTCAGGAAACCCATATCGAGACCTACATTGTATTGTGCGGTCGTTTCCCAACGCAAGTCATCGGCTACCGGGCCGCGCCAATCCACTTGGGCAAAACCGCTGTTGATGCCACCGGCAAACGGATAGTTGGCAACGCTCAGCATAGGCAGGGTACGATAGCTGCCGATACCTTGATTACCCGTTTCACCATAGCTGGCACGGAACTTTAAATTGCTGAAGAGGTTCAAATTCTTGATAAACTTCTCCTCGCTCATGCGCCATGCAAAGGCACCTGAAAGGAAACCGGCCCATTTGTTAGCATCGGTAAACTTACTGGAACCGTCGGTACGGTAGGAGGCGGTAAAGATATACTTGTCCAGCAAAGTGTAATTGATACGGCCGAGGAAAGAAGCCAATGCCGCATCACCACGGTCGCTTTGCAGTTTGCCGGGTTTGGTACCGAGGCTCATGTCATAGTCTTGTGTCAAGTCATTGGGAAATCCGGTGGCACTCATTGACTTACTGCCCCAATTGGTCTTTTCTGCGGTGAAACCTGCTACGGCATTGATGCCATGCACTCCGAAAGTCTTGTCAAAAGTAAACAATGATTCGGTCGTGATTCCCATGTACCAATTGTCCGACTGGCCCGCTTTACCATTGATACCGTTCTGTCCCGATCCTTCTTGGGTTTGCTGACCGAAGTAAGTACCGCGATTGTTGTTGGTATAACTGATACCTAAATTCTGACGGAATTTCAAGAACGGGAACAACTTGACTTCTGCATACGATGACGTGAATACATTGATAGCCTTCAGGTGGTCCTTTGTATCATTGATGTAAGCGTATGGATTGGATGCCAGCCAGCTCAATTCATCATTGGTTGTCTGGTCCATGTGTGTCGGATCGTAATTGGGCGGGAAAATCAATGACGAACGAATTACACCATAGTCATTGGAGTTTGTTTTGCTGAAATCGGTTTCGGTGTGGGTAAAGTTTATGTTCATTCCCATTTCCAGCCATTTGTACATTTTGCGACCGATGTTGGCACGCAGCGCATAACGGGTAAAACCGGATTCTTTGATAATACCGTCCTGATTCAGGAAGTTACCGGAGAAAGCATGCCATCCTTTTTCCGAACCGCCGCTTACACTCAAGTTGTATTCTTGCGAAAAGCCGTTCTGATAAATCAGGTCTTGCCAGTCGGCTCCTCCCACCCAAGTCTGGTTGCCGTATTCATCGGTATAATAACCCGGATTACGGTAATCTTCAGGAGAAGGCAGGTATTTGCCGTTTTCATAATCCAGTGTCCCGTCGGGCAATGAAGGATAGCTCCACATTCCGGGATAAGACAGTTGGGCATAAGGCTTGCCATCGTATTGGTAGCTGTTCAGGTCTTGTTCGTTTATATAGCTGGCGTAAGTCGCAGCATCAAGCACCTTCACTTTGTTGGCTATGCGTGAAAAAGAAAAATTACTTGAAAATTCCACTTGCTCATAACCTGCCTCACCCCGTTTGGTTGTGATAATCACCACACCATTGGCACCACGTGAACCATAGATGGCTGTGGCGGAAGCATCCTTCAACACTTCAATGCTTTGAATGTCGTGTGGATTGATGAACGACAAAGGGTTTGAAGTATTATTGCTGTTCTGATTGGCATCGCTGGCTGGAGTGGAACCGGCGTCAAAAGGAACTCCGTCCACAATAAACAAAGGCTGCGAACTGGTAGAGAACGAGTTGGTTCCGCGTACCTGAATGCTTACCCCACCACCGGGAGCACCATCGGCGGCATTGATCTGTACACCAGCTACCTTACCGGCCAAGCCTTGGCTTAAATCAGTCGGATTTCCTTTCATCAGGTCATCGCTCTTGATCTGAGATACCGCACCGGATAAATCTCTCTTCTTCATCGTACCATATCCCACCACTACCACTTCATCCAATACTTCCGTGTCATCTTTGAGCGTAACCGTAAGTTGGGTTTCGTTTCCTTTTAAAGCTACCTCTTGCGATTGATATCCGATAAAACTGACGGTCAGTACGGCTTTTGCAGGCACTTCCAAGGTGAACTTACCGTCAATGTCGGTGATGGTTCCGTTGGTTGTCCCTTTCTGTATTACATTGGCACCGATTACTGCTTCACCGTTTTGATCAACCACAGTACCGGCAATCTTCTTGTTTTGTTGTACAATCTCGATGGCATCTGCTGCAACGGCGTAAGCCTGCTGTACATTGCCCAATAAAAATGCGGCACAAGCACTGGTGACTAATATGCCTTTTTGAAGATTTCTTTTCATATTGTGTCTTTCTATAAAATTAAATGTTTCTTGTTTATAATCCCATTTGCGCCCACAGCCATTGGCTCCATTGTTCGTATTGCTCCTGGTACCAGTAGTGTCCGGTTTCCAGATAGGGGTGAAGTTCCTTGGGGGCGGTGATACTGTTGTAAGCGGCGTATGTGGAAGTAGGTGGGCACACATCGTCGTTGTATCCCCAACTGAACCAGCCGGGTACCGTAATCCGGCGGGCAAAGTTGACCATGTCATAGTAATCTGCCGTTTGGATTCGTTGCGGGGTAGGAGTCGGGAAATAGTAGAAATAATGCGGCCAGCCTCCGGCTACCTTCTGCAAGTGTGCCCGATGGTCGCACATGGCAGGATGAATGGCGGCATAGAACGTAACCCGTTTGTCTAATGCGGCTGTAACCATAGACAACGCACCGCCCTGGCTGGAACCGGTTACACCCAAGGCTTTGCCGTTGTATTGGGGAAGAGAGGTTATGAAATCGACCGCCCGCAGGGCACCCACAAATACACGCTTGTAATAACTGTAGTTACGATTGTCATCATTTTGATACTGATAATTGTAAAGTGCCCCGTATGCCAGCTCGTCATAGACAGACTGTTGCATGGTTACCGGAATGCCATGAATACCGATTTCCAAAGTAATGGCACCTTTGGCAGCTGTTTCCACATCGCCGTAGTAGGGACGCACTCCCGCACCGGGTACACGGAGCAGTGCCGGATACTTGCCGGAAGCTTTAGGCATGCAGAGAATACCGAAAGTACGCGAGCCTTGACGGATGTTTTGGAAACTGACCTGATAGACATTGACCGTTTCGGTGCAGCGTGACGGTAGCAGTTCCATGGTGGAAGACAAAGGTACCTGGCGGGCTTCTTTCAAAGTGCCTTCCCAAAAGTTGTCAAAGTCGCTTGGGTTTACGGCATGTGCCCGGATGGATTCCGGAGCGTATGCGGCGGTTGCCATGCCGTCGTATGTCTTGTTGCCAACGTATGCCTTCACTTTGCAACGAAGAAAACCGGGAGTGTTCATGCTGCTGCTGACAGTCAGCTTTCCATCCTTCAGTGATACTCCATCTTTCTTTTCTGTGGGATACCACTCAGGGCCTAGTTCATAGTCCACTTTCACATCGGGCAATACATTCTGCGCTTTGTACACCTGAATGGTGAAAGTACATTTCTCTTTCAGTCGGTATGTCCAGTCCGAAAGATCGGGCGAGACCACCACGCGGATTTCATTTCCGCGGATTTGTGCAAACATGGATGCGGTACACAGGTACAGCATGAAGCCGGCAATCCAAATTTTTCTGTTTCTGTTCATGGTATAAATAGTTAAAATGAATGTTGTTTCAGTTGTTGGTTGGCAGTACGGATAATGGCTATAGTGGTACTGTCGGACATAAATACCGAATTCAGGCCTTGCTGCTCTTGCGCCGGATCGCCCGTATAGTCATCTCCTCTTTGCCAATATAAGTGCTTGGGGGCAGCCAGTCCGCCCCATGCCCAGAAGTTGCATCCAGCCAGTCCGGCTGATTGCGCGGTCCTATCGGTTATCAGGCTGAATATGTATTGATAGTAGGTATCTCGTGCCTGTGTTGTAGCTGATTTGTCAAACCGGAACCCGTCCCTTGGATAACCGAATTCTTCCAAAACCAACGGTTTGCCATATTTTTGTGCTATTTCCAGATAAAATTTCAGGAAAACAAGTAGAATTTCAATATGTATGATGTGTTAATTATCGGCGCCGGTCCCGGCGGTATCTTTTCTGCCTATGAGCTGATGGAACGTAAACCGGATTTAAAGATCGCTGTTTTTGAGGTAGGACATCCGCTGGAGCACCGTAAATGTCCCATTGATGGTGATAAAATCAAGTCCTGTATTCACTGCAAATGCTGCTCCATCATGAGCGGATTCGGCGGCGCCGGTGCATTTTCTGATGGAAAATACAACATTACCAATGATTTCGGCGGTACTCTCTATGAGTATATCGGAAAGAAGACGGCCATTGAATTGATGAAATACGTAGATGGAATCAACCTCCGTTTTGGCGGGGAGGGAACGAAGCTGTATTCCACTGCAGGAACAAAGTTCAAAAAAACCTGCATGCAGCATGGTCTGCATCTTCTGGATGCTTCGGTCCGCCATCTGGGTACGGATATTAATTATGTTGTTCTGGAGCACCTCTATGATCATCTGAAGGATAAGGTAGATTTCTATTTTGACTGTTCCATCGAAACCGTGGAGAAGACCGAGAAGGGTTACAAGGTTTACAGCGATGATACAGCCTTTGAGGGTACGAAATGCATCATTTCCGCCGGACGAAGCGGCAGTAAGTGGATGCAGAAGGTATGCAGGGATCTGGATATCCATACGAATTCCAACCGTGTGGATCTGGGTGTCCGGGTTGAACTGCCGGCTGAGATCTTTTCGGATCTTACAGATGAACTCTATGAGAGCAAGATCGTGTATCGTACGGAAAAATACGAGGATTACGTGCGCACCTTCTGTATGAATCCCAAGGGAGCTGTGGTAAATGAAAATACCAACGGCATCGTAACGGTAAATGGCCACAGCTACGAGGATCCTGCAAAGCAGACCCATAACACGAACTTTGCCCTTCTGGTGGCGAAACATTTTTCAGAGCCTTTCAAGAATTCCAATGAATATGGAGAGAGTATTGCAAAACTCAGCAACATGCTGGGCGGTGGCGTAATTGTGCAGCGTTTTGGAGACCTGATCCGCGGAAAAAGAAGCACGCAGCAGCGAATCAATGAATCTTTTACGGTTCCAACCCTCAATGCGGCTGCCGGTGATCTGAGCCTGGTTCTCCCGAAGCGGATTCTGGACGGTATTATCGAGATGATTTATGCCCTGGATAAGGTGGCACCGGGTACGGCGAATGATGACACGCTTCTCTATGGAGTGGAGGTAAAATTCTACAACATGGAGGTGGAAGTGGATCACAACCTGATGACCTGTCATGATGGACTCTACGTCATCGGTGACGGCAGCGGTATTACCCATTCCCTTTCCCATGCATCTGCCAGCGGTGTCTATGTGGCACGGCAAATCGCGGAGGCAATTTAATAATAAACGGTCAGAAATGTCTATTAAAAATGGATAAGATGCAGCCCCTATCGTCTGCCATCTTATCCATCTCATTTCACTTCTTTCGCTTACCAACATCTCATTCAGATGCATTTTCCTTGATTCCCACTCAGATCCCCAACTTCCGAAACAACGCATACAATTCTTCTGCCTCGTCCATCGAAGGTTTCCATCCATATTGTTTCAAATCGACGCGGTCGCCGTCCTCGGTGGAGTCCACCCGTATTCCATCCTGTTCCAGCAGTTTTTTCTGCTGTCCCGGATAGTCGAACGCCGCTGCGCCGCTTAGAAAGCCCTTGGAATTAATCACCCTGAATGCCGGGACATCGCCCAGGCGGTTGGTGCGGAGCGCATATCCCACCTGACGGGAATGGCGCGGTGCACCGCACAGAAGCGCGACCTGACCGTAGGTCGTCACGCAGCCGTCCGGAATGCGCTTAAATACTTCTTCCATTCTCCGATAGATGTCCATAATTATTTTCCCAGCACCTCATCTGCATGGTCAAGAGCCGCCTCAATATTCTGGCAGAAATGCTCTCTTCCAACCATATCTACAAATCCAGATTTCTCCATGACGCGCATCGGCTGCTCGTTGACATGGGACAGAATCAGTGTAACGCCCTTCTTCTGGCAGCGCTCATAGAGGGCAACCATCGAGTTCATTGCCGTACTGTCAACCGCCGGAACGGCACGCATACGAAGAACCAGGCATTTCGTCTCCTCGCGGGTTTCAATCTGGTTGATGCGGTCTGCTGCACCGAAGAACAGCGGTCCCGTACTAAATGATTAGAAATGTGCCTTTAACAGCTGTGCAGGCCGCTGTATATAAAGCGTTGAGCAGTAATATACGCGGCTATAATGTCTATGACGACAGCACGCCTTTTGAAGATGGAGAACTTGTAGACAGCAGGTATTTGGTTATTGGCGAAACTACAGGTAAGCCGTCAAGTGCTAAGCGTGATTGCCCTGTTTGGGAGGTTACGGTGAATATCAATGCTTTCAGTAATTATCATGGAAAAAAAGAACTGGATGAAATGCTTGACGATATTGTACAGGTTTTGACCGGTTCTGCTGAGCTGGAGCAGATTGAGATTGCCGGTTACTATTTTCATGGTTTGGAGATTGATATGGTGGAAGCCTTCAAGGAAGAATATGAAGATGGGACTGTCTGGCAGCATGGCGTTGTACGTGTCATAGTAAAAGTTGAACAAAAAGAAATGTAGGAGGTAGAAAAGAATGAATGAAATTATCAAAGCAGCTAATTTCCCTATGCAGCCAAACAAAAGTCAAACGCTGGCTGGTAAAAGCCTGCTGTTGTTTTTGAACTATGGTGAAGGCGCTACTGTTGAAAATCCTAAATGGGGTTTAGTCGGCGGACAGCGTAATTCGCCGCTTTCCATGAGCGGGGACGAAATCGACGGCAGTGACAAAGCAAGCGGCGGCTGGGGTGAAAGCCTGCAAGGGACTAAAAGCTGGAGTATTGAGCAGGAAGGCGTTTATAAAGTAAATAATGAAATGCTGGATGCTTTGAAATATGCCTTCGTGAATGATATTGCAGTGCATATCATGCGCCTTGATAAATATGGTAATGCTGTAAAAGGTTTTGCGAATATCACGGAATTCAGTGACGACAATCCGCATGATGATGTTGCTACTGTTACCATGACGCTTAGCGGCATCGGAAAACCTGAATTTGTTACTAATGAGCCTGACCCGCGCAACACAGCAAATGCGATCTCTGACCTTGCTGCTACATCTGAAAGTGCAGGGACAGTGAACCTGACCTTTGCTGCACCTGCTGGTGCTGCTGCTGTTGTTTTACAGCAGAGTGAAGATGGAACTGAATTTACAGATACAGATGTAGCGATTGAAAACACTGCGACCAGCGCAGAAGTAAGCGGGGTAAAAGCCGGCAGGGCGTACTTTCGTTTAAAGGTAAATGGCGGCGACAAGAACGGTTATAGCAACATTGCTACTGTGACAGTATCTTGAACGCTGCCGAATAATAAGAAATATCAAAATAATAATTAAAGCAGGGCTTTGAAGGCCCTGCTTTTTCTATACCAAAGGAGCGATGAAAATGAGCTTGGACAGAAGTGTGACGATCAATTTAGGCGGTAAAGAAAGAAAAATCAAGTTTAATGCTTTGGGTGTAAGCCAGCTTGAAAGGATGCTGGATGACCACAATGTTTACAAAATGGTAAACGGCGGCGTTGTAGCTTTAGGCGATTTGGCAAAATGCCTGTATGTCGGCTTGGCTGCGTATGACAAAAAAGTTACTATCCAACAGGTTTATAACTGGATGGATGAGTGGCTACTGGATAACAGCAGTGAAAGTTTGCAGACGCTTGTTATTATCGCTTTGAGCAAAGCGGGTGTTTTTGGGTTTGCCAGGAAGGTGCTGGAAACTGAAAATAATACGCTGGAAATTGAAGCGCCGCCTGATGATGAAGAAGTGGGGAAGTAACAAAAAGCTTTACAGAATTGCTGGATGAACTTTTGCCGTGGTGTTATGGTGAATTGAATT
>OGXL01003448.1_pt1 | contig 10585 bp, 10 predicted proteins | sample 1576311 | NCBI WGS metagenome assembly OGXL01 (sample SAMEA3541564, study PRJEB24748) | human gut metagenome | biome: human gut; feature: human-associated habitat; material: faeces | place: China | collected 2012 | reverse complement strand
GCTGGGGGTCCAGCTCGGTGCAGCGCAGCATCTGGCCGTCCATGCCGCACAGGCCCACGCCGCGGCCGCGCAGCTTTGCCACCAGATCCTTGTTCACCTTACCGGCCAGCACCTGCTGCACGATCTCCATGGTGGCATCGTCGGTCACGCGCAGACCGTTTGCGAAATGGCTCTCCACGCCCACTTTCCTGAGCATCTCGTTGATGGCCGGGCCGCCGCCGTGCACCAGCACCACGCGCACACCCAGCAGGGTAAGGGTGACCAGATCGTTCATGACGGCATTTTTCAGTTCTTCGTTGATCATGGCATTGCCGCCGTACTTTACCACCATGGTCTTTCCGTGATACTTCTGGATGTAGGGTGTCGCCTCAGAGAAAAGGCGCGCCATTTCTTCGTTTTTCATATACTTTCTGTTGCTCCTTGCGTTAGCAGCCTTGCCCTCTCCGTCATCGCTTGCGCGATGCCACCTCCCCCAAAGTGGGAGGCTTTGGCAGTTCCCGCAGCGTTCACGGTTTTGCCAAAGGCTCTCCCTTCGGGAGAGCTGGCGCGCAGCGCCTGAGAAGGTTATCAGGTGCGGTAATCGCCGTTGATCTTGACGTAATCGTAGGTCAGATCGCAGCCCCATGCCTTTGCGGATGCATCGCCGGTGCCCATGTCCACCTTGACCAGCACATCGTGCTCAGCCAGCACCTTGGCGGCTTCGTCCTCGCTGTAGGGGTGGTAGGCGGCGTTTTCGCACACATACACCTCACCGGCCTTGCTGGAAAGCCACACGCAGACCTTATCAATGGAGAAATCGCCGGGGGTGTAGCCGATGGCGCACAGGATGCGGCCCCAGTTGGCGTCGCGGCCAAAGACCGCCGCCTTGAACAGGTTGGAGCACACCACGCTGCGGCTCACCGCACGGGCAGTTTTCAGGTCGGGAGCGCGGGTCACCTCGCAGGTGATGAGGTGGGTAGCGCCCTCACCGTCACCGGCGTGCTCCGCGCACATGTGCTCTGCAATGGCGGTCAGAGCCGCCACAAAGGCATGGTAATCCTCGTTTTCCTCGCAGATCTCCGGGTTCCCGGCTAAGCCGGATGCCATGATGATGAGGGTATCATTCGTGGAGGTGTCCAGATCCACGCTCATCTGGTTGTAGGTGCCGGGCACCACGGTCTTGAGGGCCTTTTCCAGCAGGACGGGGGACACCGCCGCGTCGGTGGTGTAGAAGGCCAGCATGGTGGCCATGTTGGGGGCGATCATGCCGCTGCCCTTGCCGATGGCACCCACGGTGCACATCTTGCCGCCCAGCTCAAACTGGATGGCATACTCCTTTTTATGGGTATCGGTGGTCATGATGGCGGTAGCGGCATCGGTGCTGCCCTGCTCGGTGGCGGCCAGCTTGGCGGCGGCGGCAGGGATGCCCCGGGCAAACGGGTCGATGACCATGGGCTGGCCGATGACGCCGGTGGAAGCGGGCAGAACGTCCATGGCGTCGATGTCCAGCGCCTTGCCCACCAGCTCACAGCATTCCTCGGCCAGCGCCACGCCGTTGGCGGCGCAGGTGTTGGCGTTGCCGCTGTTCACCACGATGGCCTGGGCATAGCCGTCGGCCAGATGGGCGCGGTCCACCTTGATGGGTGCGCCGCACACCTTATTGGTGGTGTACACACCGGCGGCGGCACAGCGCACATCGGCCTTGATGAGTGCCAGGTCGTATTTTTCGCTATGGTTTGCGCGGATGCCGCAGTGCACGCCAGCCGCTGCAAACCCCTTGGGCGCACAGATGCCGCCCGTGACTTCTTTATACTGCATAAAGATTCTCCTTTCCCACAAACACTCCCTCAGTCACGGCATTCGCCGTGCCAGCTCCCTCATGGAGGGAGCCTTTGCGTAACCATCAGCTGCAAAAGCCTCCCTCTTTGAGGGAGGTGGATGCGAACACCGTGAGCAGACGAAGGGAGTTTTTTATTCCAGTCCTTCGGTCTCCGGCAGGCCCAGCATCAGGTTCATGCACTGGACCGCTGCGCCGGAAGAGCCCTTGCCCAGATTGTCGAACAGGGACACCAGCATCATCTGGTCACCTGCGGCGTTCACGGTCAGGTACAGCTCCATGCGGTCGGTGCCGGCCATGGCGTTGGAGTACAGGCCGTTTTCCGGCAGAGGTTCGTTCAGGGCGTGCACCTTCACGGTGGCGGCATCCTTATAGTAGTCTGCCAGACCGGCGGCCACGGCTTCGGCGGTGGTACCGGCCACGGTCAGGTCCAGCGGCACCAGCACCTGCATGCCGCAGTAGTAATCGCACACCACCGGCACGAACATGGGCGTATGAGCCAGCCCGCTGATCTCCTTCATCTCCGGCAGATGCTTGTGGGCAAGGCTCAGGCCGTAGCTCTTGGGGGCATCCAGCTTGCTGTGGGCCGGGCGGTCGGCGCTCTCATACTCGGCGATCATCTTCTTGCCGCCGCCGGAGTAGCCGGAAATGCCGGTGCAGCTGAAGGGATAGTCCTTCGGGGCCAGACCCAGCTCCACCAGCGGGCGGGCGATGCTGATAAAGCCGCTGGCATAGCAGCCGGGCACCGCCACACGATCGGAATTCTTGATCTTCTCTTTCTGGCCCTTCAGCTCCGGGAAGCCGTAGTCCCAGGCGGCATCGGTGCGGAAGGCGGTGGAGGTGTCCAGCACCTTCACGTCCGGGCGCAGCAGAGGCATGACCTCTCTGGAAGCTGCATCCGGCAGGCAGAGGAAGGCAAGGTCTGCCGAATTGATGACCTTTGCCCGCTCGTTCACGTCCTTACGGCCCTCGGCCGAGATGGACAGCAGCTCGATCTCCGGGCGTGCAGCCAGCCGGTCGGCGATGCGCAGGCCGGTGGTGCCGGAGGAGCCGTCAATGAATACTTTTACGCTCATGCGTTCTTTTCCTCCCAGGCGGTCAGCTGTGCGGCCGCCAGTGCGATCTGGTTCTTCACGCTGGCTTCGCTGGGGCCGCCGTAGCTGGTGCGGCCCTCGCAGCACTTGACCAGATCAATGGCTTCGTAAATATCGCCCTCGAACAGGCCGCTGTAGCCCTTGAACTCGTCGAGGGTCAGTTCTTCCAGCGTCTTGTCCTTGGCAATGCAGTCCGACACCATGCAGCCGGTGAGCTTGTAGGCATCCCGGAAGGGCATGCCCTTCTTGGTGAGGTAGTCGGCGCAGTCGGTGGCGTTGATAAAGCCCTTGGCCGCGGCGCGGCGCATGTTGGCCGGGATGGTTTTCATGGTGTCCAGCATGGGGGTCACCGTTTTCAAGCACAGTTCCAGCGTGTCCACGGCGTCAAAGATGGCTTCCTTGTCTTCCTGCATGTCCTTGTTGTAAGCCAGCGGGATGCCCTTCATCATGACCAGCAGGGTGTTCAGGTCGCCGTAGACGCGGCCGGTCTTGCCGCGGATGAGCTCGGTAACGTCGGGGTTCTTCTTCTGGGGCATGATGGACGAACCGGTGGTGAACGCGTCATCCAGCTCGATGAACTTGAACTCCCAGCTGCACCACAGGATAATTTCCTCCGACAGCCGGGACAGGTGCATCATGCAGATGGAGATGGCGTTGGCCAGCTCGATGCAGAAATCCCGGTCGGACACGCCGTCCAGACTGTTGGCGCAGGGGGCTGCAAAGCCCAGCTTTTCGGCAGTGAACTGGCGGTCCAGCGGGTAGGTGGTGCCAGCCAGGGCACCGGAGCCCAGCGGGCACTGGGCGTCCATGCGGGCGGTGGCATCCTCAAAACGCTGCAGGTCCCGCAGCAGCATGGAGGCGTAGGCCATGAGCGCATGGCCGAAGGTGATGGGCTGGGCGCGCTGCAGGTGGGTATAGCCGGGCATGACGGCGGTGGTGTTCTCGCTGGCCTTCCTGCAGATGACCTTGATGAGCTCCACGATGTAGGCCTGCAGGGTGTGGCTGTAGTCCCGCAGGGTCAGGCGGATGTCCAGGGCCACCTGATCGTTGCGGCTGCGGCCGGTGTGCAGGCGCTTGCCGGCATCGCCGATGCGGGCGGTGAGGGTCTGCTCCACAAAGGTGTGCACATCCTCGGCATTGGGGTCGATCTCCAGCTTGCCGGAGGCCAGGTCATCCGCGATGGAGGCCAGACCGTTGAGGATATCCTCACAATCCTTCTCCGAGATAATGCCCTGCTTAGCCAGCATGGCGTTGTCGGTCTCCTCGTCGTAGGTGATGCGGCTCGCATGCGCGTGCACCCATTCCTCAACGCCCTTCGTCTTCGGATCGCGCTGCTGCTTGAAGCGTGCGGGAGAGCCCGTGATCGTGGCGCGACGGTAGCCCTTGGGCGTGATTGCAAGATCGAGGCGAGCGCCCGTCAGGTTCATCGAGCCCTGATCGACGACGACGTTGCCGGAGTAGACGGCGGTCTGCTTGACTTCGTCACCGTTGAATTGGTCGGCATGGACTTCAATGGGCTGGCTCTTGTCGGTGCTCAGGGCCCAGGTCGGCGCTGCGATGGCGGCGAGGATGCTGAAAACGATTGACTTCTTCATTTTTGGGCTGCGTTGGCGGATGTGTCAGTGGACTGCGCGTTGGGATGGAAGACCGAGACGACGCTGCCGTCGATGCTGCAATGATCTCAGTTTCGATGTTGTGCATCTGGAAGATCTCAGTGATATCATAGATCAGATCAATACCTGGCATGGAAATATCATCCAGACGTCCTAAGAATGGGGATACATAGGTAGCGCCTGCTCTTGCAGCTAACAGTGCCTGTGCTGCGGAGAAAATCAGAGTTACGTTGGTCTTAATGCCTTCTGCGTGAAGAACCTTAACTGCCTTTAAGCCTTCTACAGTCATAGGGATCTTAACAACCATGTTTGGATGGATCTTAGCGATCTCACGGCCTTCTTCGATCATTCCTTCTGCTGTTACAGTAGTTGCCTTTACTTCGCCGCTGATCGGTCCGTCAACGATAGAAGTGATCTCTTTGATAACCTCTTTAAAATCACGGCCTTCTTTTGCGATCAGGGATGGGTTTGTGGTAACACCACAGATAATTCCCATATCATTTGCCTTGCGGATATCATCTACATTTGCTGTGTCAATAAAAAACTTCATGAAATAGTCCTCCTCTTACATTTTGCTTCCCACCGATACCGGATTGCTACGTGTTTTTACCCCGGTATCATTTTATACTTGTATTATATCGCAGACCATGCACATGTCAAGCAAATTTCCGCATTACTTTGCCACATTTTATGGCTATACGTGCAAAATAACGCATTAAAAATTTGCATATCATGCATAAAAACGCATTAAAAAGAGCCCGGCCTGCGGACTCTTTCGTGTTTACATCTAAATCCCCTTACATAATACGCACATTTTTCAGCGCACCGGTCTTACAGAACTGGGTCCATTCACATACATTTACCGCGTGATCCCCAATACGCTCTAAGTACTTGGCAATCATCAACAGGTCGATCCCCTGGTCTGCATGGGACGGCGCAGATTTTAACAGCTCCACCACATCCGATTTTACCTGATTAAACAGCGCATCCACCTCATCATCCCTGCGGATGATCTCCTCTGCCTCTTCCACGTCCTGCTTAATAAATGCTTCTACTGCATCATGGACCATTTTCTGGGCTGACGCTGCCATAGCAGGAAGATGCTGTACAATGTGGTATGCATGATCACTCTTGATCCGCAGGATCAGCTCTGCAATATCTGATGCATGATCTCCAATACGTTCCAGATCCGTTACCACCTTAAGAGCAGTGGAGATCTGGCGCAGATCCCTTGCTACCGGCTGCTGGCGAAGGATCAGGGACAGACAACGGGACTCAATGGCACGTTCCATGTCATTTACATTCCGGTCTCCTTTAATAACATCCTCTGCCATGGTATAATTCTGGTCTTCAAATGCCACGAAAGTCTGCTCAATGGCTTTTTCCACCATCATGGCCATATCACGCAGGCATTTATTCAACTCCTCTAATTCATGTTCATAAGTAATGCGCATCCCTTATGCCCCTTTCCGTTGCTTTTCCAACATTTTCGCAACTCTACATTCTCACATTTTACCGTAGGATCACATTCCATCAACCAAAACGTCCGGTAATATAATCTTCCGTTCTCTTATCCTTAGGCATGGTAAACAGTTCATCTGTGGTAGCATATTCCACTACCTCGCCTACCAGGAAAAATGCTGTATAATCTGCAATACGGGTTGCCTGCTGCATGTTGTGGGTAACAATAGCAACCGTATACTTGCTCTTCAGATCGTCCATCAGGTCCTCGATCTTTAAGGTAGAAATCGGGTCCAGTGCAGATGTAGGCTCATCCATTAACAGAACCTCCGGCTCTACTGCCAGCGCTCTTGCAATACAAAGACGCTGCTGCTGACCACCGGAAAGTCCCAGTGCAGATTTCTTTAAACGGTCAGAAACCTCATCCCATAAAGCTGCGCCCTTTAAACTGCGCTCTACGATCTCATCTAACTGTGCCTTGTTCTTGATACCGTGAATTCTTGGGCCGTAAGCCACGTTGTCATAAATACTCATCGGAAATGGATTTGGCTGCTGGAACACCATTCCCACTTTTTTACGAAGAAGTGTGGTGTCTACCTGCGGATCATAAATATCTTCCCCGTCAAGAAGCACGGTTCCCTCGATCTTTACATTTGGAACCAGGTCATTCATACGGTTTAATGTTTTTAAATAAGTAGATTTTCCACATCCGGATGGTCCGATAAATGCAGTGATCTTATTTTCATAAAGGTCCAGATTAATATTTTTCAGTGCATGATTTTCTCCATAGTACAGGTTCAGGTTCTGTGTGGAGATCTTTACTTTATTTTCCATTATACTCATTTCCCTTTCGCGTCTTTCACGTTTATCTTGTCTCTACATTAAACCGGTGGGACAGATATTTTGCCAGTGCGTTGATCGCCAGTACGATCACCAGAAGAACAACTGCTACGCCGAAAGCTTCATTGTATTTTGCCTTCTGCATAAACAGATACAGCTGGATAGTCAGTGTACCACCTGACTCAAGTACCTTGCCAAACAGGTTCTTTGGAAGGTAATAGCCGCTTCCTGCAGTAAACAGTAAAGCTGCAGACTCACCTACGATGCGTCCGATCGCCAGGATAACACCTGTAAGGATACCAGGCATAGCACTTGGAAGAAGGATGGTGCGGATCATATACCACTTGGTAGCACCAATTCCCAGTGCACCGTGACGGTAACTGTCAGGAACGGTCTTTAATGCTTCCTGGGTGGTTCTTGTGATCAGTGGAAGGATCATTAAAGTCAGTGTCAGGGAACCGGTAAGAATGGAGTAGCCCAGTCCCAGTGTATTTCCGAAAAACACCATTCCGAAAAGACCAAATATAATAGAAGGAATACCGGAAAGTGTTTCTGTTGTAAATACGATCAGACGGACGATCTTTCCCGGTTTTGCATACTCATTTAAGTAAACAGCAGAACCTACACTAATAGGAGTTGCGATCAGCAGAGTGATCACTACAATATAAAGAGTGTTGATAATATTTCCAAGGATACCAAAGGTTCCCTTTGTAGCGCTGGAAACAGTGCTTAAAAAGGACCAGGTCACATGTGGGACACCCCTTACAAAGGTATAACCTAAAATTCCGATGAGAAGGAGCATGGAGAGACTGGCACATCCGTAGATAATACCGGTTAAGATCACATCTGTGCTGCGGATGCGTTTTCCATAAATGCTTTCCCGGATCACGGAGTTTTCATTGATACGGATAGCGGCTTCACCTGTCATTTTGTTTTCTCTCCCTTCTTCAGAATACTGTTTAAACCAATGTTGATGATCATGATAAATGCAAATAATACAAGGCCGATGGTAAATAATACTTCTCTGTGCAGTCCGGATGCATATCCCATTTCTGCTACAATAGCAGTAGTCAGAAAGCGGACGGAGTTAAATGGAAGGGGGAAGTTTACGGAACTTCCGGATACCAGTGTAATAGCCATTGCCTCGCCGATGGCTCTTCCTGTTCCTAAAACAACGGCTGTGATAATACCGGATTTTGCTGCAGGAAGGATCACCTGGAAAATAGTCTGGATCTTTGTAGCGCCTAATGCAAGGGAAGCGCTTTTTAAATGACCCGGAACAGCTCTTAAAGCAGACTCACTGATGTTGATGACGGTTGGCAGGATCATCAGCGCCAGTACCAGCACTGCGGAGATCAGGTTTGCGCCGCCGGTATACTGATGAGTAGAAGAACCTTTAAATACAGCCAGTTCCATTTTATACATCAGAGGATTTAAGATCAGGATGCCTAACAGACCGTAGATAACGGACGGGATACCTGCTAACAGCTCTACTGCCGGCCGGACTACATTTGCCAGTTTTTTCGGCGCTACTTCTGCCAGGAAAACTGCTGTCATCACGCCAACCGGCACACCAATCAGGATCGCCAGAAAGGTTCCCACAATGGATGTAAGGATAACATACAGGATACCAAAGCTTGGTGTAGCAGCAGCCGGCTGCCATAAGGTACCAAAAAGGATATCCAGGATGCCTACTTTAAACAGCGCCGGTGTACCGCTGAATATCATATATAATGTAATGGAAGCAACAGCCAGAACAGCGAAAAAGCCGCATGCGGTGAAGATCGCTTCTGCAGCTCTTTCTACTGTAGACTTGCTGCCATGATGGGAACGGACGGAAAATGTTTCCTGTGTCATTGCAGACAGTCTCCTTTCGTTTTGTATGACTCACACTTTTTATCGTCTTTATTTCTTTTTCGTGTTATCTGTCCACTGATTATTTGTCAGCTGTGATCAGACCTACAGATTTTACAAGTTCAGAACCTTCGTCAGAGTAGATGAAGTCAAACAGTGCCTTTACAAGATCGCTCTGCTCGCTGATCTCACCCTTGGTAGCCATTACGAATGGACGGCTTAAAAAGTACTTTCCTGCCTTGATGTTCTCTTCGGTTGGCTCAGCGCCGTCTAATTTTAATGCCTTTACAGTGTCATCTAATACATCCAGGGAAACATATCCGATGGAACCTGGGGTAGATGCTACCTTTGCCATTACTGCGCCGGTGCTGTCTAATTCATTGCTGTACTTGCAGGCATCTTCCAGCTTTAACAGTTCCTCGAAAGCACCTCTTGTACCGGAACCTGCCTCACGTCCTACTACTACGATTGGAGCATCATTTCCGCCTACATCTTTCCAGTTGGTTACTGTTCCGTCATAAATGCTGGTCAGCTGATCCTTGGTCAGATCTTCTACTGTGTTTGCAGGATCAACTACAACTGCGATACCATCAATTGCTACGATGTTTTCTGCAACTCCCTTTGCCTTTTCCTCATCCTTTAAGTTTCTGGAAGAGTTACCGATATCTGCTGTTCCGTTAGAAACTGCCTCGATACCAGCGCCGGAACCTACGAACTCAGCGGTTACTGTTACCTTTGGATATTTCTCCATAAATGCTTCGCTTAATGCATTTGCGAACTTCTCCATAGAAGTGGAACCTACCATGCTGATGGATCCGCTTAAATCTGCATCTGCGCTCTTTGCTTCTGTTGCTACTTCTTTTGTTGTTTCTTCTGCCTTTGCTTCAGTTGTCTGCTCTGCTGTAGTTGCTGGAGCTGCTGTGGTAGCTGCTGCACCGGAGTTTCCACATCCTGCAAGCATACCTGCTGCCATTACTGCAGAACCGATCATTGCCATTACTTTCATGCCATTTTTTTTCATAATTATCTTTTCCTCCACTTTTGTACCGCTTTATGTTTGTATTGTTTTGCGGTATTTATATTTTTCTTTGTTGTTTTGCGAAATTCCTAGTCTTCTTTGTTGTTTTCTTGTTCTTACATTGTGGAGTATACAAAAGTTTTACAATAGCTGAAAGCAAGGTATGGTATAGGTTTTGTAAAATTTAAGTAAACCGGTCAGATTGCACGTACAAAAATGCGCTATAAAATCGCAAAAAAAGACCAGCTTCCATACAGCCGGTCTTGTCATACAGTCTTTTTTAACTTTTCTTGATAAAATCAGTCCCGCATTTCGGGCAGTGGATACTGATCCGTCCTCTTCCTCTTGGAACACGCACTTTCTGTTTGCAGTTCGGACAACGGTAAATATGATACTTTCTGCTTTCCTGATAGCGGAATTTCCACTTCTTCCACCATTCTGATACATAAAACTGCCGTCTTAAAAAGGCTTCATTTTCCTGATAACGCTTATTAATGTTTTTGGAAAACATTCTTGCATACAATATAATGAGCACGATCCATTCCAGTGCCCATAATATTCTAGAAGGCAGAGCCGCCGGGATCAGTAAATTAAAGATGATCAACGCTAAAAGCACACCGGACAGAAACCGCCCAAACTGGTCCATTCCATATCTTCCGATCATAAAGCGCTGAAACTGCTGTCTGAGTCTGTTTAAATAATCACGCATAATTATATTTCTCCTCAATGTTTATGAAATGTAATATTATGATACCAGGGTCAAAAGGTCGGAAATCCGACGCAAGCTTGCTTGCAGAAGGAGTTTTGACCTTGGGGCCCGCCAAAAACATGAGTAAGAAGCCATTTTTTGAAGAAAAATGAGCGGATTACGAATGTTTTTAGGATTGCG
>OGXL01003446.1_pt1 | contig 10597 bp, 10 predicted proteins | sample 1576311 | NCBI WGS metagenome assembly OGXL01 (sample SAMEA3541564, study PRJEB24748) | human gut metagenome | biome: human gut; feature: human-associated habitat; material: faeces | place: China | collected 2012 | reverse complement strand
GTAGGCGGATCGGGACTTCGCAGGCGAGGGCGTGGATGTGGAGAAAGGCGAGCACCAGTTCGCTGATGAGAAGCGCCGCCAGATAGGCGAAAATTCCCCATCGCGGGATGGCGAAAAGGACGAGCGACAGGGTGAGAAGCATGGAAACCGTATGGTGGACGAAGACGGTTCCCGTTTTCCCAAGTCCGTTTAAAATACTTCCCATGGTAGTGGAGAGGTAGAGAAACGGGCAGAGCCAGGATAAAATCTGGATGAAACGTCCGGCATCGGCGTTGTGGTAAAAGGTTTCGCCCAGTGCTGGACCAAAGCGGGTGAAGAGCCCGACGCAGAGAATTCCCATGTACAGGCTGTAGCGGAGTGCCATGGAGATGGTGCGTTCGATTTTGTCCGGCTGATTCTGCGCCTGCGCTTCCGAGACTGCCGGGAGCAGGACGACGGCGAGGGAGTTGGTGATGGCGGATGGAAAGAGGACAAAGGGGAGTGCCATGCCTGTGAGGACTCCGTAAATACTGACCGATTCAACCCGCGAGAGCCCGGAGAGGAGAAGCTGGTTCGGTACAAAGATGGCTTCGAGACTCTGGAGAAAGCTGAGCGTGAGGCGATTCGCCATGAGGGGGAGTGCCATGGTGAGGAGGGGGAGGAGCAGGGGAGTAATAGGTGTGTTTGCATTTGGCAGTATGGCAACGGACTTCGAGCATCCATAAACCAGCAGACAGAACACCGCCGATGCCGCTTCCCCGATCAACAGCCCCCAGACAGCCAGCAGCACCGTGATCGGAATCCTGTTCGTGCGGCAGACATGGACGATCAGCACGACGGCACTTGCGTCCAGCGCCACGGTGCCGGCGCGGACAGCGGCCAGATACAGTGCCAGCAGCACCACGCCGCCGCCCAGCCACAGGCTGCTGCTGTTCACCTGCTTTTGCCACTCCTGCTGCGGCGTGAGCGGATGCTGCTGCGCCTTGCCCTGCCGGGCCTTCTTTTTCCAGATGTTATCACTTTGAAACGGATTCATGTTCCGGTGGCTCCTTCCCTGTCTTTTTCTTTAAGGGTATTATACGCCGCAAGATGGGATGACGTCCAGAAAGAAGTGAATTTTTCACCACTTGCATCCCACATTTGTGCAGAACGACCAAAACCGGCCCGAAATATCGGCTATTCGCCAATTTACTTTTTGCGGGCCGAAGAGTAATCTAATGGTAGGATGTAAAGACGGACAAGCTGTTGAGATTGAACTAAAGGTAGGATGTAGCAAAGAACCTTTGCTGCGGGCTTGTCCGGCACGAGAACGCGAAAAACAAAAGGAGGCTTTTCCGTTATGAAGGTAGGTCTGATCTATACCAGCACCACCCCGGAACTGATCGAACTGGTGGAGCAGGAAGTCAAAAAGCAGCTGGGCGATGATGTGGAGCTGTACAGCCTGCAGGACCCCAGCATTCTGGCAGATGTCCGCGCGGCAGGCTATGTGACCACTGCACCGGCAGCACGCCTGATCGGCATGTACATGAAGGCCGCTGAGGAAGGCGTGGATGCCATGCTGAACCTGTGCAGCAGCGTGGGCGAAGTTGCCGACAGTGTACAGGATGTGGCAAAGTACATTGGTGTGCCCATCGTCCGCGTGGACGAGGAGATGTGCCGCGAGGCCGTCCGCAAGGGCCAGCGCATCGGCGTGATGGCTACCCTGCCCACCACGCTGGAACCCACCAAGGGCACCATCCTGCGCATGGCCCGCGAGTGCAACAGACACGTGGAACTGGTGGACTGTCTGGTGGATGGTGCATTCGGTCTGGATCAGGACCAGTTCAAGGCCCGCATGACCGAGATGGCCGGAACCATTGCCGACAAGGTAGACGTGATCGTGTTTGCACAGGGCAGCATGGCCTACTGCGAACAGTACATCGCCGATAAGTTTGGCAAGGTGGTTCTCAGCAGCCCCCGCTTTGGTGCAGCCGAGCTGAAAAAGGCGCTGGAAAAGAAGGGCACCATTTAAAAAAGGAACAAGAGCCGGAGCACGAGATCGGCTCAGGAGAAGATAATTTTTTGAAGGAGAATTCTTATGAAAAAGATGATTTCCCGTCGTGACTTCCTGAAGGTGGCTGGCATTTCCGCTGCCGCTCTGGGTCTGGCTGCCTGCGGCGGCTCCGGCACCAGCACAGCTGCTTCCACTGCCTCTACTGCAGCTTCTACCGGCTCCTCTGCTGCCGCTTCCGGTTCGGCTGTCACCCTGAAGCTGGGCTTCTCCACCAACGAAGAAGACCCCCGTGCAAAGGGCGCAAAGCAGTTTGCAGAGGAAGTTGCCGAAAAGACCGGCGGCGCTGTGGAAGTTCAGCTGTACCCCTCCGGCCAGCTGGGCGGCGATGCTGACCTGATCAACTCCATCGCTCTGGATTCCGGCACGGTGGATATCATCATCACCGATGCCTCCAACTTCGCCACCTACGATGCAAAGATGGGCATTTCCGCACTGCCGTTCCAGTTCGAGACCTTCGACGATGCATGGGCATTCATGGACAGCGACATCGAGGCTGCCGCTGAGGAAGGCCTGCTGAGCCAGAATATGCGTGTGCTGGCCCACTACTGCAACGGCTTCCGCTGCGTGACCAACTCCAAGGGCCCCATCAACAGCCCTGCCGACATGAACGGTCTGCTGATCCGCACCCCCGAGAATCCCGTCATCATGGCTACCATGACCGCTCTGGGTGCCAACCCCCAGCCGCTGAGCTTCTCTGAGCTGTATCAGGCTCTGCAGCAGAAGACCTACGATGCACAGGAGAACCCCATCCCCGTTATCTACAACAATAACCTCTACGAAGTTCAGGAGTACCTGAGCATCACCAACCACATCTACTCCGGCATGTGCTTTACCATTGCCGAGAGCAGCTGGAACAAGCTGAGCGCTGACCAGCAGCAGATCGTTTCCGACGCTGCAAAGGCATCTGCCGATTACGACCGTGAGCTGAACGAGCAGCAGACCAACGACTTGGTCTCCGCTCTGGAAGAGAAGGGCATGAAGATCAACAGCCCGGAACTGGCTCCGTTTGCAGCTGCGACCGAAAAGGTCCTGACAGACAACGCTGATACCTACGGCGACCTGCTGGATCAGCTGAAGGCATGGAAAGAAGCCCGCTGAGATCACTGACCAGAAAACCTTGAAATAAAACCGAAGCAAAGGGACGAGGGGGCGTGCCCTTCGTCCCTTTGCATTTTATCTGAATCGCACTTGGAAAGGAGTTTGTACTGTGAAAAAACTGCAAACCACTCTGGACAAGATCACCACCCTCATTTCCGCCATTCTCTGCGCAGCTATGATGGTAATTCTGTTCGCAAACGTTGTGCTGCGTCTGATCCCCGGCATCGGCGGCTTCAAGTGGTACATGGAGAGCAGCCAGTATCTGAACGTCTGGTCCATGCTCATTGCCTGCATCGGCATCAACGCCATGGGCACCAACCTCCGCGTGGAAGTGGTGGACGCTGTTCTCGGTAAGACCCCGCTGGGCAAAAAGATCGTTGTCATCATCCGTGATGTGTTCATCATCCTGTTCTACGTCATGGTCACCTACGGCGGCTACCAGCTGTGCACCCGCGCAAAGCAGGCCGTTTCCACCATGCCGCAGTTCACCATGGGTCAGGTGTACACCATCTTCCCCATTGCCGGTGTGCTGTGCATCCTGTCCGCCGTTCTCAACCTGATCGTTGAACTGACCGCAAAACCGGAAGGGGGCAAATCCAAATGATCGCATGGCTGCTGATCTCATTCTTCGTTCTGCTGTTTCTGGGCGTGCCCATCGCCATGAGTCTGGGCCTGTCCGCCATGGGCGGCATCCTGTTCCTGGGCGGCGGCAGCACCGTCACCATTGCCCAGCGCATGTTTGAGGGCATGAACAGCTTTGCACTGCTGGCCATCCCTCTGTACACCTTTGCCGGTTTCACCATGTCCAAGGGCGGTATTTCCAAGCGCCTGATGGACTTCTGTTACTCCATCGTCGGCCACATCTACGGCGGTCTGGCTCACGTGAACGTGCTTTCCAGCATGATCTTTGCGGGCATCTCGGGTTCCGCTGTTGCCGATACCGCAGGCGTTTCCGGTATGTTCATGCCGGAAATGGTGCGCAAGGGCTACTCCAAGAACTTTACCGTTGCCGTTACCGCCATTTCCTCCACCATCGGCATCATCATTCCTCCGTCCATCCCCATGGTGGTCATTGCCGGTATCTGCGGCATTTCCACCGGTAGGCTGTTCCTCGGCGGCATCATCCCCGGCGTCCTGTGCGGTCTGGCACAGATGATCGTCAGCTATTTCATGGCCAAGAAGGAAGGCGTGCCCAAGGAGCCGGGCCACTTCACCATCGGCCCCGTGCTGCATGGCCTGTGGGAGAGCTGGCCCGCCCTGCTCATGCCCATCATCATCGTGGGCACCATCACCATGGGCATCGTCAGCCCCACCGAGGCAGGCGTGATCGCTGTTGTTTACGGTCTGTTTGCCGGCGGCATCATCTACCGCGAACTCAAGTGGGAGGACATCAAGTTTGCCTTTGCAGAGACCGTCCGCACCAGCGGCCGTATCTTCATCGTTATCGGCGCTGCAAAGCTGTACACCGTCATGCTGACCACTGCGGGCTTTGATAAGTGGGTGGCCAAGACCATGCTGGGCTTCTCCACCAACCCCACTGTCATTCTCATCATGATCCTGCTGATCTTCTTCATCGTCACCATGTTCATGGAGTCCATCGCAACGCTGACCCTGTTCATGCCCATCCTGTATCCCATTGCTCTGGGTGTGGGCATCGACCCCATCGTGCTCAGCGTCCTGATCACCGTGGTCATCGGTGTTGGTCTGGTCACTCCTCCGGTGGGCATGTGTATTTACGTTGCCTGCGATCTGATGGATGTTACGGTCGGCGAGGTGTTCCCCACATTGGTGCCGTTTATTGCAGCTACCTTCGTCTGCATTGCGCTGATGGTCGCCTTCCCCCAGCTGATCCTGCTGCCCACCTATTTGATGGCGTAACCGTTGCGTCCGCTTTTCAGATATGGTAAAATAGTGGCGGAAATTCAACGTGTGATGTTTGGAGGCTTTCTGCCCCGGAACGTTCCACGCTGAACGACCCCGAATATCCACAAAACCGGATTTGGAGGCGGAACTATGTCAATGGAACATCCTGAAAAACAGAAGAATGCGGTAAAGTCTGTAGTCGATCAGGTCATGGATGGGATCATCTCCCAGATCATCGACGGCACCCTGCATCCGGGCGACAAGCTGCCTACCGAAATGGAACTGTGCAAGCAGTTCGGCGCGGGCCGCAACTCGGTGCGGGAAGCTGTGAAAAAGCTGCAGGCCTACGGCATCCTGTACATCAAGCGTGCCGACGGCACCTTTGTGAGCGAAAACTACAACCAGAAAATGCTGGACCCGATGCTGTACAGCATCATCCTGCAGAAGAACAGCTGGCAGGAATTTGTGGAGCTGCGCTCCGTAATTGATATCGGTACGCTGAATATTATCATTCAGCGCAAGGATATCGCATCCTTTCTGCCGGACCTGTACCGCACCTTCGGCGAGCTTTCTGCCGAAATGCACTCGCCGGAGCCTTCGGTGGATAAGGTGCTGGAGCTGGACAGCCGGTTCCACACCCAGATCGCCAATGCGGCCCAGAACCCCATGCTGGCCACCATCACCGAGTACATCACCCGGCTGACGCTGCCCAGCCGTCTGGAGACCACCCGCAAGGTGCTTGCCAAGGGCGAAGCGGAGATCGAGCGGTTCGTAGAGCTGCACCGCCAGCTGCTCAGCGTGATCGAGCGCAGGCAGGTGGACGAGATCGCCGCTACAGTGCAGGATCACTACATCTTCTGGAAGAAGTAAGCATACAGGCCTCCTGCCTACCGTAAAAGGCGGGCGGAGGACTGTGAGTTTACAAGATGGGATGTTTGTGCTAAAATGACGTTAGCATCCTTTGTTAAGCTTCTCCAATGCGACATGCAAGGAGTGTTCATCCAATGAAAAAAATCATGATCTCCGTGGCCCCCGTTGCGGCCACAGACATTCTCATCAATCCGCGGGCCATTGCCCGGGATGTGTATGAGTGCTACAAAAACGGCGCGTCCATGGTGCATCTGCACTGCCGCGACCTGAACGGAAACCTCACCCCGGATTTGAGCCTGCTGGAAGAAACGGTGGCCTACATCCGTGAGATGTGCGACATCGTGGTGGAGATCTCCACCGGCGGCGTGTCCAACCTGACCATTGAGGAGCGTGTGCAGCCCTGTTACCCCTCTTGGGTGGAAGCCAACAGCCTGAATGTCGGCTCGGTGAATCTGGGCACCTCGGTGTACCAGAACCCCATCAAGGATGTGGAGTACTGCGTCAAGACCATCATGGACAACAAGAAGATCCCGGAGACCGAGGTCTTTGAGCTGGGCATGATCAACACCGTGCGGGAACTGAACGACAAGTTCCACTTTGTAAAACCCATCCTGTTTGCACTGGTGTTCGGCCATGGCGGCGAGATGCCTGCCACGGTGCCGGCCCTGCGCCACATGATCCAGGCGCTGGAAGAGAACTTCCCCAATGGCGACTACCTGTGGGGCTACACGCAGGCCCACCGCGAAGACTGGGAAATGGTCAAGACTGCGCTGGATATGGGCGCTTCCACCGTGCGCATCGGCTTTGAGGATTCGGACATGATCGCGCCGGGTGTCCATGTGGACAACAACGCAGCGCTGATCGCAAAGGTGTCGGACATCGTAAAGTCCAAGGGTATGATGCCCATGACACCCGACGAGGTGCGCGCCATGCTCAAGATCCCGCCGCTGCGCCGTTAAAAAGGAGGAAAGAAACGTATGGTGATTCAAGGCGTTACTTACCTCTCAGACTTTGAGGCAAAAAAAGCCATCATGGAAATGGCCCGTCGGCTGGAAGCCAAGGGCTGGCTGGTGGCCGGTGACGGCAGCATGAGCGTCCGCGTCGGCCCGCAGGCCGTGTGGGTGACCGTTGCCGGTGCCGACAAGGCCGCGCTCACGCAGGATATGCTGGTGCGCGTGGATATGAATGGCAAGGCGATGCTCAGCGCAAAGCCCAAGCCCCTGCCCGAAGACCTGCCCATCCATCTGAAAATCTATCAGGAAAACGAGAACGCCCAGTGCGTGATGCACACCTATCCGGCCTGCGCGGCTGTGATGGGGATGCAGGGCCAGACCGTGCAGCCTGCAGCGTTCAGCCCCGCAGTGCGGGCGCTGGGACGGGTGCAGCTGCTGCCCGCCCAGAATGTGGACGCACAGGCACAGGCTGTCAGCCTGTTGTGCCGCACCGATAAGGCTGTCCTGCTGGAAAATGACGGCTGCCTGACCTGGGGCAAGACCCCGGCAGATGCGGCCCATCTGGTGGAAGCACTGGATTACTACGCAGCCGTCACCGCAAAGCTGGGCTGCGCAGGCTGCTCCAAATGCGGCAGCTGCGGCGGTCACTGCACCGGCTGCAGCAAGTGCAGCGCACCTGCTGTGCAGCCCATGGCTCAGCCCGCTGCACAGCCTGTGGCAATGGCAGTACCCTCCGCACAGCCTGCCCAGCCGGTGAGCCTGCCGGGCGTTACCGGGCTGATCCAGCCGGGCATGGCGCTGCCCACCCTGCCCAAACAGCAGGCGGCTCCTGCCCCTGCCCCGGTGCCCGCCGCACAGCCTGCGGCAGTCCCTGCAATGGCAGCGGCCCCGGCCGCACCGAAGTCCGCAAATGCCCGCGATGCCGCAATGGCCGAGGTCATCCGCCGGACGCTGAAGAGCTTTCAATAACAAAAAGTTTCGTTTGATCCAACGGATATGACCTTTACGGAAAGGAACGAAAACCATGGATATCAGTTCGCAGGAAATTGAAGCGATCGTCAAGCAGGTGCTTGCCGGTATGGGCGGTGCACAGACAAGCGCCGCCCCTGCAGCCTATACCGCTGCACCCGGCGGTGCAGCAGGCGACCGCGGCGTGTTCGAGAACGTAGACGACGCAGTGGAGGCTGCATGGAAGGCCCAGCGCGACTGGGCGGCCAACTACAAGATCGAGGACCGCCAGCGCATCATTGAAGCCATCCGCCGCTGTGCCCGCGCACATGTGGAGGAGTGGTGCCACAAGATCGTGGAAGAGACCGGCATGGGCCGCTATGAGGACAAGGTGGAAAAACATCTGGCCGTCATCAACAAGACCCCCGGCCCCGAATGCCTGACCACCGAAGCCAAGAGCGGTGACGCGGGCCTGATGCTGGAAGAGTACGCACCCTTTGGTGTGATCTGCTCCATCACCCCCACCACCAACCCTACCGAGACCATCATTAACAACACCATCAGCATGATCGCAGGCGGCAACACCGTGGTGTTCAACGTGCACCCCCGCGCAAAGCGGGTGTCTGCCGACTGCCTGCAGGCGCTGAATACCGCCATCATCGAGGCGGGCGGCCCTGCAAACCTCATTACCATGACCCGTGAGCCGACCATGGAGAATGTGGACAAGATGGCCGCAAACCCCAAGATCCGCCTGATGGCAGGTACCGGTGGCATGGGCATGGTGAACGCCCTGCTGCGCAGCGGCAAAAAGTGCATCGGTGCCGGTGCAGGCAACCCGCCCGTCATCGTGGACGAGACCGCAGACATCGAGCTGGCAGGCCGCAAGATCTACGAGGGCGCTTCGTTCGATAACAACATCCTCTGCTTTGCAGAGAAGGAAGTGTTCGCCGTGAACACCGCCTACGACGGCCTGCTGCACGAGCTGCAGAAGCAGGGTGCCTACCTGCTGAACAAGGCCCAGACCGAACAGCTGGTGAACATCGTGCTGCAGCCCAAGAAGGGCGGCGGCCATGAGGTGAACAAAAAGTGGGTGGGCAAGGACGCTGCCCGCATTCTGGAGACCATCGGCGTGCATGTGCCGGATACCTGCCGCCTTGCTATCTGCGAGGTGCCTGCCGACCATCCGTTCGTTCTGGTGGAGCAGATGATGCCGGTGCTGCCCATCGTGCGCTGCCAGAGCTTTGAACAGGCTGTGGAAGATGCCGTGGTGGCCGAGCACGGCAACCGCCACACCGCTTCCATCTTCTCCAAGGATGTGGACCACATGACCCGCTTTGCCCGGGTCATTGAGACCACCATCTACGTAAAGAACAGCGCCACCAAGGCCGGTGTTGGCATTGGCGGCGAGGGCCACTGCACCATGACCATTGCCGGCCCCACCGGCGAGGGCATCACCTGCGCAAAGAGCTTCTGCCGCCGCCGCCGCTGCATGCTGGCCGAGGGCGGGCTGCGCATCATCTGAGTTTTTGAAGGACGAAACCATCACATACAATTTTTTCAGTGTTCTGACAGGAGGAACAACTTATGAAAGCTCTGGGTTTTATCGAGACGAAGGGTCTGGTTGGCAACATCGACGCTACCGATGCAATGCTGAAGGCTGCTGACGTTGAGTTCATTGGTTCCGACACCATCGGTGCCGGTCTGACCACCGTGATCGTTACCGGCGAGGTGGGCGCTGTCAAGGCTGCTACCGAGGCTGGCGAAGAGGCTGCTTCCCGCGTGGGTGAGCTGTTCTGTGTCAACGTCATTGCACGTCCCCACGCAGATCTGGCCCGCATCATGCCTGCCAAGGGCCCCGCGACCGGCAAATCCGGCCTGCCCGCAGGCGAGCAGGTGCCGCTGGATGCCGCTCTGGGCATGATCGATGCGCCGCGTCACCGAGGCGCGCCGCGGCGGCGGTTACTCCCGCCGGGGGCATTGAGCGGGCAGAGCCTGCGGCGCGCGGGCTTTTCCGGCGTATAATGAAAGAAATCTCCGCTCAAAGCGGCGCGGCTTGTTCAGTTGCGCCGCTTTTTAATTTACATTGCGTGCGAATTGTATATTTTTTGTGTATGCTAAAATAACATTTTGTAAATATTGCCTATAAAATCCTTGTAAAATCACGTGCTGACGTGGTATAATCAAAACAGAAGAAGCGGGGTTGTCCACGCCGCTTTTTCAACTGTTAAAGGAGGCTTTGGTTTATGAAGATCACATGCACAGGACGAAAAGTCAACCTGAAGGACGCGTTTATACAGCGCGTGGAAACAAAGCTTGCAAAGTTGGACAAATTCTTTTCCGACAGCGCGGAGGCGAACGTTACCGTGACCGTGGAAAAGGACTGGCAGACGGTGGAGGTGACCGTTAAAGACAAGGGCTTTACGAGCCGTGCCGAGAAATCGGCCGACCGTATGGAAGATGCGTTCGACGCGGCGGTAGACCTGCTGACGCGGCGCATCGTTAAAAACCGCAAGCGTTTGGAAAACCGTGTCTATCAGCCCGCGGTGGAGGAATTCGCGCTTGCCGCCCACGAGGCGGAGCCGGAAGAAGCATACAGCATCATCCGCGAAAAACGCTTTTCCTGCAAGCCAAGCACCGTGGATGAGGCGATTTTGGAGATGAATATGCTGGGCCACACGTTCTTTTTATTCCGCGACGCGGACACCGATGAGATCCACGCGGTGTACCGCCGCAAGGACGGCAGCTACGGCGTACTGATTCCGGAACGCTGATGCGTACTTTTCAATGAAGATTGCAGGCAGAGCGCCGCACGAAGTTTCGCGCGGCGCTTTTT
>OGXL01003435.1_pt1 | contig 10614 bp, 7 predicted proteins | sample 1576311 | NCBI WGS metagenome assembly OGXL01 (sample SAMEA3541564, study PRJEB24748) | human gut metagenome | biome: human gut; feature: human-associated habitat; material: faeces | place: China | collected 2012 | reverse complement strand
ATGGATGTGGTGTCGCTGCTGTCGGACGGCGGTGCGATGAGCCAGAAGGAAATTGTCTACATGACCGGCGTGAGCGACGCCGCGCTGCGCGATATGACGAAAAAGGGCATTCTCCGCGCGGAATACGAGGAAGTGCTGCGCGCACCGGACTTTTCCGAGGTGCCGCGCACCGCGGCTCCGGTGCTTTCGGCGGCGCAGCAGCAGGCGTATGACGGCATGGCGGCGCTCATGGACGAAAACGCGCCTCGTGCGGCGCTTCTGTTCGGCGTGACGGGCAGCGGCAAGACGCAGGTGTATCTGCAGCTGATCGCGCACGCGCTCGAGCAGGGAAAGAGCGCCATTGTGCTCGTGCCCGAAATTGGACTGACACCGCAGCTTCTGCGGCAGTTTGCGGCTCGATTTGGCGAAGAAGTCGCGGTTCTACACTCGGCGCTGTCCGCCGGTGAGCGGTACGACAGCTTCAAGAAGATAAAAACCGGCAGAGCAAGGGTGGTCATCGGCACACGCTCGGCGGTGTTCGCGCCCGCGAAGAACCTCGGCGTTATCATCATCGACGAGGAGCAGGACGCGGCGTACCGCTCGGAGCAGTCGCCGCGCTACCATGCGCGGGATGTGGCAAAGTACCGCGCGGCACAGACGGACGCGCTGCTCGTGCTCGGCTCGGCAACGCCGTCTGTGGAAACCTATTACGGCGCAAAACAGGGAAAATATCCGGTTTTCGCGCTCACCGAGCGGTTTCTCGGTGCCGGACTGCCCGAGGTCATCATCTCGGACATGCGCGGTCTGGCACGCGAGGGACGGAGCGGCATCATTGGACCTGACCTCGAGCGCGAACTGATCAGCACGCTCGAAAAGGGCAAGCAGGCCATCCTGTTCCTCAACCGGCGCGGCAACAGCCGTGTGATCGGCTGCGGCGTGTGCGGCTGGGTGCCCGAGTGCCCGTCCTGCTCGACCACCATGACCTACCATTCGGTGTCCGGCCGCGCGATGTGCCACTACTGCGGCGCATCTGTCAAGATAACCGGCAAGTGCCCGGCCTGCGGCAGCACGAGCCTGTTCACCGAAACGCCCGGCACGCAGAAGCTGGAGGAGGAGCTGCACGAGCGGTTCCCGTCCGCACGGGTGCTCCGCATGGATGCGGACACCATGAACACCAAGGGCGCACACGAACGCCTGCTGAATCAATTCGGCAAAGGCGAAGCCGATATCCTCATCGGCACCCAGATGGTGACCAAGGGACTGGATTTTGAGAACGTCACGCTGGTCGGCGTGCTGGACGCGGACCAGAGCCTGTATGCGCAGGACTACCGCGCACATGAGCGCACGTTTTCGCTCATCACGCAGGTGGTCGGCCGCGCCGGACGGCGATTTGACACCGGCCGCGCCGTGATCCAGACGTACAGTCCGCTGCATCCGGTCATCCTGACCGCCGCGCGGCAGGACTACGAGGCGTTCTACGAGAGCGAAATGCAGACGCGCGAAGCGCTTCGGTGCCCGCCCGTGTGCGACATCACCATGATAACCGCCGTCGGTGAACTGGAGCAGCAGGTGCTCAGCAGTCTGCTCGCGCTCAAAACACGCCTGCAGAGCCTGATGGAAGGGCAGTTTGCCGATGTGAAAGCGCCCGTGCTCGGTCCCGCCGCAGCGCAGATGGTCAAGGTGATGGGACGGTATCGCTACCACCTTACCATCCGCGCGAAGGACTGTGCAAGATGGCGCAGGCTCATCTCGGGCGTGCTGCGGGAGTTTATGCAGGACGGTAAAAACCGGGGCGTTACTGTGTTCGCGGATTCCAATAATGAAATGTAGCAGTGATTGAGACTCCGGCAAAGAAGGTTAATTCAATGAGCAAATTTGTAATTCGCAAGGCAACAGAAAACGATGCAGAATCGCTTTTGAAGATTTACGAGCCTTACATAACGAATACAACCATCACGTTTGAATATGATGTGCCGACGGCTGAGGCGTTTGCGGGCCGTATCCGCGAAACCGCGGCTGCGTTTCCGTATCTCGTCTGCGAGCAGGACGGCGTTATCATGGGTTACGCCTACGCGCACCGCATTCGTGAGCGCGCGGCCTACGACTGGGATGCGGAGCTGTCCATCTATCTGGCACAGGGCACCCACGGGCACGGTGTCGGCACGACCATGCTGGCGTGCCTGATCGACCTGCTCGAGCTGCAGGGGCTGCGCCACCTGTACAGCTGCGTGACTCTGCCGAACGAAAAGAGCATCCGGATGCAGCGCAGACTGGGCTTTGCGGACGCAGGCGTGTGGCACGACTCCGGCTGGAAGTTTGACGGCTGGCACGATGTGGCATGGCTGGAAAAGCATATCGGCAGCGGAAAACCGCAGCCGGTGACGCCGCTTCCGGCGCTCGATGAGAAAAATATACAGGAATGTTTACAAAAATACATGGATAAGCTGAATCAAGTGGAGGAATAAAACAATGGCACTGAGAAAGATTTTGACCGAGGGCGACGAGCAGCTGCTCAAGCACAGCCGCAAGGTAGAGAAGTTTGACGACCGTCTGCATACGCTGATCGACGACATGCGTGAGACGCTCGAGAACTCCGGCGGCGTTGGTCTGGCAGCACCGCAGGTGGGAATCCTGCGCCGCGTTGTTGTGCTGCTGGATGTGAACAAGGAGCCGGAGGAGATGGTCGAGCTGGTAAACCCGGAAGTCATCGAGCAGAAAGGCTCCGAGCGCGTTGTCGAGGGCTGCCTGTCCGTGCCGGGCGTTTACGGCTATGTGACCCGTCCGACATGGGCGAAGATTCGCGCACAGGACCGTTTTGGCAACTGGTTCGAGCGCGAAGGCGAGGGCATTGTAGCGCAGTGCTTCTGCCACGAGACCGAGCATCTGGACGGCCATCTGTTCACCGAGAAGGTCGAGGAGTATATCGACCCGGAGGCAATGCAGGGTGGTGACGAGGAATAATGCGTATCGTATTCATGGGCACGCCGGACTTCGCCGTGCCGAGCCTGCAGGCGCTCATCGACGCCGGACATGACGTCTGCGCGGTGTACACGCAGCCGGATAAGCCGCAGGGCCGCAAGCAGATTCTCACTGCACCGCCGGTGAAAACGCTCGCACTCGAGCATGATATTCCGGTTTTTCAGCCGAATACCCTCAAAAATGAGGACGAGCAGGCGCGTCTGCGCGAGCTGGCACCGGAAGTCATTATTGTTGTCGCGTACGGCAAGCTGCTGCCCAAGGCGGTTCTCGACATTCCGCCGCACGGCTGCATCAACGTGCACGGCTCGCTGCTGCCGCGCTGGCGCGGTGCCGCTCCGATCCAGTGGGCGGTCATCGCGGGCGATGAAATGGCAGGCGTTACCACCATGCAGATGGCGGAAGGTCTGGACACCGGCGATATGCTGCTCACCTATGAGACCAAGGTCGGTGAGAAGGAGACCGCAGGCGAACTTTTTGACCGTCTGGCACAGTCCGGTGCGGAACTTTTGATCCAAACGCTCGTCAAATTAGATGAGATCACGCCGCGCCCGCAGGACGATGCACAGAGCTGCTACGCCCATATGCTGGATAAGCAGATGGCGGTGATCGACTGGAGCAAGTCCGCACATGAAATCGACTGCCTGATCCGCGGCCTGAATCCGTGGCCGATCGCGCTGACCACGCTTTCCGGCGAAAGACTGAAGGTGTTTGCCGCCGAAAAGGCAGCCGGCAATGGCGAGCCGGGCACGGTGCTCGAAGCCGACCCGAAAAAGAGGCTGACCGTGGCGTGCGGAGAGGGTGCGCTGAGGCTGACCGAGATTCAGCTGGTCGGCGGCAAACGCATGAAGGCGACGGACTTTCTGCGTGGGCACGCAATCGAAGTCGGCACTAAGCTGGGAGACGAATGAAAAAGCGTGAGGAGTGAAGAACGGAGAGGACGTAAGTTCCAATCTCCAATTCTCCGCTCCGGTATGGAGGTTTTCTTATGCCCTATCATGGTTACTACTACGGCATTGACATGTACTACATCATACTGGTTCTGCCGTGCGTTTTATTTGCATTCTGGGCGCAGAACAAGGTAAACAGCACGTTTAACCGCTACTCGCGGGTGCAGAATCTGCGGGGACTGACCGGCGCACAGGCGGCGGAGGCTGTCCTGCGGTACAACGGCGTTTCCGGTGTGCGGATTGAGTACGTTTCCGGCAAGCTGACCGACCATTTTGACCCGAGAAGCAACGTCATTCGGCTGTCGAGTGCAGTGTACTCGTCCACGTCGGTGGCGTCCATCGGCGTTGCCGCGCACGAGGCAGGGCATGCAGTGCAGTACGCCATCGGCTATGCGCCGATCAAGCTGCGCGCGGCGATCATCCCGCTGACGCAGTTCGGCTCGATGGCGGCGATGCCGCTGCTGATCCTCGGCCTGATCCTTAACACGAGCACGCTCGTCACGATCGGCATTGCGGCATTCGGTCTTTCCACGCTGTTCCAGCTGGTGACCCTGCCGGTGGAGCTGGACGCGTCCCGCCGCGCCCTGCAGACCATTCAGCAGAACGGTCTGCTGACCGCAGACGAGTACCCGATGGCGAAAAAGACGCTCACAGCGGCGGCGCTGACCTATGTTGCCGCGCTGGCGACCTCGCTGGCACAGCTGCTGCGTCTGGTGCTGATTTTTGGAGGAAGAGACCGCAATGATAGATAAACGCCCCAAAACACCGCGTGAGGTGGCGGCATTCTCGCTGTTTTCCATGGCAGAGGAGGCCGCCTGGTCGGACGGTGCGCTGCACCACTATTTATCCCGCGCGGGACTGGACAGCCGCGACGCGGCGCTGGCCTCGCGGCTGACCTACGGCACGGTGCAGAACCAAATTTTACTGGACTGGTACCTGCGGCACTTCTCAAGCGTGCGGCTGAAAAAGATCGCGCCGCGCGTGCTGGCGTGCCTGCGGATGGGTCTGTATCAGCTCATCCTGATGGATAAGATTCCCGCGCATGCGGCGGTTGCCGAGACAGTCGCGCTGGTCAAGCACTACGGCCACGCAAATGACCGCACGGTCGCCTTTGCCAATGCGGTGCTGAGAAATGCCGCAAATGCGGTCCAAAACGGCTCTTTGCCGCGCCTGAACTGCCCGGATAAGGAAAGCTACTACGCGCTGCAGTACAGCCACCCGGAGTGGCTCGTGCGCCTGCTTTCCGAGCAGTACGGCCAGAAGCTGACGCAGAAGATCTGTCAGGCGGATAACGCGGACGCGCCGATTTCGGTGCGCGTGAACACGATGAAATGCACGTCTGCCGAGGCTCAGGCAGAGTTGGAAGCCGCCGGACTGACCGTGCAGCCGCACGAGGCATTCCCGGAAATCCTGCTGTGCAGCGGCGGAGACGCAGCCGCGCTTCCGGCGTTTATCGAGGGCCGCGTGACCGTGCAGGACGCGGCAAGCGCACTCGCGGCGGCGGTCGCTGACCCGAAACCGGGCAGCACCGTGCTCGACTGCTGTGCGGCGCCCGGCGGCAAGAGCTTTGCCATGGCTGAAAAAATGCAGGGGAAAGGCAGCGTCACCTCGTGCGACATTTACGAGCACAAGCTGAAACGCATCCGCGACGGCGCAGCCCGCCTCGGACTGCCGAATATCCGCACCGAGCTGCAGGACGCCTCGGTCTGCCGCGAGGAATGGAAGGACAGCGCGGACGTTGTGCTGTGCGACGTGCCCTGCTCGGGACTGGGCATTATCCGCAAGAAACCCGAAATCCGGTTCAAAAATCCGGACGAAATCCGGACTTTGCCGGAGATCCAGGCGAGAATCCTTGCAAACTGTGCACAGTATGTAAAGAAGGGCGGCACGCTTGTCTACTCGACCTGTACCATCCTGCAGCGGGAAAACGAGGACGTTGTCCGCGCGTTTCTCACCGAAAACCCGGAGTTTGAGGCGGTTTCGTGGACGCATCCGGTCTGCGGAGAGAGGGCAGACGGTATGGTGACGCTGCTGCCGCCCGTTCACAATACGGATGGATTCTTTATTGCGAAAATGCACCGGAAGTGATACCGGAACTGCAGGGCGGGGCACCCCGCCCTACGGTATATTTGTTAAAGCACCGCCGCTTTAATTGTGCGGTATTGCCTTAAACGGTTATAATAAATTGACAATCGGCGGAACATTCCGCCATATAAGAAACAAGAGAAGATTTGAAGGAGAGACACATGATCGAAATCAAATCCCTTACAATAGATGAACTGAAAAGCGCTTTGAAGGAAATGGGCGAAAAGCCGTTCCGTGCGGGACAGATCTTCAAATGGCTTCACGAGGGTGTGGAGTCCTTTGAAGAGATGTCCAACTTATCCAAGGACTTACGGGCGCGTTTAGCGGAAAATTTCCTGCTGACCGTACCGGAAGTCGCCCGCAAGCAGGTGAGCCGCGTTGACGGCACGGTGAAATACTTATGGCGTCTGCGGGACGGCAACTGCGTGGAGTCCGTATTGATGCACTATGAGCATGGCGTGTCGGTCTGCGTTTCGACGCAGGTCGGCTGCCGGATGGGCTGCAAGTTCTGTGCCTCCGGTCTGAACGGACGCACGCGCAGTCTGTCCGCAGGCGAGATTCTGGACGAAATCCTGTTCATGCAGAAGGACAGCGGCGAAAAGGTCTCCAACATTGTGCTGATGGGCACCGGCGAGCCGCTCGACAACTATGAAAACGTGCTCAAATTCCTGCATCTGGTGAGCTGTCCGGAGGGGATCAACATCGGACAGCGCCATATCTCCTTGTCAACCAGCGGAATTGCTGATAGAATAGAGATGTTAGCACGGGAAAAGCTGCAGATCACGCTGTCTGTGTCGCTGCACGCGCCGGATGACGAAACACGCTCGTCCATCATGCCGGTGAACGACGCGTATCCGGTCGAGCGTTTGATGAAGGCGTGCCGGTATTATTTCGACACCACCGGACGGCGCATTTCCTATGAGTACATGATGGCGCGCGACAAGACCGACCGCCCGTGGCAGGCCGACCTGCTGGCGAAGCTGCTGAAAGGAAGACCGGCGCACGTCAACCTCATTCCGCTGAATGAGGTGGCGGAAAGCCCGCTGAAACCGTCCAGACCGGAAACCGTCCGCAAGTTCCAGCAGGCGCTCGAGAAGCGCGGCGTTACCGCGACTGTACGGCGCAAGCTGGGTCCGGATATTGACGCGGCGTGCGGTCAGCTCCGTCAGCGGCAGCTGAAGGAGGACGGAAAGGGCACATCTCGTGCATAAACTTAATATCTCAGCATGAAATAGACACAATCGAAGGAGGTTGTGAAATGGAATATTTCGGCTTGACCGATAAGGGACGGGTGCGCCCGACCAATCAGGATATTTTTCAAATCGAAGCGCGGGAGGACAATCGGACCGCGCTCCTCGTCGTGTGCGACGGCATGGGCGGTGCAAATGCGGGCAACGTAGCCAGCCGCTTTGCCGCGCAGAGCTTTATCGAGTCCGCGGGTGACGCTTTAAGCGGCACGCTGGACGAAACGGCACGGCAGAACCTGCTGACGCAGGCGCTCAAGCAGGCGAACGAGACGGTTTTCTCTCTGGCGGGCAGGCAGCCGGAGTTCCGCGGTATGGGCACGACCCTGGTTGCCGCGCTCATTCAGGGCGACTGCGCGACCGTTATCAACGTGGGCGACAGCCGCGCGTACCGTTTTGACGGCGAAGCCATGCACCAGATCAGCGAGGACCACTCCTATGTGGAGGAAATGCGCCGCCGCGGCAAGATTACCGAGGCGGATGCGCGCACCCATCCGCAGAAAAACCTCATCACCCGTGCGGTAGGCGTGGAGCCGTATGTCGAAGGCGACCTGTTTGAAGTGCGCCTGACCGAAAAGGACATGCTGCTGCTCTGCTCGGACGGTCTGACCGGCATGGCGGAGGACAGCCGGATCGCGGAGGTGCTGGCAAACGCGCCGACGCTCGAGCTGGCCGGTGACGCGCTGCTGCAGCTGGCGCTTGACGGCGGCGGCCGCGACAACATCACCGTTGCGCTGTTCACCCTCGGCAAAAAGCAGGGAGCGTGACGGATTATGGATAAATATATCGGCAGTATGCTCGGCGGACGCTATCAGATTGAGGAAATCGTCGGCGTCGGCGGCATGGCGGTCGTTTACCGGGCGCGGGATACCGTTCTCGGGCGCGATGTGGCACTCAAGGTGCTCAAAAAGGAGTTCGCGGAGGACCCGGATATCCGCAAGCGGTTCTCCATTGAGTCGCGCGCCGTTGCCAAGCTGAGCCACCACAATATTGTTTCCGTGTTCGACGTCGGCAGCGAGGACGGCACGGATTATATCGTTATGGAGCTGATCGAGGGCATCACCCTCAAGCAGTATCTGCAGCGCAAGGGCCATCTGTCGTGGCAGGAGACCATTTTCTTCGCTGAGCAGGTTGCCCGCGCACTCATGCACGCACACTCGCGCGGCATCATCCATCAGGACGTTAAGCCGCAGAACGTTATCATCCTGCGGGACGGCACCGCAAAGCTGACCGATTTCGGCATTGCCTCGTTCGCTGCCGCGCAGGAGACCCGCGTGGTGCAGGAGGCCATCGGCTCGGTGCACTATATCTCGCCGGAGCAGGCCAAGGGCAGCAAGATCGACTACCGCACCGACCTGTACTCGCTCGGCGTGATGATGTACGAAATGCTGACCGGCAAGCTGCCGTTTGAGGGCGAAACCGCGCTCCAGATCGTTATGCAGCACATCAATGAGGTACCGATCATCCCGAGCGCGTTTGTGCCGGGCATTCCAAAGGGCATGGACGATATTGTCATGCACGCCATGAGCGCGAACATCAGCCGCCGGTACGAGTCCGCGGAAAAGATGTACGAGGACATGGAGGTGCTCCGCTCGGACCCGAACGCGCGATTCCACTATGTGGCAAGTGAGGACAACTCGGGCGAGACGCAGATCATCGGCGCGGACATTCAGCGCGCGGCGCGCCGCAGTGCGGCAGAGCATGAAGCCGCTTCCGTTGAGGGCGCAGCTGCGCCGCGCACCCGCACGCGCACGCAGACCCAGCCCCGCACCCGCACCGGTTTCCGCAAAAAGGAGCAGGATGAGCCGGACGGCTTTTTTGAAAAGCTGGCCGAGCGGCCCGGGATGGCGGTCGGCATGGCGGTCGGCGTGATTGCGGTGATCAGTCTGCTGCTGGTCGGCATTCTGGTGATCACCGGCAGCGGCGACAAGTCGGAGAAGATTATCGTGCCCGACCTCATCGGACGCAATATCGACGAAGTGATGGCCGACCCGGATATAACCGACAACTTCACGGTAAAGGAAGCGACCGAACGGCAGGAATCCGACCGTCCGGTCGGTGAGATACTCGAGCAGGACCCGAACGGCGACGGCAAGAAAAAGGCAACCAAGGGTACGATCATCACGGTAACGGTGTCCTCGGGCGGCGAAAACGTCAAGGATACCTACAAGGTGATCGACTTTACCGGCAAGACGCTCGATTATGTGCAGGCGGCGCTGGCGTCGCACGATATCAAGTGCGAGGTTGTTGAGGAATACAGCGACGACGTGGAGGAAGGCAAGGTCATCCGCACCGACCCGGAGGCGGGCGCCGAGCTGGAAAAGGGCGCGACGCTGACCGTCTATATCAGCAAGGGCAAGCAGAAGGACGATAACGAAAACGTCTCCGTGCCCGGTCTGCTCGGCATGACAAAGGACCAGGCGGAAAAGGCCCTGACGGAAAAGGGTCTGTCCATCGGCTCGGTGAACGAGGTCGAGAGCACCGCTGAGGCCGGTTCGGTCGTATGGCAGTCGCAGGATGCGGGCGCGGAGGTCGCAAAGGGCACTGTCGTCAACATCCAGATCTCCAAGGGCAAGAGCACATCGAACAATAACTCGCCGGATGATAACAGCGGCGGCAATTCCGGCGGTCAGGACAATGGCGATGGCGGCTACGACGATACACCGAGCCTCGGCAGTGCGACCATTCCGGTTTCGCTGCCGGACAACACGGATACCGCGCATGTTATCATCTATGTGGACGGCGTAATCCAGTATGACGACACCTGCAGCACGAGCGGCGGCAGCACGTCCATCTCGGTGAGCGGCTCGGTGGGCGACCATGATGTTACGGTCAGCGTGGACGGTTCGACTACCTCGCAGACGTACACATTCAGCTAAGAAATTACGTTCAAAGCGTAAAAACGGAGGAATTAAGTTTGATCGAAGGGATCATTCTGAAGGGCATCGGCGGTTTCTACTATGTGGATACCGCCGAGGGTCTCATTGAATGCAAAGCACGCGGACGGTTCCGCAAGACCGTGGGCAAGCCTATTGTCGGGGACCGGGTAACGCTGGAAATCCAGCCGGAGGACGGCACCGGCTATCTGCAGACGATCGCGCCGCGCAAGAACAGCCTGATCCGGCCGGCTGTGGCGAATCTGGATCTGGTCGTTGCCGTGGCGAGCGCGGCACCGCCGGTAACCGACCCGTTCCTGATCGACAAGGTAACGGCGATCGCGGTGCACAAGAACATGGACGCACTGGTCGTCATCAACAAGACGGACGCGAATCCGGGTGACGAGCTGTATGAAACCTACCGCAGGAGCGGCATCGAGGTGCTGCGCGTGAGCGCGCACACCGGCGAAGGCATTGACGCACTGCGCGAGCGCATCCGCGGCA
>OGXL01003432.1_pt1 | contig 10626 bp, 10 predicted proteins | sample 1576311 | NCBI WGS metagenome assembly OGXL01 (sample SAMEA3541564, study PRJEB24748) | human gut metagenome | biome: human gut; feature: human-associated habitat; material: faeces | place: China | collected 2012 | reverse complement strand
CTTCCCAGACGGCCCACGACATGAATATGGCCATGTGGTACGATGCCGTCAAGGACTCCGTGGAACAGCTCATCGAGCAGGCTATCCTGCTGTCTCAGAAGTATGACGCAGTGGTAACCAATCCGCCGTATATGAGTGCAGCGGGAATGGAAGGAACACTTGCCGAATTTGTAAAGAAGAACTATCCAGACACAAAATCTGATTTAAGCACGGTCTTTATGGAAAAAACGATGGCCATGTGTAAATCACAGGGCTATATGGCAATGATAAACATTCCTGTATGGATGTTTATCACTAGTTATGAAAAGTTAAGAGCCAATCTGTTAGATAATGAAAGTCTAGTAAATATGGTTCATCCGGGACGCGGTATTTTTGGATCGGATTTTGGTACGACAGCTTTTGTTGTTTACAAAAAACACATTCTGAATTATCAAGGGCATTATAGACGGCTGTTTGATAAGCAGGGCGATGTAGAAACTCCTGAAGTTCGAGAACAACGATTCTTTGAAAAACGTGGAATCTATTATGCCAATCAGGAGGACTTCAAAAAAATTCCGGGCTTGCCAATAGCATATTGGGTCGGAGAAAATTTTATTGACGATTTTCGGACAGGAAAAGCTTTGGGAGATGTATGTCCGTGTAAAAAAGGTATGGATACCTCCGATAATGACAGATTTCTTCGTTTCTGGCATGAGGTGAATCAAGAAAAATTTTCCTTTGGTTTGGTCGAGGACGAAAAGAAGTGGTACCCGTATGATAAGGGCGGAAATTTCAGAAGATGGTACGGAAACAAAGAATATGTTGTCAACTATGAGGATAACGGCGCAGAACTGCAAAATTCAAGAGCAAATCTAAGGAGTAAGCAACTCTATTTCAAAGAACATATAACATGGAGCGCACTCACAGCTGCTGGGACAAGTTTTCGTCTAAGTGATTACAAATCACTTTTTGATTCAGCTGGTTCATCGGCTTTTCCTAATGAAAATAGCATTTTCTATATTTTGTCAATCATGAACACTAAGGTGTTCGATTTGATAATGGGGGTTATCAACCCGACTATCAACTATGGCGCTGGGTCGGTCGCATTGACTCCTATAAAACAATCGGATGAGAAAGATAAAATCGACCGTATTGCTTCAAACAATGTTGAAATTAGCCGTACAGATTGGGATGCGTTTGAAACGAGCTGGGACTTTAAGAGGCACCCGCTGGTGTGACCACACCACCGCTGATGCAGGCACCTGATAGATAAAGCAGTGAATAGCGAGGTGAGATAGAATGGATCCATTAGGTTTGAAAGAAAGAAACGCAATGTCGAGTGTTTGCAATACATATCCGTATCAAAGTCTTCTGGAGAAGTCTGATGAAATATACCACTACACTTCTTTGGGCACACTTCAAATAATCCTCAATAAAAAACAGCTTCGTTTTACAAACCGTGCATATCTCAATGATAAAAGCGAAGGAACGTATGTACTAACACTCTGCAAAGAGAAGATTGCAGAACTTTGGCCATGGGAAGATAGTTCTTGCAAAAGAAACACAAAAGAAAAGTTCTGCGAATATCTTGATCGCAAAATCAACAACTTTGATACAGGATTATTTCAAAGCTATCAAGCGTCTTTTTCTTATAAATCAGATAGCTTGAGTATGTGGAATTACTATGCACAAGGTGATGGATGTAACATTCAATTTGCAAATGATTTCATGGAGAGCTTTAGAAGTAGGCTTATCCGTTCAGATATGACACTGATATTTTTATACGGTAAGGTTATTTATAACCAGACAGACCAAATAAATCTATTGAGGACCATTTTTGAACGATTCAAACTATTTGCAGATACTCCATATGTGGATTATTTGTACGAATGCATGATACACTGTATTGTGAAACTCGGTGCCTTTTTCAAGCATCCGAGTTTTGAAGATGAACGCGAATGTCGAATTGTATTTAATTTAAGTACACCGCCGGATTCCAATGCTTTTAACCAGCTTGTGCATCCTGAAAAAGGAGAACCGTATAAACGCAGTGTTTATATCAAGCAAGGAATGCTGGTTCCATATGTTGATATTGATTTTGACTTGAAGTATTTGCAGAGTATTATGGTTTCGCCGACTGCAAACTTTGCAAAAATCGAGGAAGGAATCAAAATTATGTTGCGGGAACAGGGACTGGGAAGCCGAGAAGTTAAGCCCTCTAGGATTCCGTTGAGATTCTAAAAATTTACATGAGGAGGATAAATGAAAGAACAGAAAAACATCTTTTATGCATCCATTATAATTGCGGCTATAACACTGATTTTAAGCATTGCCGGAGAGTGGCATTGGATTAACTTACCGAATACTATCCTCGCTGGGCATAGAGACTTTTGTGTGAGTGTATGCTTGAACATCTTTTCTGGTACAATCGTCGGTGCAATACTTGCGTTGAGGTCATATTTGTTGGCTAAAAAGGACGCATTGATTGATTATTATCTGAGTCTTGCATTGTATGTACAACAGGTAGATACTTGGGCCTATAATCGGTTTGAAAAATATACAGATGTGATGAAGGCAATACAAAATCTTATGACAGATACAAGTGCTATGGGGGAGTGGGCTCAGGAACAAGCAGCATACGTCGGGATTGTAAAAAAGAAACGTTGTATCTCTTTTTTTAAGAAACATTCAGAGGCAAGCAAAATAATTCAGGAATCACTTAATAATGTGCATGCAACTCATACTGCAGTTTCCGAGGTTATGTCGATTAAGATGCTTGGCGGCTCAAAGGTTCCGGAAAGTTATAGAATGTTGCCCGATAAAAAAATTGAGATCGTGGTGAAATTTAACCAAGAACATGGCCCAATAGAGGCATTGAAGAACAATCTTAAGGCTTTGGAAAAAATTGCTGGAGTTACCGTAAAGAATATCAATGTTCCAGCAGCCAATAACGAAGCCGAAAAAGAACTATGAAAGGCAAGTATGAGCACTAAGCCTGCCACCTCTGCCTAGCACAAAAGCAACCTGCGCAATGTGGTTGGCACGTTTGCCATCGAGGAGAGGAAACGATGATTCGAGATAAAAAAGAACTTGAAGCATTGGCAAAACTGACTTTAGAGAGTGTCTGTGGATATCCAAGTGGATGCTTGAAGTGTGACGATAAACCTGATCTGCAAGATGAAACTTATTCATATGGGATTGAGGTAGTAGAAGATTGCTACGAGAATGAGAAAAAAGCAGAACGTATTCTGACCTCAATATGGAGCATGCCATATTCGGATATCGACCAAAAGAAGTTGAGCAAATATGAAGCCAGTGGCGGAACACTGAAAGTTTCAGAGAATAAGATTTTGACAGCAAGCCTTGGCTCAACAAGTATTTCCCCGGATCATTTGATTGAAACAATAAAAAAGAAAATCCAAAAGCTTAATGCAGGTGGATATCACCCATTTGTAGCATATGGACTTTATGTTTTTGTTGGAACAACCTACCTTTGGGATTCTTATGTTTTGAGTGTAATTGATGAGATTACACGAATAAAGAATGAAAAGAACTATAAAATAATTTATTTGGATATCGGGTTTGAAATATGTATCTGTGATATAGAAAGCAAAACCTACGTAAGAAAAAACATTGACAAAGAGCTAAGAAATCAGCTTGATGAACAGGTTAAGGTGTAAACGCTATGAGTGTTAAATCCACCACCCCTGCCCAGCACAAAAGCAACTTACGCAATGTGTACGGCACCTTTGCCATTGAGGGCATGACCATCAGCAAAGCTACCCGCAGCAACCTTGACCGCATTGGCAGCGGACAGGCCAGCTGGCAGGAGGTTGTGGATGGATTGTGTTTAAAGTATGCAAGGAAATGATTTTCTGATATAGGAGAAACTATGGCAGAAGTGATTTTGTTTAGCAATGGTCAGATTACGCAACTCAGTCATCTTTTTGGTGATAAAATAATGACCGGTAGTGAAATAACCAGTGTGTTGAATCGTGTCGGCATTCAGGATAACAGTCATCACTCAACAAAGTGGCGCAGACTGGAATATACGTTCATGGAGCGTCAAGAAACGGATAAAGCCGGAAATGCGATTCTGCGGTTCATTCAGGAAGTACTGGCCCCGGTAAACTATGTGCAGAATCCGGATGCCTTTGAAGAACTTCGTTCGGAGTTGAATGGTATTCTTTCGTTCAGCGGAATCCAGTATAGAGCGGATGGGCAGTTTGAAAAGATTTCGGTAGCAAAGACCATTGGAGACGCTCAAAAAAGAGTACAGAGCATTCTGCCGAAGCTGCGTCAGCGGGGAGTTCATGGGCGGGTTCTTAAGTATTGCAACGAAGAATTGTTGAAAGAAAACTACTTTCATGCAGTTTTTGAAGCAACGAAAAGTCTGGCAGAACAGGTTCGGCAGATGACAAATCTAAAAGAAGATGGAACCGCCCTATATGACAAAGCCTTTTCGACCTCGGCTCCATACCTCGTATTAAACAACCTTCAGACAGAGAGCGAAAAAAGCCAGCAAAAAGGTTTTTGCCTTATGCTGAAAGGAATAAACAGCATGGTCAGGAATGTGACCGCACATACACCGAAAATAAAGTGGATCATTGAAGAAAGCGAAGCAATCGACATCTTGACGACGATATCCTTTTTACACAAGAACTTGGATAACTGCCAAGTGGTAAAAATTGAGCCGTAGGCTCTGATAGGAAAGAAATGAAATCAAACTTGCAACCACGGTTAATGAAGGAGATGAGTCCATGAGCATCAAATCCACCACCCCTGCCCAGCACAAAAGCAACTTGCGCAATGTGTACGGCACCTTTGCCATTGAGGGCATGACCATCAGCAAAGCCACCCGCAGCAACCTGGACCGCATTGGCAGCGGACAGGCCAGCTGGCAGGAGGTTGTGGAGGAACTGCGTGCAAAGTACGATCACCCTGATAATGCATAATTAGAATAAAGGAGAAACGCCATGCCCTATTTAGAGACCATTCCAGAACTTCTGGAAGCAAAGGAAGGCGAACACGTCCAATTCAAAGAGGCGAAAAATCGGTTTGACTTTGGAGAAGCCGCAAGGTGTTGCTGCGCCTTGGCAAACAATGGCGGTGGCAAGCTGGTGTTTGGCATCACAGACAAACGGCCGCGTCAGGTAGTAGGCAGTCGTGCTTTTGAGCAGCCGGAACGCACTCGTATGGGGCTGATCGACAAGCTGAAAATCAATGTTGACTTTCAGCTGTATGACTATGAGGGAAAGCGGGTACTGGTTTTTGATGTGAAAAGCCGCCCGATCGGGATGCCGGTACTGTATGAAGGCGTTGCGTGGATTTATGACGGCGATACGCTGTGTCCAATGCCGGAAGATATGCGCCGCCGCATCTATGATGAGATTGGAACAGACTTCTCCGGCAAAATTTGTGAGGGCGCGACCTTTGACGATCTGGATGAGACTGCGATTGAAAATTTCCGTTCCAACTGGATCGAAAAAAGCGGCAATAAACAGCTTGCAACACGGTCAAGGCATCAGATTCTCATTGATTGTGGTGCCATCACGGATAGTGGCGTGACCTATGCAGCTCTGATTTTGTTCGGCAAAAATGAAGCGCTTACTCGCTTTTTACCGCAGGCTGAAATTGTTTTTGAATATCGTTCTTCCGAAGCATCTGGCCCTGCAAACCAGCGGGAAGAATTCCGGGTGGGCTTCTTTGCGTGCTATGACCGCATCTGGGAGCTGGTCAATTTGCGGAACGACAAACAGCATTATCAGGAAGGTTTTTTCGTATTTGACATCTTTACGTTCAATGAGCGCGTCGTGCGAGAGGCCATTCTGAATGCAGTCAGCCACAGAAATTACCAGTTTGGCGGCAGCATCTTTGTGCGCCAATATCGGGACAGACTTGTAGTTGAAAGCCCCGGCGGCCTGCCCTTTGGCATTACGCTGGACAATATACTGGATCGTCAGTTGCCACGCAATCGCCGTATTGCAGAGATTCTTTCCCTATGCGGCATGGTCGAACGTTCCGGGCAGGGCATGAATCTGATGTTCGAGCTAAGCGTACAGGAGGCAAAGCCGCTCCCGGACTTTACGGGTACGGATGAGTTCTTTGTCAGCGTTACGCTGAATGGGCTAATCATTGACAAGGCGATGCTTTCGGTGATCAATCGCATCAGTGAAAGAAGTACAGAGCTGCTGTCCACGGAAGACTTCTTGGCCATTGATGCGCTTTACCACGATCGTCCGCTCAATGGAAAAATGCAGGCGCGGCTGCCCCGGCTGGTCGAAATGGGCATTGTGGAGCATATCGGCCGAAAGAAATATGTCCTTGCAAGAAGCCTGTATGCGGCAACAGGAAAGACCGGCGTGCATACAAGACACGTTGGTCTGGACAAAGATACCAATAAGGCGCTGCTGCTGAAACATATCCGGCAGAATAACGATGTTGGAACTCCGTTCAAAGAGTTGCAGCAAGTTTTGCCGGGTCTTACTCGTGGACAGATACAAAGGCTGATGCAAGAATTGAAAGATAGCCATCAGGTGTATCCTCAAGGAAAAACAAGCGCGGCACGTTGGTTTGCCAATGTTTGATGCAGAGGGCATTTGGATGCATGTTTAGAACCAACTTGCATCAAACTTGCTGCAAACTTGCATCAAACTTGCCGCAAAATTAAAACGGACTTGCAACCTGCCGGGTAGTAGTTGCTGCCAGACAGAGAAGGAATAATAAAATGGGAAAACTGATAAGCGATAAATTTGCCGCATGGCAGGAAGAATGTGAGCAGCGTTTCCAGCAGCTCAAGGCCAACGAGGAAGAACTGAACCGCATCTTTATTGATATTTACGGTTTGCAGGATGAGTTGACCCCGGAAGTGGAAGACAAGGATGTGACCGTGCGTCGCGCCGACCTGACCCGCGAGATCAAGAGCCTGCTTTCCTATGCAGTGGGGTGCCTGTTCGGGCGGTACTCGCTGGATGTGGATGGGCTGGTGTATGCCGGCGGCGAATGGGATGACAGCAAATATGTAACCCTCAAGCCGGTAACAGACAATGTGCTGCCGTTGTGCGATGAGGAATACTTTGGCGAAAACGACCTTGTGAACCGCATCGTGGAGTTTGTCCGGGTGGTGTACGGTGCCGATACGCTGGAAGAAAACCTTGCGTTCATTGCAAAGGCGCTAGGCAACAAGGGCAACACCAGCCGCGAGATCATCCGCAACTACTTTTTGAAGGATTTCTTTGCGGACCACTGCAAAATCTACCAGAAGCGGCCCATCTACTGGATGTTCGACAGCGGCAAGAAAAACGGCTTCAAGGCGCTGGTTTACCTCCACCGCTGGGATGCCGATACCACCGGCCGCGTCTACAACAACTATCTCAGCCCCCTGCTGCGCACCTACGCACAGCAGATCGTGCAGGAGAACAATGTCATTTCCAGCAGCAACGATGCCCGCACGGTGTCCACGGCGCAGAAGCGTCTGGACAAGCTGAAGCTCCAGCAGGAGGAGTGCGAGAAGTACGAGAAAAATATCGCCCACCTTGCCGCCCTGCGCATCACGCTGGATCTGGATGACGGCGTAAAAGTGAACTACGTCAAGGCGCAGACCGCCGCAGATGGCAAAAATCTGAACGTACTTGCGCCGATTAAATAATGTGAAACCAATACACCGGGGTGTTGCAACACCGCTCCGGTGTATTGGTGTTTCTACGATATTGTAAAGGAAAGATGAAAACCCATGGCTAAAACGACACTGCGCCAGATCGAAGAACGTCTCCGGGGAATGTTTACACCGGGAGAGCAGCGCAAACTGGTATTCTGGTACGATGAATCGGCCAGCTTTGAGAACGAAGTGAATCAGCTCGACCTCCCCGGTGTGACGGTATACCGCATGGAGCCCCGCACCCAGTTTGCCACCAAGTGGATGCTGGAGATCGACCACCCGGACGAGAGCTTTCTGATCTATGCGCCCTTTGCAAAGCCCCCACTGGAGGAAAACCATCTTGCGGATATGCTGTGCTACTCGCAGGAATACTCCACCGACAAGGCGACCATGATCGCACAGGACTTTGATCTGGATGAAAGAACCCGGCTCTTTGTGCAGGAACATATCAACTTCTTTGCAGCGCAGGATCGCACGAAACGGTTCTACGATCTGGGTACGCCTGCCTATACGGAAGAAACCTTTGCGCTGGCCATGATGGCGGTGCTGTGCAAGTGCCCGCCCAAGCCGGAGGAACTGGTACGCCATGTTCTGCGCGGTGCGCTGGATGCCGGGAACGAATCCTTGCAGCTTTTTGAGAAATTCGGGCTAGCAACGGATTTCTGGTTGGTCTGCAAACGGCTGTTTGGCTACAATCCGGCCGGGAAGAACCTGAAAGATCTGGTCACCTGCCTATTTGCCACCTATGCTGCCCACGCAATGGACATTGATGCCCCGGATGAATGGCTGGATCGCAGCCTGCCGCAGGAGGGCGAGGTTCTGAATTTCCTTGACAGCATGATGAACTATCTGCCAGATCAGCCGTATTTTGAGCGGTTCTCAGCAACGGCTGCGCAGGAGCTGAACGTCATGCAGGTTCTGGGGCAGTTGCAGCACACGAATCCCGACTTATTGCTGGACTGTACGGTGTTCGCTGCGGCAGAGACACAGATCAGCAGCTGGATCATGAACCGCCTGATGGAAGAAAACACATCGGCAACCCTGAAGGGGTACAGCATCCGGCAGATCTGCGAGGAGCGCAGCAAGACCTACTTTGGCGCAAAGGATGCCCAGAAAGAGCTGTATTGCCTGCTGGCCAATGCCTGCACCGTTCTGGAGGCAGTGCATTTCGTCCCGGCAGATGGCGTTGATGCACTGGCGGCGCAGTATAGTGGCAGCGCATGGCAGGTGGATACGGCTTATCGGAAGTTCTACCTGAGCTATGGAAAAGTCATCCGTACACAGGAGATTGAAAAGCTGCAAGCACTTGTGGAAAAAGTGTATACCAGCTGCTTCCTCGATCCACTGGCGGTGCGTTGGTGCCAGAGCCTGTCCCACGATCTGACCACCTTCCAGACGGAGCGTCAGACCCATTTTTACAGCAAGAATGTCAGTGGGACACGGGAGCGCGTGGTGGTGTTTATCTCGGATGCCATGCGGTACGAAGTGGCACAGCAGCTTTTTGAAACGCTGGCGATGGATGCAAAATGCACGGCAAAGCTGACCCCGGCTGTCAGCACAGTGCCCTCCTATACACAGCTCGGCATGGCAGCACTGCTGCCTCATGTCAGTCTGGAGCTTCAGCCTGACAGCACCGTAACCATCCTTGGAAAGAAAACGGTGGGCACTGCTGCACGGGAAAGCATCCTGCAAGCGGCAGAGAAAAACAGCAGCTGCATCCAGTTCGACCAGATGCAGAATATGCGCCGCGACGAACTGCGCAGCTACTTCTCTGGCAAGACGCTGGTGTATGTTTACCACAACCAGATCGATGCCCGCGGCGATGAGGCCCGCACGGAAAACGAGGTCTTTTCTGCCTGCGAGGAGGCTGTGGAAGAACTGTACAAGGAAATCCGCCGCCTGACCGACAATGCGAACATCCGGCACTTTATCGTAACGGCAGACCATGGGTTCCTGTATAAGCACGACCCAATTATGGAGAGCGATAAAGTCATCAATCTGCCACAGGCAGAAATCAAAAACAAGCGTTTTATGATTTCTGATGATACGCAGCCGGTGGCCGGAGCCGTGGGCTACCGCTTGGGGGATGTGCTGGATACAGCGGATAACCGCACGGTATACACCCCGCTGGGCAGTTCTATTTTCAAGTGTGCTGGCGGCGGGCAGAATTATGTGCATGGCGGTGCCTCTGTGCAGGAGATGCTGGTGCCGGTGCTGGACGTCCGCACGCAGGCCGGGCATGTTGAGACCCAGAAAGCCACCGTTTCGCTTCTGCCAACCCCTGAAACGCTGATGGATGGAAAAATCACGTTGAAGTTCCTACAGACAGAACTTGTGACGGATACTGTTCTCCCGGCGGTGTATGAGGTCTTTGTCGTCAACGCAATGGACAATCAGGTGGCCGCCATCATGGCTTCCCGTCGCGCCTGCAATGCTTTCAGCTGAGGATTTTCAGGCGGGATTCCGAGCGTCACCATGCGGCCCAAAATCTCCGCAGGTGTGAGCGTGCTTGACCATTGCTTGCAATATTCCTCAACTTCGTCGAAGTGGTAGACCATATAGCCCTGATAGTAGGAGGGCTTTTCGGCCAGTTCACGGTTGATGAATTCTTCGCAAAAGAAGCCGTACTTCTTTCGGATTTTGGTCATCATCCGCTTCGTTCGAGAGCTTGCGAGAGCTTTCTTTGATAGGACTTTTGGACGCGTTTCGAAGTTGCTTGAGAAGGAGATCGTCCAACCCATGCAGAAGCGCAGAAGCAGCTCTCGGATTTGCTTGGCGACAAACTCGTCGGTCGTCATACCCAGTCTCGAAGGCAATTCCTTGACCGTCGATCTGTCGCCCAGATTGGTCAGGTAGTAGCGTTGTGGTGGGTACATCGTCCGTCTCACTCGATCAGGTCTTTGATCTTCATTCCTCGTCCTCCTTGCTCCACGGTTGAGGTTTTTCCATCCATGCCGAGACGTGAAGTGGTACCGGGTCCCACAAATTCA
>OGXL01003417.1_pt1 | contig 10669 bp, 10 predicted proteins | sample 1576311 | NCBI WGS metagenome assembly OGXL01 (sample SAMEA3541564, study PRJEB24748) | human gut metagenome | biome: human gut; feature: human-associated habitat; material: faeces | place: China | collected 2012 | reverse complement strand
CGGACGTTTCGACACGTCCGCCCCCGCTCATTCGTCAAGCACTATTTCTACCATTTCTACCCCATCCCCAAATGGCAGGTGACAGGGCTACTCGTCTTGCGGGTCCTCGTCGGAGCTTGGCTCGGGCTCCGTCGTGGGCTCGGACTCCGGCGCAGATCCCGGGACAGACTCAGGCTCGGGCTCAGGCGCGACATCCGGAGCGCTGTAACCCGAAGGAGCGGACTTCTTCTCGAAGGGCAATACAAACGTCAGGACGTCGTCCTTATCCTCGTCGGCCCACTCGCTTGCATAACGTGCGACCCAATAGCCAACGGCACGGTGCTTGAGCATCTTGCCAAAGACCGTTAGAAATACGGTGACGAAAGCGATCAGCACCAGGAACAGCACGAGTGAGATGCCACCGCCGGCAACAATTGCCTCAATACCCGTAGGACGATAGTAGTAGCTATACATACCGACAGAGGCAATGGCGCCAAAGACCGCCGTCAAGATCCATGTGACAACGTTGGCGACCAGGCCCGTCAAAAACTCGGGAAGGAATGAAGCGCAGAACAGCTTGGTCTTATTGTTCTTAAAGGCCGCCCAGACCTTGTCGAGCGAAAACGCGCTCTCGACGCGACCGGTCACCGCAAAGTGCATCACGGCGATATCGGCGAACATCTTAAAAAAGACTCCCAGGACCGCCGTGGCAATCATAGCCAGGACAAGCAGGCCAAGCGAGCCAAACAGCGCAGTCTCGAGCGCAGAAGAGCCGTAATACGAATACGAGCCCGCCGCGCCAATTACCACGCTCTCCACCAGCGAAAGCACTACACCAATAACGGGAATGGCAGCGATAATCTCGAGCACGACCGAAATAACGCTCGAAAAGACCCCGAGGCCAAACGATGTGGAACGCATCAACGGACGATCCATGCCGTCATCGATCTTAAGCGACAGGTCGCGACCCCACTCGATGCCAAAGCCCGAACCGCACACACTCGCCACGCAGGCGGCCAAAAAGCCGATGGCAGCTGCAATACCGCCGATAACGGGAATGAACAGCACGAGCACCGACACGACACAGATAAGCGCCGGCAAAAAAGCAATCTGGCACACGCGCTGCAGCACGCCCGGAGTCTTGGTCATGTCTTGGAACGCCTGAGCCACACAGCCCTTTGGCACATTCGCCACGGGCGGTTGCGGAACAAACTGCTGGGGCTGAGACTGTCCCTGGGGAGCGGGGCCGGCGGCCTTGACCACGGTATTAGGGGCACCGCACACGCCGCAGAACTTGTCGTTATCGCCCATGGGGGCGCCACACTGCGAACAGAACATCGAAATCATCCCTTCGTATCTAGAGCGAATCACCTGGATCGCAAACGACGTCTTTGGCAACATTATCGCCCAATGTGGGGACAAATACCCCAAGATGAGCGATTTGAAACGTAGGCGGCTTTATTCAATGGTTCGAAGGGTATATCCGCGCTAGTTCGTGCCGCGGAAGCCCTTGCCCACGATCTCGGAGCTGTCAACGATCGTGATAAACGCATCTGGATCGATATCGCGGGTATAGCGGCGCAGTTGCACTGCCTCGCGACGGCTCAGCACGCTCATGATCACCGTCACGCAATTGCCCGAGAAGGCACCGTAGCCGCGGCTGATCGTTGCCGTGCGGTTGAGATGCTTGACGATAAACTCCTCGACTTTGCGCGGTTCGGAGCAAATAATCGTACAGACCTTGCGCAAGTGAATGCTCTCGATGGCCTTGTCGACCACAAGCGTCTTGGCAAACAGGCCGAGCACGCAGTACAGGCCAACGCGCGGACCGTACAAAAAGGCCGCGATGGTCACGATGCCGATATCGACCAACAGCAAGGCGCGTCCGATCTCGAGCGTCGTGCGACGTTTGAGGATCATGGCAAGGATATCGGTGCCGCCCGTCGAGGCGCCAATATCAAAGACGATGGCGCTGCCGAGCGCCGGCAAAATCACGGCAAAGCACAGGTCGAGCCACATATCTCCCGTCATCGAAACATCCGTCGGAATGAAGAGCTCAAACAGCGAGACGTAGGCCGAAAGCGCAAACGAGGCAAAAACGCTCCACAGGATTGCCTTGCGCTCCAAAAAGATAAAGCCCAAGACGACGAGAACCGCATTGATGATCCACATAAAGACGCCGACGGGCAGAGTCGGGAACAGCGTGGAAAGAATGACCGACACGCCCGAGGTTCCGCCGAAGGCAAAGTGATTGGGGGTTTTAAACGCAACGATGGCGAACGCCGTGAGAATCAGGCCCAGATTGAGCTCGGCGAAAAAGCGCGGGAAGCCCGGCTCCTGGCTGCGCTTGCGGCCGGCGCGCTCGCCGCGCTCAATATCGGCACGATCGACCACGCGCTCCATCGGCACCACGGGAGGACGATGCACCTCCTCGGCGGCACGCGATGCCGCCTCTGCCGCGGCGGCCTCAATCGCCCATGCCTTGCTTTCTGTTTCGTGCTCGTCGGCCATTACGGCAACCCCTCGTTAACAATTTGGAAACAATGCGCCCATTAGGGTAACGCGGAACGCGAAGATTGCAACCCTAAGTTAGACGAGCGGAATGACTACATCGAGGGCATATAGAAAACGGTCGACCGCACTTTTGCTTGCGCGGTCGACCGTTTAGCGTTTTCGCAGGTAAAACCTATCGAAACAAACCTGTCCCTATTTGGTAGGTTACTCGTGCTGGCTGGTGCGATGCTCGTACTCCTCGGGGGTGATGACATCCTCGATGCGCAGGTTGACGCCTGCCACCTCAAGGCCGGTCATCGCGGCCAGACGCTCGGTCACGCGCGCCTTAACGTCGTCGAAAATCGCGGGTGCGTAGGCGCCGTACTCGATAATGACGGAAATGTTGACGACCACGCGGTTGTCATCGGTGACCTCGACCGTCACGCCCTTGGTCAGGTTCTCGGCACCAAACTGCTCCTGCACAAAGTGCATAAGGTTGCCCTTCATGCCCAGGACGTGCGGCACCTCGCGGGTGGCCATGGCGACGATCTTCTCGATCACACCGTTGGAATAGGTCAGCGAATCCTCGGACTCGTCCGCTTCCTCATCATCCTCGTCCGCATCGTCGGCGGGCTCGGCCTCGACGAGCGCCCCGTCCTCGAGCGTTACGTCCTCAGCCTCGGCGGCGACGGTCTCGTCTGCCTCGAGCTCGGTATCGGCCACATCGACCTTCGTGTTAAAAGCCATGGTTCCTCCTTATGCCCACCGCACACGCGGCGGTCGAATACATACTAGCGGCCGCTAAACAGACGGCCGAAGAAGTTGACGATCCCGTTCTCGCCGTCACGGATCTGGCCAATCACGGCGCCGATCAGCACAAAGAATGCGATGACGAGTGTGTCCCACAGGCCGAGCGTGAGCACCAGCACGGCGAGCACAAAACCAGCGACGGCTCCGAGCGTGGTGTTGGGATGACGGACGGCATAGCTCCAGATGGCCGCCCCCGTACCCTTGATGAGACCCATGGCCTCGTCAAAGTCGTTGGCGGTGCTGTCGTGCTGCTCGCCGGCCTCGGGCTTGGTGTCGGCGGACTCGCCTGCCGGCGTAGCGTTCTGGTCGATCGTCAGGCGCGGGGTGCGGACGGTCTTGTCTTGATTGGTATCACTCACCGGAAACCTCCACGGTCTGGACGGTAGTCTTGGACGGCAAAAAACGGACGCGCGCGGTCGTGCCCGGCGTGCCGAGCATGGTGTCGCAGGCCTCCTCGATACGTTGCTGCATCGCGGTTGCAAGGGAGGCCACGTCCCGGTCGTCGAGCGCGATGGCTTCGACCTTAAAACGGACGAGCGATTCGTCGGAACCCTGCACGCGCGCCTCGATACGCTCAACCATCACGCGATCATCGCACTCCGCCGCGGCACGGGCGCACGAGGAAAGCGCTGCGAGGGTGACCTCGATGTTGCGCTCCCCCGCCGGATGCACGCAGGACGGCTCGCGACGCGCGAACATCAGGCGGAAAAACCCGATGAGCACGCCAAGTGCCACGATGGCGGCGCACACCGTAACGACGACGCGAGGCATGGTGTCACGCAACAGCAGCATAAAGCGATACGTATACGGTCCCCAGAACTGGCAGACAAGCGTGCCCAGCGCCACGATGGCGGCGGCAAGGTACACGATTGCTAGGGCTCGTTTGAGTACGCGCACGCGCGCTCCCTTCAGGTTTCGGTCCACAGAATGCAAAACGATTCGCATCATTATAAAAGAGCCGGGTCCGGTGCCATACGCACGCGGATCCGGCTCATCTATTCCACGAGGCTTGTATGCTCGCTTCATTATGCCCAGATATGCACGGCTTAACCCGTGCAGGCGCTACTCCTCCTCGAGGGCAGCGATGACCTCGTCGGTCATGTCCATGGTGCTGTAAACATCCTGAACGTCGTCGAGCTCCTCGAGACGGTCGATGAGGCGCTGGACCTTCTTGGCATCGGCGCCGGAGACCTCGGTCGGGGTGGTCGGAACCATGGTGGTCTCGGAGCCCTTGACCTGGATGCCCTGCTCCTCGAGCGCCTTGGAAACAGCCATGACGTCGTTGGCGGCGGTCCAAACGATCCACTCCTCGCCGGCGTCCTCGTAGTCGTCGCCACCGGCCTCGGCGATAGCCATCATGAACTCTTCCTCGTCACCGGCAGCACCGTTGGCGATCATGGTCTCCTTCTTGGCGTTCTCGTCCAGGATCTCCTTGGCGACGACGATCTGGCCCTTGCGCTCAAACTGGAAGGCGACGGAGCCGGAGGTGCCCAGGTTGCCGCCAGCGTGGGAGAAGGCGGAACGGACATCGGCGGCGGTACGGTTGCGGTTATCGGTCAGGCAGTCGACGTAGACGGCAACGCCGGCGGGACCATAGCCCTCGTACACGATGTTCTCGTAGACGGCGGCATCGGCACCCGAACCGAAGGCCTTGTCGATAGCGGACTTGATCTTGTCCTTGGGCATGGACTGAGCCTTAGCCTTGGCAACGGCAGCGGCGAGGCTGGCGTTGTTCTCGGGCAGCGGGTCGCCGCCGAGACGGGCAGCAACGGTGATGTTGCGGCTCAGCTTGGAGAAGAGGGCGGAACGCTTGGCGTCCTGCGCGCCCTTACGATGCTTGGTTGTGGCCCACTTAGAGTGTCCGGACATACGTGTCTCCTATCGGTTTCGACCTAAAGCCCAGCGCAGATGCTCGGGCAATATAAACAAACGTCGTTATGATATACCTAGTGGCCTGCGAGATAAACCCCAAAATGAAGGCGTCGTGATGATGCAGCCCCCTTGGTGCAAAGTAACCTGTCCCCTTTGCACCAAGTTAGAACCAGAGAAGGTCGCTGCGGGTGATGGTGGCGCCGATGGCGAAGGGCATGCAGGCGATGACTGGATACAGGTAGCGCATGTAGGTCGAGCCGTTGCAGGGACCGATCAGGCACACGGCGAGCACGCCCAGCAGCGGCACCCAAATGGCCAGCCCGCGCCACGAATGACGACGTAGCAGATAGACCACCACAGCGATCATGATCCACACATAGGTGGCCGAGCTCATGGTGAGCGAGATAAACGGGATGCGTTGTACTGCCACGCGATACAGGTTGATCAGGTGGTCGCACCAGCGCACAACCTTGCTATCGACCGGATGGAAGTCGAAGTACTTGAGGTTATCGGGCTTCGCCATGATCTCGGCACTGCGCGCCGTGCTGTAGACCCACGCATCGCGGGCGCTCGGATAAAAGTAGCCGTAGTAGTTATTGATGAGCGCCGAGATATAGCACTCGGGATCCTTTTTGAACATCTGGGCCCACACCTCAAAATAGGCCTTGATGTCCTCCTGCGAGGCGTACTCGTTAAAACAGTTTTTTACGGCATCCGACTTGTCGGGGTTGTAGCGGCGGCCCAGATTCTCGTACTTGAGCACCCGATCGATCGCAGCGCGTTCCTTATCGGTCACCAGACCGTCGCAGGGAGCTTCCTCAATCGTGCCGTCGTCTTTGACCTTGGGGTTAACGCCCGAATTAAGGCCGTCGTGCTTTTGGACGAAGCGCGCCGTCTGTTGAAACGGAATCGAGAGGATCTCGCGCTTGGAGCCCGGCGTGATATCGTGCGCGGGCATAAAGACCTTGGTAAAGTACATGTTGGAGGCAAGGCAGAGCGCGAGCACCGCGAGAACGCCGGCCCAGCGGAAGCGCGGCGTGGCGCATGAGGGTGCGACGCCAGACTGTTTGACCACGCGACGGGCCACATGCGCGTCCCAGGCGCAAAACGCCGCCGCAATCACGCAGGCCGCCAACGGAAAGACCAGGCCGCCATTGCGCAAAAACGTGGAACCCATGGCGCCCAGCACGAGCAACAGCCAGTCGTGGCGCGCAAAGAGCACAGGCGTGCGCTCGCCCGCGCGCTCGGCATTGACATCGCGACGGGGCAGGCCACATGCCACGAGCTTGACGGTCTGAACGAGCAGTACCAGAAACGCATCGGCAAACAGTACGTCTTTGGTCAGCAGCGCCGCGTAGTTGGAGAACATCGGCATAAACGCAAAGAACAGCAAGATGACGCCGCGGACCGGCAGGCTCACGCCCAGCTTACGCAGCGACGATATGGAATAGGCCACACAGGCGGCCGTGATGACAAATTGGGCGCAGGTGTAGATGGCAAGACCCGCATTGGCGCTATTGAATAGCGAAAGCCCCAGTTGCACACACGAGCCGATGATGGCCGTGTGCACCACCGGATGATGGCCGTTGAGCAGCACGTTGGGGTTAAGCAGGCGCAGGTAGTCGCTCGTGCCGTTGGGGTAGTTGAACCATTGGCGGATCTGCGCGCCCGTATCTCCCATAAAGAGGCCGGGCAGCGAGGCGATAAGCGTGGGCGCCCAGACAATCATGAGTACAAGAAACGGCCCAACAAAAGGATGGACCGAGAGCACGGCGTGGGTAACACGCCACACGCGGCCAAAATGCGCCTCCGAAAACGGAATGCGGCGAGAACTCAACCAATCCAAAAACTCAAAAGCCAGATAGAAGGACACAATCGCCAGAAGCATCCAGCCCGCGCCGCCAATCCAGGCGCAGATAACGCGCGCCTTGTCGCCCAGCACAATCTCGGCCGAATCGGTGAGGTCGTAACTGCGGCCGAACACCATGCAGACGGCAAAGAACAGCGACGGCAGCACGACCGAGGGGCGCCAAGCGTCACCGCGGCCAAAGAACACATAGCGAAACGGCAGCGTGAGCAGGCAGGCCAGCGCGAGCAGCATCACAGCGTCGGTATGGCCGGCAAATGAGAGGAGTACCTCGTAGCACACGTAAAGCATGCCCGTCGCCTTGGGATCGATCGCCAGGACCGCGTTGCTCGACACCGGGGCGGGATCGATGGAAAACGCCGTGGTCGCCAGCAGGGCGAGCAAAAATGCGACGAGCGTCTGCTTGGCGGGATAGCGCTTAAACCAAACGATGCGGGCGGCGTCGCGCGCAGCCGTTGTGGAGAGATCGGAATCCTTCACAGTCCGAAAAGCCTTTCTAGAACCTGCCAAAAAGGGACAGGTTTATTTTGGCAGGTTTTATCTGGGGAAACGTTACGGTTCTGTCATCGTTGCCTGGCAAAACCGCCACAAAGGCGCCTGTCCCCTTTGTGGTGGTATGTGGTGGTTAGGCGTCGAGATAGATGCGCTGGGGACGGTTGCGACGGAGGGCAAAAATGATGAGCGCCAGGCCGGCGATCACGAGCGGCAGACTCAGCAGCTGGCCCATGGTGATGACGCCGCCCAGCAGATAACCCAGCTGGGCATCGGGCACGCGCACGAACTCAACGAGAAAGCGGACGATGCCGTACCCCATCACAAACACACCCATAAACGTACCCTGGGGCAGCAGCGGTTTTTTGCGGCTGAGCACCTGCAGAATGCAAAAGAGCACAATGCCCTCGAGAAATGCCTCGTAGAGCTGGGATGGATGGCGCGGCATATCGCCCGCGGTGCCGCCAAAGATCACGCCCCAGGGCAGATCGGTCGGCTTGCCCCACAGCTCGCCGTTGACAAAGTTGGCGCAGCGCCCCAGGCACAGGGCCAGCGGAGCACCGATAACGGCAAGGTCGGCGATGGTCCAGGCGTCGAGCTTGTACATGCGGCACACGAGCACGCCGCCGATGATGCCGCCCACCAGGCCGCCATGGAAACTCATGCCGCCTTCGTTGGTGGCAAAGATCTCGAGCGGATGCGCCCAGTAGTAGCCGTCACCGTAAAAGATGACGTAGAACAGACGGGCGCCAATGATGAGGCCAAAAACCACGCCAACCACGACACTCATCAGGTCGTCGACCGTAATGTCAAAACCCCAACGACGCTGCGTGCGGTACATGACGACCGCCGTGAGCAGAGCTCCGACCACATAGGCCAAGCCGTACCAGTAGATGGTGATGGGCCCCGCCGAAATGGCGACAGGATCAAGCATATGGTAGAGGTCGTTGAGCATATCGGTCCCCCTGCTCCCTACATACAAATGCGGCCGCGGGCCTTTCGCTCGCAGCCGCACATTTGGGCATGACGTCTATGCGGAGCACATCGCCCGCAGCTTTCGCTTCTCAGAACGGCGCATACTCGTCGTACAGATCCTCGGCCTCGCCGGAGGCATTGACCTGCTCGACACGCGTAACGCCGGGCACGTGCTCCTTGAGGATACGCTCGACGCCCATGGAAAGCGTCAGAGCGCTCATGGGGCAACCGGCGCAGGCGCCCTGGAGCTCCAGCTTGACGACGCCCTCGTCATCAACGCCCATATACTCCATGTCGCCGCCGTCGGCCTGCAGGTTGGGGCGAATCTCTTCAAGAACCTTCTTAAGCAGCTCTTCGTTAACAGCCACAGGGGCTCCTTTCTCACAATAACGCGGGCGCGCCCGCGGACAGAGCTATGTTACTACAGCCATGTACCCGCTCGCGAGCCGTCCATGCGCGCGGACACGACTTTCACGAGCAGTTAATTTGACAGTCAATTTGGAACGGGGCTTAATTAGCCGCTTTTGCCAACGCCCGGCGCTCGTACACGCTGCCGCTACTGCTGCGTTTGTTCCCCGGTACCAATGTGGACATCGACGATAACCTGGCGGAAGCTAATGCCGCAGGAGTCGAGAATGCGGCGACTGATGCGGCCGTCGTCGGTGTCGGCGTACTTATTGTCCAGATAGACAACCTCGCCCACACCTACCTGCGCCAGGATTTTGGCACAGTCGTGGCACGGGAACAGCGTGACGTAGACCGTGGAACCCTCAAGGTCCTTGAGCGAGCCGCGGTAGTTGAGCACGGCGTTGGCCTCGGCATGAACTACGTAGTTATGCTTGTCCTGCAGCGGGTCATCGCTCGTGCCCCACGGGAAAAAGTCGTCGTTGAGCGCCGAGGGCGTACCGTTGTAGCCCACCGAAAGAATGCGGTGGTTGGTGCTGGCGATGCACGCGCCCACCTGCGTATTGGGATCCTTGCTGCGGCGCTGCGCGGCGATGGCCACGCTCATAAAGAACTCGTCCCAGCTAATAACGTCGCGGCGCTTGCCCGACGCGGTTTGATGAAGATCGTCCGACATGGCAGACACCTCCGAAATCGAAATAGTTTGGCCCATTGTAGCAGGTGAAAGGCGGGGCTGTTTCCTCCCGGCGCCGACGTCCTTGGCTTTATGCGCGGCGAGGCTTTTGGTTGATGCGGTACAGCTCGGCGAGGCCCCGCAGCGTCAGCGCGTCGTCTACCGTCAGGCTGTGGCCGACCAACGCCGCGAGCGCCTCGGCATCGTCGCCGGTGATGACAATGGGCACGCTGCCCTCGCCTGCCGCCTTGGTCGAGCGCATCTCGGCAAGCACCATGTCGAGCATGCCGTCGATACGGGCCACCTCGCCCAAGACCACGCCCGAGCGCATGGCCTCGCGCGTGTTGCGACCGATCACATGCGTGGGTGCCGAGGGCTCGACTTGCGGCAGGCGCGCCGCAGCGGCCGAGAGCGAGCGAGCGCCGAGCGCCAGCCCCGGCGCGATAACACCGCCGACAAAGGTTCCGCGCGCATCGATGACCTCGATATTGGTCGTAGTGCCCAGGTCGATCACGATGCACGGAGAGCCGTAGACGGCACGGGCCGCCACGGCGTCGGCGATGCGATCGGGACCGATCTCGGCCGGGTCGTCGTAGTGCACGGGCATGCCGGTCTTAAGTCCTGGCCCCACGGTGAGCACGCGCCCCGTGCAGGTACGGGAAAGTGCCGCCTTCCACGGGCGCTCGAGCGCCGGCACCACACAGCTCAGCACTGCTGCCGCGGGAACGAGCACACCAGGCATGCCCGCATCGGCTGCCAGTGCGCCCATGACCCGCGCGAGCCTCATGCGCGCCTCATCGGCCGTAATGCTCGGCGGCGTCGTGATCTCGCACGTCGCAAGCGGGCATTCCTGCGCCGCGGCCGAATCCTCGGCAAACAGACCAAAGCGAATGAACGTGTTGCCCACGTCGACCGTCAATATATATGCGCACCCATTAAGCATCGTCGGCGCTCCTTTCGTCTGCCCAGCAGTATATCGCCTACCCGAACCAGCCATCCCAGGTAGTCATTTTGGGACGGGGCTATTTTAGCTACCCCAATATGTCGATTGATATTTGCCCCAATCCCAGATAATTCGTCGACTGTCAAAGGGTAGCTAAAAT
>OGXL01003414.1_pt1 | contig 10676 bp, 8 predicted proteins | sample 1576311 | NCBI WGS metagenome assembly OGXL01 (sample SAMEA3541564, study PRJEB24748) | human gut metagenome | biome: human gut; feature: human-associated habitat; material: faeces | place: China | collected 2012 | reverse complement strand
AAAGGAAAGTTATACGCAAGAACAATTATATGAGAAAATGTCTTCAGGAGTAGTGCTTGTTCAGAATACATATAACTATAAAGTTTCTAACGAGAAGTACAGTTCTTATTATATACTAACTACAAGAGATAGATACACTTGCCATAAATATGATTACCAAACGTATGATAGCATAAAAGAAAATTATAATAATACAATATATGGAACTGGATTTTTCTTAAATAACAAACAGACTATAATAACAAATAGCCATGTTATTAATCCTACAATAGATACAGTACAGCTATGCAATTCCATTAAGGCACATCTTATTAATGAAATAGAAAAACATACAAAGCTCTTAGATGCAAATATAGAACTTAAGTCTTACTGTATTAATAAGTTGTATAATAATGAGAGTTTATCTAACTTAGAAAGAGAGTTCTTCAATAAATGCGATGAATATATCAAAACTCAACGAGATATTTCTACTGAATTATTGAAAGAGCTACAAGATGAAGATTTTGAGAAGAATTATAAAATTCGTATTGATGCACAAATAGGAGTTGCTTTGAACGGAAATAAAATATCATCAAATAAAGATTTTGAGAAAGTCACTGTAATAAAAGATGTTCCGAATTACGATTTAGGAATAATAGCACCATTTGGAATTACTTCCTATGTGTTTAGTAATTCTGATGAAAATTATAAGAATAGATATGTTTTCAAATTACCAAATGAAACGAATAATAGTAAGAGTAATGAAGAACTTAAATTATATATGATTGGTTTTAATAGAGGTCCCAATTTAGCCCTAACTAATGAAGGAATAAAGGCTCAAATAACCCAAGGAAATATCAGCCAAAACACTGATAGCATTAAGATAATGTACTCAATACCTGCTCTACAAGGTTCAAGTGGTAGCCCAGTTGTTAATCAATACGGAGAATTGGTAGCTGTAAATTTTGCAGGGATAAGTACTACGCAAGGATTTAACTACGGAATCAAGGCAGAACGTCTAAAAGAAATTTTAAATGATACGGGCATTCAAGAACGTATTAATGCCGTAAACAGACAAGAATGATAAGCAATGAAAAATTTTATTATCCTTTTAATTAGCATAGCTACATTTATAGCCTGCACCAAACAAAAAGCGGAACAAGTTTCTACCATAGACAGCACTTTACAAGTAAGTGTTGATTCTATCCTGCAAAACAAGCTATCCGAACTTAATGCTACGGTAGGGCAAGTTATTATAATGGAAGTACGGACGGGAGAAATTAAAGTTTCTGTTGGTTCTGATTCTATTCTGCAAGAATCGGGATTGGTACGTACCGCTTCACTTTTGGCAGTATTGGAAACAAAGGCAGTCAAACTATCCGATACGATAGATGTTGGTAATGGCATTTTAGCCATTGGTAAAGATACATTGTACGACCATAATTGGCATAGGGGTGGATATGGGAAAATCACAGTGGAACAAGGCTTCGAACTTGCATCCAATATCGCCACCTACAAAGTAGCGAGAAAGGCATTTGAGAACGGACAAGCCTTTTCGGAAGCACTTGCAAAGTATGGTTATCAAGTGAAAGACACAAGTCTTGTTTATAATCCTTTGGGATATGGCATTCTCACCACTCCATTACAGAACTTGACTTTCTTTAATCGCATAGCTAAAAGCAAGACTGCCATTAAAGAAGCATTGGAATACTCTGTTTCTGATGGATTAGCCAAGCCTGCCCAATCAGATAGAGTAAAAGTAGCTGGAGCAACGGGAACAATTCAACTTCCGAACGGTGAATATGCAGTAGAATTTTGCGGTTACTTTCCTGCCGATAATCCGAAATACAGTGTTATCGTTACCATTAATAAGACAGAATTGCCTGCAAGTGGTGGACTGATGGCAGGTGATGTCTTTAGGCATATTGTTGATATTATGAATGAAAGATAATGAGAAGATTGCTATTTATCATTATTGGACTACTTAGTTTAGCAGCTTGCAAAACAGACAAAACATCTGTTCCGCAAGAATTTGAGTGCTTTAATCAGCCACATATCTATATAAAGTACAAACAACCGATAAACGGATATACAGTAAAGGTAATGTGGCTGCAATATGGTGAGGTAGGTAATGCTCTATTCTGTTTAGAGAAACAAGGAGTACAATATTACTACTTTGCGGAGAAATGGACTGATAAGATTCTGTATGATAAAGATAACACATATCCGAACAACACCGTTATAGAGTTGGACTACACGGCTAAATTAGAAAGTGAAGAATACCTTTCGGATGATTCTCCTTTCTTCTTTTCAGATGTTGATTTTGACGGAGAAGAGGAGTTCATTATCAACCGCTATAAAAGTGGTTCAAGGGATTCCAATGCCTATGATGTGTACGATGTCAGCCCATACGGTTACTTTATACAGAAAACAGAAGCACCATTTACAGAGTTGGAAAACGGACAATGTAAGTTTGATTCAGAGAACAAGACCATTACTGTTTACGGCTCTAATGGATGGAACAATACTATCAATCATACCTACCAACTAAAAGGAAATAAATTTGAATTAGTACAATCAGAATAACTATTTAAATATCAAACAGAAATGAAAACATTTAGATTAATTGGAATGGCTTTATTAGCCGTAGTAATGAGCGTGAATTTTGCTTCTTGCAGCAATGATGACGAAGAAGAAAGCAACGGTGGTAAATCAACGCAAGAACTGTTACAAGGGGTATGGTATGATGCTTATACTGATGGTTATCCCTATTTTATAGTTGAGAAAGGCTATTGCTATTTTTCAAATCAACCATCAACTGTATATTATGGAGAGAAGTACAAGTACACTTTTGATTCTAAAAACAACATGCTGATGTGCTATGGATATGATGAAGAAAGTGACACCTACGATAATGAGCCTTGGTATATAAGGGTTAAATCTGTATCAGATACCAAACTTATTATAGAACTCTTGAATGACGACAATCAGACCGTTGATGATACAAGAGATTGTGTAAGACAATAGCAGACCACTACTTGACAGACAAAAAGCCAACCTACCCATTTGAAGTATGCACCTCAAACAACGGACAAGTTGGCTTTTTCAGTTCTGAACACTTAATCATTAACATCTTTTCTTGGACTTCATTATAGGAACAAGTCCAATAGTAGAGAAATAGTTTCGCATTATCTCTCTGTTACCAATTGGTTTCTTTATCAATTTCTTCATAGCTATAAATTTTAGAGTTTCACATATACAACTATAATCAGACTAACAGAGAAAACCAAATAATCAAAGTATATTTTCAGCAGGTAGATTTTTGAGAAGAAACAACTTTCTATACTCATTACTGATTTTACTACCGCTACTCTATTATATATTGGAAATACAGTATATGAATACTTTTTAAGTAAAGAGAAAGCTACACTATACCATTATATACCATATCATTAGATAGATAAAAAACTGATAGTCAAAAGCAAAACTATTAGAAAGAATCATTGCATAACAGCTTGATATTTACTAATTTTGTGGTGCAGTTCAAGGCTGCAAAGAGATTATTAATTTATTGTTAAATACTTCTTGTTTTATCTCTGAGTTAAACCGAGAGTTAAACCAGCAAAGAAAAGCGAGACTAAAGTTTTCTATAAGCGGCAGTAGCTCAGTTGGTTGCCTTTAATCCGCAGGATTAAAGGACAGCAGCTTCCCAAGCTGAGGGTCACGAGTTCGAGTCTCGCTTGCCGCTCTTTATAAAAGGCTGAATACTTAGTTATTCAGTCTTTTTCTTTTTTAAGAACATTCATTCTCAGGTATTAATAATTCTTCTAAACTATTTTTTAAGCTGCACTTATATTGTTTTTCCCCTTTTTCTGTTTTTCTTATTGTTTGTTCGCATATGTAATATAGCCGAAATATATATTACATCGTGAATAGTAAATTTGCAAAAATGCAACACTTTAAAAGTTAATAAATATAAAAGAAGTGATAATATATTCTTTATATGTTGCTTTTATTAAAAATTATCCATTTATTTGTCTGACAAATAATACTAATAGGACTAATAATAACACGATTTAATATATGGAAAACTTAAAAATTGATGGGCAGTCGATTACTTTGGTAGACCAAGTGGAAGACAAGTTATTGAATTATTTCAGAAGTCAGGACTTGAAAGTGGGTGATTCTATCCCTAACGAAATTGAGTTGTCGTCAGCGTTGGGGGTAGCTCGTAGTGTTCTTCGGGAAGCTCTTAGCCGTCTGAAAATGATGGGAATGATTGAAAGCCGTACACGTCGTGGAATGATATTAACTGAGCCTTTCATCTTAGGGGGAATGAAGAGAGTGGTTGATCCCCGTATTATGAGCCAGGAATCACTTCTCGATCTTTTGGGATTTAGGGTTGCCTTGGAGATAGGAATCAGTAGTGACATATTTCATAATATTAAAGAGCAGGATATTATGGAACTGGAAGAGATTGTTAATGCAGGCGTTGCATTGGGGAACAACGAATATGCCAATCTCAGCGAATATACTTTCCATTCAAAACTATACGAAATAACGGGGAATAAGACGATTGTACAGTTCCAAAGCATCATTCATCCGGTTATGAACTTTGTAAAAACCAATTTGAGGGAACGGGTGGAAGCTATAAATATAGAACTGGAGAAAAAGGGAAAGATTGTAACTCACACCGATTTATTGAACTTTATCAAGAATAAGGATGAAATGGGCTACAGAAATGCTATCGAGCAACACTTTTATGTCTATAAGAAGCTGATTTATGATAGGGCAGTGTTAGGAGAACAGAATAAGGGTCAATCACAATAAAAATATGACAAATGACACGGATTGTAAATAATTGTGTTGCATTGGTATGCCTTTGTTTGTTTTGGGGGCAAAGCCTAAGAGCTGCAGATGCTTCTCATTCTGAGCAGATAAAGTGGGGCAACGAGAGTGTTTTTAATGAGGAACACAACACTTTGGGACTCTTTTCCGGAGTACTTGGCGGACAAATTGTCTTGGCAGGCGGCACTTCCGACGATTATAGCCGATGGGGAAGAAATGCGGTATGCCTTTCTGAAAATGCCGGATTCGCTTTGTATGAAGATATGTTGTCCAAGCCGTTGGCTTATGGCGCTTCCATAACACTCTCTGACGGTATCTTGTGTATTGGAGGGCGTGATTCTTCCCAATGCTACGAAGATGTATTTTTTGTCACAATGCAGCAGGGCAAACTGAATGTTTCGGAAGATTGGCCGCCACTTCCTTTTCCGTTGTCTAACGCGGCAGGAGCACTACTGGACAATAAGGTATATTTGTTTGGAGGCAGGAAGTCGGTAAGTCCGTCCAGGTTATCGGATTCTTTTTTTGTGCTGGACTTGTCGAACAAGTCCAGAGGATGGAAAGAACTACCGGGCTATCCGGGATGCGTCCGGGAAGATGCAATTCTCGTGGTACAGAACAACGGCGTTTCCCCTTGTCTGTATTTATTGGGAGGACAGACGGAAACGGAAGAAGGGTTGTCTTCTTGCTTGACTGATGGATATGTCTATAACCCCCAATTGGGTAAATGGAGTTCATTAGGTTCGGATTTTCCGAAAGGAATATGTGCTGCTGTCGCCAGCGGAGCCAACCATATACTTCTTTTTCAGAAAGAGCCGGAAGATACACAGCATCTTAAAAAAGAGAATGCTTTATGGAAATACCATACAATTACGCAGACTCTTGTCAAGGCTGAATGTATTCCAGGTACCTATGACACCATGCAAGTCTTGCAAAGAAACCGTTCCTTCGTTATACTCGGTAGCAATGCCAGTTCCGGACCGAATAGACTGTACAGCCTTCAAGGGGATATTGTTCCTTTGGAAAAGGGGTTGGGACTTGTCAATATCCTTGTGATTATCGGTTATTTTGCCGTATTGGCCGGAATTGGAATTTACTTTTCACGGCGCCAGAAAAGTACGAATGACTATTTCAAGGGTGGAGGACGCATTCCGTGGTGGGCTGCCGGGCTGAGTCTTTTCGGAACCGCGTTGAGTGCCATCACCTTCATGGCTATACCCTCCAAGGCATATGCCACTAACTGGAGTTATGTGTTGTTCAATACCGGTATTGTGTTTGTTGCCCCCGTCATTGTTTATGTCTTTATTCCTTTTTTCCGGAGATTGAATATAACGACTGCCTATGAATATCTGGAGATACGTTTCAATGTCTTTATCCGGGTTATTTGCAGTCTGGCCTTTATTATTTTCCAGGTAGGGCGTATGGGTGTCGTGCTTTTTCTGCCCTCCATTGCTTTGAATGTGGTGACTGGATTGGATATATTCCTATGTATCGGTATTATGGGAGTCTGTAGTATTCTATATACAATGATAGGGGGAATAGAGGCGGTTGTATGGACAGATGCCATTCAAGTAATTATACTGTTGGGAGGAGCGATATTTGCAGTGATATACATCTCGTGTTCTCTTCCTGGCGGATGGGGTGAAACGATTGATATTGCCGTGGCAAACGGCAAGTTCGATTTGGGAGCGACGAACTTTGACTTGAAGGATGCTACAATGTGGACTGTCATTATTGCCGCATGTTTTACCCATCTTACCACCTATGGGACGGACCAAAGTATGGTGCAGCGCTATCTCACTACCTCTTCGATGAAAGAGGCACGGAAGAGTGTATGGACCAATGCGATATTGACTGTTCCCGCCACACTGATTTTCTTCTTTATAGGCACTGCGCTTTATGCCTATTACAAAGTGTATCCTGAGAATCTGAGTATCAGTATTCCTAACGGCGATGCTATTTTCCCGTGGTATATTTTTACCCAATTACCGGTCGGTATTGTAGGGTTGTTGATTTCGGGCATCTTCGCTGCGGCAATGTCCACTTTGAGCGGCAGTATGAATTCGGCAGCCACAGCTTATATAGTAGACATTTATTCACGTTTCTTTCATAAGGGAGAGGGTGGCAATGAATTGCATGCGGCACGTATGGCAACTTGTGTGATAGGAATCATTAGTCTATCTTTTGCTTTTCTTATGGCAACATGGAATATCGCTTCATTGTGGGACGAATTTAACAAGATACTCGGGCTCATATTGGGCAGTATGGGAGGACTGTTCATGTTGGGCATGCTTACCAAACGCGCCAATTCCGGAGGAGCAATCATTGGTATAGTCGCAAGTATCATCGTACAATTGTTTGTTGCCAGATTCCAGACGTTCCATTTGCTTTTGTACACGGCATCCGGCTTTATCTCATGTTTTGTCATAGGTTATCTGGCAAGCTTGTTCTTTAAGAAAAAATAGGTTTGAACCTATCATTAATTATAATATAATTTTATTTATGAACAAACGACTTTTAACAGGATTAATCGCTGCACCATTTACGCCAATGCACGAAGATGGTTCCTTAAATTTGCAGGTGATCGGGCCGTATGCAGAGTTTCTGATGCAAAAGAAATGTGTGACGGGAGTGTTTATTTGTGGCACGACGGGAGAATCCGTTTCTCTGACAACAGAAGAACGAAAGGCTGTTGCGGAAAAATGGATGGAGGCAGCCAAGGGAAAACTGAAAGTGATAGTGCATGTAGGTGGTATGTCGCAGGTTCAGTGTGCCGAGCTGGCAGCCCATGCGCAAGCTATTGGAGCTGATATGATAGCAGCCATGGCGCCCTGCTTTTTCAAGCCCGGTTCTGTAGATGAGCTGATAGGTTTTTTCAAGCCGATAGCTGCATCGGCTTCCCGCTTGCCGTTTTATTACTATAACATGCCGTCCATAACCGGGGTTTCCTTGCCGGTACACAAGTTCCTTATAGAGGGCAAGAAGCAAATTCCCAATCTGGTGGGAGTCAAGTTTACTCATAACAACCTGATGGAGATGCAGCAGTGCATTCATGCGGACGGTGGGGCGTTCGAAGTCTTGCACGGTTTTGATGAGATACTGATTACCGGATTGTCGGTTGGAGCTAAGGCTGCCGTAGGCAGTACCTACAACTATGTTCCGGGTATATACAAAGCTGTGATGGAAGCCATGGAAAAGGGAGACCTTGAAACAGCCCGTGAAATGCAATGGAAATCTGTTGAAATCATTGATGTGCTGATAAAGCATGGGGGAGGAGTCAGAGCCGGTAAGATATTCATGAAACTGGCAGGAATAGACTGTGGACCATGTCGATTGCCGATAGCTCCTTGTTCTGAAGAAGAGCTGGAGGAGACAAGAAACGAATTGAAAAATACGGAATTCTTCAAATACATTAATTAACTAAAAACGATTGCCTATGGAGATATTGCAACAATACATCCAATGAAAAAACTCATTGGCCAACTTAAGTTTGACCCCCGAAAAGGGAGGGGAAACGAGTATTGGCACTTCCCGTTTCCCCTTAAATAAATTACTGAAACAATTTATTATTAAAATCGTAACAAAGATGAGAAAAATATTTCATTTTCACCTCATAACTTTTCTACTATTTTGCCCATTTTTGCTTTGGGCACAAGAATTTAACCTATCAGGTGTAGTAGTGGACAATACTGGTGAAACTCTTCCAGGAGTTTCCATCGCTGTGAAGGGTACGACTCGAGGAGTTATTACGGATATGAATGGCGCTTTCCAGCTGAAAGTAAGCAAGGGGGAAACTCTTGTATTTTCCTATGTGGGCTATGATGAACAGCAAATCTTGATTACTAATCAAAAGATTCTTAACATCCGGATGGAACCGACCACCATGGGGCTGGATGAAGTGGTGGTTGTAGGTTATGGTACCCAATCCAAGCGTACCGTAACATCCGCCATCAGCAAGGTGGATGGAGAAACATTGAAGGCAACTCCTATCAATACTGTGGGAGAAGGGCTGAAGGGTAAAATTGCGGGTGTACGCGTGTACAATGAGAACAATACTCCGGGTGCAGAGGCTACGTTCTTGATTCGTGGTGGTTCATCTATCAGCCAGAGTAATTCTCCTCTTATATTAGTTGATGGCGTAGAGCGCAGTACGGCAGGTATCAATCCCAATGATATCGAATCTATCGAGGTCTTGAAAGACGCCGCTTCCTCTGCTATTTATGGTTCGCGTGCATCGAATGGAGTTGTCCTGATTACGACAAGAAAAGGAAAAAGCGGTGCTCCTCGAGTGACGTTTGAGGCTTCCTTTGCAAACGAGAATGTGGAGCGGATGATTGAATATCTGGATGCTACCCAAGCTGTTACTATCATGCGCGATCGTTGGGCTTCCGGACCCAGTCCGGAAAAGTTATACCTTGACGGATATGCTTATAGTTCCGGCAATACGGATGCTTCCAAGTTTTCTACCCGTTACTTGAGGGATGGAGAGAGTATTCCGGCAGGATGGAAGTCTGTGGCTGATCCGCTGGATCCAAGTAAGACTTTGATTTTTGAAGATAATGATTGGGCCAGTACCTGTTTCAAGAATGCTCTTTGGCAAAATTATTATGTGGGGATAGCGGACTGATGATGTCCGAATGCCGCAAAGCCGGATTACCTGAACCGGAATACAAGATATGGGCAGACAGTGTAACGCTGATATTCAGATGTGAGGTGTCGAACCGACCAAGTACCGACCAAGCACCGACCAAGCACCGACCAAGCACCGACCAAGTATTTGCATTGGTGAAAGTATTGAATGAACGTGAGTTGTCCGTAAAAGAAATAATGGAGGCATTGGAGTTGAACCATCGTCCGACATTCAGAACAAACTACCTGCATCCGGCATTGAATGAAGGGTATATTATTCCATTGTATCCGGAACAACCGAGCCATCCGAAACAGAAATACCGCCTTACGGAAAAAGGCTTGGAATTGTTGAAACAGCAATAGGCATGGCAAAAAAGAAGAAACAGCAGGGGCATTACTGCCGGATTTGCGGCGAGTACAAAGCCAACGAGAAGTTCAGCGCCTATTTTTCACAGATAGGTGCTACAAATATTATTTCTTTGTCTATAGTTTCTTTTATTATGTGTAGAAAGAGAATGTATCTTTTCTTTTGTCTTATAGAACTGAATATCTTCCTTCTTGCGTTGAAATCAATACGAAACAGAGTATTATTCATCGTGTAGAAAAAATTGTCTTTTAAGTAACACTATGTATATCAATCCAAAAGAAAATATAAAAAGATTTCCAATCTACGCATTTAAGCTGCGATTTTGTTTATAATAAAAAGAATAAAAAATAAAAATGTTTCACGTGAAACATTTCACAAAAAAAGCTCAAAGAAAAACATAAAAATCTGCAAAATAACAACATAATTACTATTCGAGATTAATCGATTTTATGTTATACTGTAATAGAAAATAAGAGGAAGATGTGTATGATATATAAAAGTATATTATTGATTTTGGGATATCTATACGGAACAATGTTAACTGCAACGTTCGTTGTAAAACATTCCACAGGAAATGATGTAAGTAAAATAGGATCTGGAAATCCCGGGATGGCAAATGTCATGGACATATCGGGAAAAAGGAAGGTGTTTTGGAATTAGCCGGCGATATATTAAAAGTTATTGTAGCCGGTATTCTTGGTCGCCTGTTATTTCCAGATAAAACATGGCATGATATTTTTTTATATACAGGATTTGGAGCGATTTTTGGACATAATTATCCACTGTGGAGAAAAGGAAAAGGTGGAAAAGGTGTTACAGTTACCTGTACGTGGTTGATACTTACATTTGGAGTTCC
>OGXL01003401.1_pt1 | contig 10702 bp, 10 predicted proteins | sample 1576311 | NCBI WGS metagenome assembly OGXL01 (sample SAMEA3541564, study PRJEB24748) | human gut metagenome | biome: human gut; feature: human-associated habitat; material: faeces | place: China | collected 2012 | reverse complement strand
GCAGTATATAGATCCGTAATTAATTGATAATTGATAGTTGATAATTGACAAAGGTAGGATTTATCCGGTAAAATGATGCGATAACTCCCGCTTTTTATGACATTTTTTTGCCGCACACTATTTCTTTTAATTTCTCTTTGCATAAATGCCGCCCTGCAAGTTCACGGATTTCTTGTGGAGTAACCTCCTTGACAGCATCCAGTGCTTCGGCAAAGTAGGTATCCTGCAAGCCCGATACCTGCACAAAAATCCAGGCATCTGCCAGCGAGAATGCAGATTCATAACTACGGCACATGTCTCCCAACATATAGTTCTTCACCATGGAAAGCTCTCCATCGGAAGCCAGCTCGTTCTGAAGGCGGTCTATTTCATGATAAACCTCACCGATAAGAGGCTCCACAAATTCGTTGGCGGCTTCGGCACTGACCGCCAACACTCCCTGCCCCGGATAGGGCATGATGGCTGCGGAGATACCGTATGTGTATCCTTTATCTTCCCGGATATTGGACATCAGGCGACTGCCAAAGTAGCCCCCGAACAGTGTGACCAGCACGCGGACCTTCAAGTAGTCCGGATGATTACGGTCCAGGGAAAGCATGCCCATACGGACGGCACTTTGCAGGGCGTCCGGACGTTCGATGAAGATACGTTTTCCGGAGGTGGTAACCGGATGGAATTCTGTCTTCTCCGGTTTGCGGAAATCCGTACCGAAAGCCTCGCAGCCAAACAAGGACTCTATCCTGTGGATGCAATCACCGGTTACCTTACCCGAGAGATAGATGCTGCAATTATTGGAATGATAGTAACGGTCATAAAACTCGCGTAGCACCGCAGGAGTGATGCGCCGATAATCCTCTTCCTGCACCAGACGTCCACCGGGATGCTGCCCGCCGTACAGAGCCTTCACCAATCCGCGGTGCGCCAGAAAGTCCACCTTGGAAGAGTTGACAAGAAACTGCTGGATATTGTTGTCTACAATCACTCCCAGCTCTTTCTCGGGAAATACCGGCTCTTTGACGATAGACTCCAATATGTCAAGCGTTTGGGGAAGGTATTTATTCAGAGAATAAAGGGTGACATAGGCATACTCGGATGCACTGGACAATTCCAGCCAGGCTCCGTAATAGTCCAGCTTTTCTGCTATCTGGGCGGCATCGTAGCGTCGGGTTCTCTCGCGAAGCATGCGGTTCGTAAACAACGCCTGCAAGGGCTGTTTCTGTTGCCATCGGCCGCCTGCCATGAGGAGATCGATACGTGTCACTTCATTGTCACCGGCATTGAGCACGCTCAATGGTACGCCATTAGGCAACTTGATACGTTCCGGCCTTTGCACCACCAGTTGTTCCGGTTCGAGAATCCGGGGTTGGTCACTTCGGTTCAGCATGGGCTTTCTAGTTTACAGCCCATGGCTTTTAAGAAATTCTTCTGCCCGTTCCAAATCTTGAGGAGTATCTATGCCGATAGTTTCCACATCCGTGACACCTACCTTGATGGTATATCCGTTTTCCAGCCAACGAAGCTGTTCCAATGATTCGGCAATCTCGAGGGATGACTGCGGAAGGGCGGTTATCTCTTTCAGTACCTCTACGCGATAGGCATAAAGGCCGATATGCTTATAATATGTATGATTCTCCAGCCAGTCTTCCTTCGCCGCATTGCGCTGGTAGGGAATGATGGAACGGCTAAAATAGAGGGCATTCCTGTTTTTGTTGAGCACAACCTTCGGAGAGTTCACATTTTCCAGTGCCTCGAAACCATTATCTACCGTAAAGGGTTTCACCAGAGTGGCTATCTGGGTGGCCGGATCGTCGAAACATGCTTTGACGGCTTGTAACTGCGAAGGCTGGATGAAAGGCTCATCCCCCTGGATATTCACCACGACATCAAACTGTCCTCCTATTTTTGTACAAGCTTCCTGACAGCGGTCGGTGCCGCTTTTATGTTCGGTGGAAGTCATTACCACCTTTCCTCCGAATGCTTTTACTGCGGCTTCAATACGCTCATCGTCCGTAGCCACGTATGCATCGTCCAAGATTCCTGCCACTTGCTCGTATACTCGCTGTATCACGGTTTTTCCGCCCAACACTGCCAATGGTTTGGCCGGAAAACGCGTAGATGCGTAACGGGCAGGTATGATTCCTAAAAATTTCATTTTCAATCTTCGTTTTTTAAAATGAGAGTGTGTCCGAAAGTGTTCATATACTATCGACCCATCTCCTTATATTCTTTATTAATTATAACAGTTGTTTCAATCCTCGCAGGATATAATCACGTTTCAAATCTTTTGGCTTATAGACAGTCCCGTCACAAGACAACAAGTCTATATCCAGCCGTACAATTTCCTGCTCCTTCTCCTCGGGCTTCCTTCCGGCTTCCCGTTCGATGGCTTTCAGGCAGGCGGTGACTTCCTCTACCGGATTATCGGAAGCAAAGCATGCCACCTGATTGGAGAACAGATTCGGACGGTGAAAGAACAAAGGTACCGTCTCCTCCTCTTCCGAGAAACGTATTCCCGAAAAAAGTTCCGTCAAGCGTCTGCGAGCCAGTTCCATGTTCTCCCTCCGCTGTTCGTTGCTCCCAATACTAATCGTATAATCCATTTTTTAAGGTGAAAGGGGAAAAGGTGAAAATTGAAAGTTTACCTTTCCACTTTCAATTTTCACCTTTCAACTAATTAAACAGTTCGTCGAGTCCCTCTATCGGTTCTTCTATATGGGTGTCTCCTTCCAGATTCACATCATCCTTGCACGGGTCATAGCCTTCGGGCAACTGGAATGTTTCATTTTCATCATATCCCAGAGATTTGTCACCGAGCACTTTCACCATGTATTTGGTCCAGATAGGCAATGCCATGGAAGCACCTTGTCCGTGAAGCATCGTATCGAAGTGGATGTCGCGGTCCTCACCGCCCACCCAGCAACCGGACACAAGCGAAGGCGTGAAGCCCATAAACCAGCCGTCGGCATTGTAGTTCGTCGTTCCGGTCTTGCCGCCCATGTCGGCTTTCACACCCAGACGGCGCACACGGCCTCCGGTACCTTCGTTGACAACGGCACGCAGCATGACCAGCATCTTGTAAGCGCTGGATACGCTGATGACTTCCTGCATTTCGGGAGCAAAGGTTGCCAGCACGTTTCCGTCGTTGTCCTCGATGCGGGTCACGAACAGCGGAGCTACCCGGATACCCTTGTTGGGGAATGCGGTATAGGCACTTACCATCTCGCCGACGGAAATCTCGCACGGGCCCAGACAGAGTGAAACGGAAGGTACTATATCACGGTTGCGGACACCGAAAGTATGTATAAGACGTTTCAGATTATAGGGATTCAGCTTGCTCATGAGATAGGCCGTAATCCAGTTGTCCGAGTTTGCCAGCCCCCACTTCACAGTCACCATGTCACCAATCAGCTTTTTGTTGGCATTACGCGGCGTCCACGGTTTTCCGTTTTCATCAATCAGCGTGTATTCCACGTGGCGCACTTCGTCGCAGGGAGAAAAACCGTTCTCCATAGCCAATGTATAAAGGAAAGGCTTGATGGTAGAACCTACCTGGCGGCGTCCCACCATGGCCATATCGTACTGGAAGTAATGGTAGTTCGGTCCGCCTACGTATGCCTTGACATGTCCGCTGCGCGGGTCCATGGACATGAAACCGGCACGAAGGAAGAACTTGTAGTAACGGATGGAATCCATCGGGGTCATAATGGTGTCTTTCTCCCCTTCCCAACTGAATACGGACATCTCCTCCGGGGTATCGAAGGCTTTCTTTATTTCAGCTTCGGTGGCTCCGGCTTTCTTCATGAGGCGGTAGCGGTCGGACAACCTCATGGCACGTCCCAGAATCTCGTCCACCTGCTCCTGGGTCAGACGGAAGGTGTAGGGAGCTTTCTTGGCCCCTTTCTTTTCCTTGAAGAAGTAACCTTGCAGTTCCTTCAGATGCTCTGTCACGGCATCCTCGGCATACTGCTGCATACGCGAGTCGAGCGTGGTATAGATTTTCAGCCCGTCGGTGTAGAGGTTGTATTTGGTACCGTCTTTCTTGGTGTTCTTTTCGCACCATCCAAAGAGCGGATTGTTCTCCCAGTCGAGTGAATCCTCGTAGTATTTCTGCATCTGCCAACCGCGGTAGTTGGCCTTGTCGGGCTTCTTGGCGGTGAGCACGCCGCGCAGGTATTCGCGGAAATAAGTGGCCAGCCCTTCCTTGTGGTCCACACGGTTGTACTTCAGTTTCAAAGGCAACGCCTGGAGGGAGTCGCGCTCGGCTTCCGTAATATATCCCGCTTTCCGCATCTGGTCGAGCACCACATTGCGCCGTCCACGGGAGCGTTCATTGTAGCGCACCGGATTATAGAGAGACGGATTCTTGCACATGCCCACCAACGTAGCCGCTTCCTCAATCTTCAGATCCTTCGGTTCGCAACCGAAGTAGGTAAAGGCAGCAGTCTTGATGCCTACCGCATTGTTCAGGAAATCGAACTTGTTGAGATACATGGTGAGGATTTCCTCTTTTGTATAGTAACGTTCCAGCTTTACGGCAATCACCCATTCGATAGGCTTCTGGAACAGACGTTCCATCACATTGTCGGCACTGGGAGAATAAAGCTGTTTGGAAAGCTGCTGGGTGATGGTACTGCCACCGCCGGCATTCTTCTGCATCAGGATACCGCGCTTCACTACGGCACGCGTCAGGGCGTAGGCGTCAATGCCCGAATGTTCGGCAAAACGTACATCTTCCGTAGCTATCAAGGCGTTAATGATATTGGGCGACAAATCATTGTATCCCACAAACACGCGGTTTTCCTTACTATAGGAATAAGTACCCAATACTTTTCCGTCCTCGGAAAAGACTTCTGTGGCAAATTTGTAATTCGGATTTTCCAGGTCTTCCACCGGAGGCATATAGCCTATCCAGCCCTTGGCTATGGAAAAGAATATAAAGACACACACCAGCGAAATCAGTGCGATGAAAATCCATAGGATTTTGACGACTTTCCTTATCATGTTTCAGTTGCTAAAATCAAAGTTCAATAATAGGGCAAAGGTACGGAAATATATTGGATGTGCCTATGCTTTTTATATCTTTTTCAGGATAAGATTTCCGGCATCCACAAAAAAAACGCCCGTTTATTTTAATGGAAACTCTCAGTGAAATGCAAAACGATTGCAAAACAATTAGAAAACTTGAAGAAAAAATCGGAAAGGAAAAATACATCGTAATGAGCTATAATACAGATTGGGACAACGAAAACTTGCCCTCGCGCGCGTAAGAGGAGATAAGATAAGAAGAGAAGAGAAAAAACGACGTTGTCGTTAAAAAGAACGACGGCGACGGCGTAAAGAGATACCACACTTCACTGTCCGGAATGCCACACTTCGACAAGGCAAACGCCGCACTTGACTAAGGCAAATGCCACACTTGAACATTCGCGAAATGCGGCATTTACTTTGTCGAAGTGTGGCATTTCGGATGATGAAGTGTGGCATTCCGGACAACAAGCCACACGGTTAAAAAAACAGCCCATATTTCGCAAAAAACTTCCCCGCATATTTCCGTAGCCCGCATATTTTCCGTAACTTTACACTCTCGAAAAGTATAAATGAATTCAACGATATGGAAAACAGAAGTTTAGTCACCATTGCCGAGCATAGCCGGGAAAAAATCCTCTATATGCTCGAGATGGCGAAAGAGTTTGAAGCCCATCCCAATCGGCATATATTGGACGGGAAAGTAGTTGCCACCTTATTTTTCGAGCCTTCCACCCGTACACGCCTCAGTTTCGAGACTGCCGCCAACCGGCTTGGAGCACGTGTCATCGGGTTCAGCGACCCAAAGGCCACCAGCTCATCCAAGGGCGAGACGCTGAAAGACACCATCAAGATGGTAAGCAACTATGCCGACATCATCGTGATGCGCCACCACCTCGAAGGGGCCGCACGCTATGCCAGTGAAGTCACCACCGTGCCCATTGTGAATGCCGGAGACGGTGCCAACCAGCATCCCTCACAAACCATGCTCGATCTCTACTCCATCTACAAGACACAAGGCACACTGGAAAACCTGAACATTTTTCTGGTCGGCGACTTGAAGTACGGCCGTACCGTCCACTCCCTGCTGATGGCCATGCGCCACTTCAACCCCACTTTCCACTTCATCGCTCCCGACGAGTTGCGGATGCCCGAAGAATACAAAATCTACTGCCGCGAGCACAACATCAAGTACGTGGAACATACGGACTTTACGGAAGAAATCATCGCTGATGCCGATATCCTCTACATGACCCGTGTGCAGCGCGAGCGCTTCACCGACCTTATGGAGTACGAGCGGGTGAAGAATGTCTACATCCTGCGCAACAAGATGCTGGAACATACCCGTCCCAACCTGCGCATCCTGCATCCGCTGCCCCGTGTCAACGAAATAGCCTATGATGTGGACGACAATCCCAAGGCATACTATTTCCAGCAGGCACAAAACGGACTGTATGCCCGTGAAGCTATTCTGTGCGATGTACTGGGCATCACGCTGGATGAGGTGAAAAAGAGTAAAGGAGTAATTCAGTAGAATCGTCTAATAACTAATATTTCAAGATGTTAAGCGAAAAGAAACAGGAATTGCAGGTTGCTGCTCTGGAAAACGGCACTGTAATAGACCATATACCCTCCGAGAGACTGTTTACCGTAGTCTCCCTGCTCGGACTGGAACACATGAGCAACAATATCACCATCGGCTTCAACCTCAAGAGCAAGAAGCTGGGCACGAAAGGCATCATCAAGATTGCCGACAAGTTCTTCTGCGACGAAGAGATAAACCGTATCGCCGTGGTGGCTCCCAATGTAAAACTGAACATTATCCGCGACTACGAAGTGGTGGAGAAACGCGAAGTCCGCCTGCCCGAAGAGCTGCGCGGAATCGTGAAATGCGCCAACCCGAAGTGCATCACGAACAATGAGCCTATGCCTACGTTGTTTCATGTCGTGGATAAGGACAATTGCGTCATCAAATGCCACTACTGCGAAAAGGAGCAGACCAGAGAAGATATTGAGATTATATGAAAGAAGACTGGAAACCCGGAACCATGATTTATCCGCTGCCTGCCGTATTGGTGAGCTGCGGAAGCACTCCGGAGGAATATAACATTCTGACTATCGCATGGACGGGGACGATTTGTACGAACCCGCCCATGTGCTACATCTCCGTACGCCCCGAACGCCACTCCTACGACATCATCAAGCGGAATATGGAATTCGTCATCAATCTCACCACGAAAGACATGGCCCGTGCCACGGACTGGTGTGGCGTACGCTCCGGAAAGGACTACAACAAATTCGAGGAAATGCATCTGACACCGGGGAAAAGCACCGTAGTCAGCGCGCCTCTCATTGAGGAATCACCGCTTTGCATAGAATGCCGGGTAAAGGAGATTATGGCTCTCGGTTCGCACGACATGTTTATAGCGGATGTGGTAAATGTACGTGCCGATACCCGTAATCTGAACCCTGAAACCGGCAAACTGGAACTGGCGGAAACGAATCCGCTGGTCTATGTGCACGGTGGATATTATGAGCTGGGAGAAAAGATAGGCAAATTCGGATGGTCAGTAGAGAAAAAGAAGTAATAATGCGATAAAGGTTTTAAGAGATGGAGTTGCGACGAATCTTGATGGGCTTATATCTGTTGGCCTTCCCCGCCATGATGTGGGGACAGACTCCGGTTGTGCCCGGTACTGCCGACGAAGAGCATTCCAGACACCGCAAGGAAACTCCGGTCAATTTCGGTTTCAAAGGCGGTTTCACCTCTTCCTTGTTCCTTGTATCCCAGTTCAGCGTCAACGGAGTGCCCATTGACGAAGTGCAGAACAATTACAAAATAGGATATTTCGGTTCCCTTTTCATGCGGATAAACTTCGACCGCCACTTCCTGCAACCGGAAATATCCTACAACATCAACCGGTGCAACATCACCTTCGAGAAACCTCTGCCCGAAGACGCCGCATCAGGAGCCCGGCCGGAGGAAGCCTCCATTACATCGTCCATCCACAGTATAGACATCCCCGTCATCTACGGATACAACTTCATCAAGGAGGGGCCGTACAGCCTTGCCGTCTTTGGAGGACCCAAAGTGCGCTATATATGGGACAGGAAAAGTGACATCGACTTCGAGAATTTCGACCAGGTGAATATCCGTGAAAGGCTGCGTCCGCTCAATCTCAGTTTCACCATCGGCGTATCCGTCACCATCTCACGCGTCTTTTTCGACTTCCGTTACGACATGGGGCTGCATAACATCTCCAAAAACGTGACATACGATATTCCGGCCGACAACAACGCTGCTGACGAAAACACGAAAAACGAAATCCGTTTTCACCGCAGGGACAATGTGCTGAGTTTTTCTTTCGGAGTGTTCTTTTGACAGTAAATTTCTTCCTTTTCTTTCAATTTATTCATTTATTTCCCGTAAATTTGTGCGCTTAATAAGAGAACACAGATTTATCAAACTTATCTAATAAGCAGAATGAAAAGAGATGATTTAATTTTCGAACTTATCGAAAAAGAACACCAACGTCAGCTCAAAGGCATTGAACTGATTGCATCAGAGAACTTTGTAAGTGACCAGGTTATGCAGGCAATGGGCTCCTGCCTCACCAACAAGTATGCTGAAGGATACCCCGGCAAGCGTTACTATGGTGGTTGTGAGGTAGTAGACCAGAGTGAGCAGATTGCCATCGACCGCTTGAAACAGATTTTCGGCGCAGAATGGGCCAACGTACAGCCGCACTCCGGTGCACAAGCCAATGCAGCCGTATTCCTCGCCGTGCTCAATCCGGGCGACAAATTCATGGGACTGAACCTTGCACACGGCGGTCACCTCTCCCATGGCTCACTGGTCAACACTTCCGGTATTATCTATACTCCCTGCGAATACAATCTGAACCAGGAAACCGGACGTGTGGACTATGACCAGATGGAAGAAATTGCCCTGCGCGAGAAACCCAAAATGATTATCGGCGGCGGTTCTGCTTATTCCCGCGAATGGGACTATAAGCGCATGCGCGAAATCGCGGACAAGATAGGTGCCATCCTAATGATTGACATGGCTCATCCTGCCGGACTGATTGCAGCCGGTGAACTGGATAACCCCGTGAAATATGCCCACATCGTGACCTCTACTACTCACAAGACTCTGCGTGGTCCTCGTGGTGGCGTTATCATGATGGGTAAGGACTTCCCCAATCCCTGGGGCAAGAAAACTCCGAAGGGAGAAATCAAGATGATGTCCCAGTTGCTGGATTCAGCCGTATTCCCCGGTATCCAAGGTGGTCCGCTGGAACATGTCATCGCAGCCAAAGCCGTTGCCTTCGGCGAAATCTTGCAACCGGAATGGAAAGAATATGCCAAGCAGGTGAAGAAAAACGCCGCTGTCCTGGCACAAGCCTTGATGGACCGTGGCTTCACTATTGTTTCCGGCGGTACGGACAACCACTCCATGCTGGTAGACCTGCGCAGCAAATATCCCGATTTGACCGGTAAGGTTGCCGAGAAAGCGTTGGTATCTGCCGACATCACCGTAAACAAGAACATGGTTCCGTTTGACAGCCGCTCGGCTTTCCAGACTTCCGGTATCCGTCTGGGTACTCCTGCCATCACAACCCGTGGTGCGAAAGAAGACCTGATGATCGAAATTGCCGAAATGATCGAAACTGTTCTGTCTAACGTGGAAAATGAAGAGGTGATCGCACAAGTACGTGCACGTGTCAATGAGACAATGAAGAAATATCCTCTTTTTGCTGATTAAGATTTCTTTCTTTGAGTAACCAAATGCCGGTAATGTGAATTAGCAGCATTTGTGTTCAACATTTCATAAAGAATTTCTTTTGAATTTTATAAGCCTGCTTTCTGTGAAGAAAACAGGCTTTTCTTTTTTATTTATTAACAGAATCAGACAAACTATCTGCTCGAAAAGATGTTTTCTTACTACAAAAAGAGAAATTGAAATACGCACTATACTCTTCCGGAAAGCAGCGACTTCAATCGTACAGTGTATCAGACAAGGTCAACATACCGGTACACTGGACTCTATATACAATCATCCCCGTCTTCCCAAACTATCAGAAGTGGAAAGACGGGGATTTATATTGGATGATTGACAGTACAGAAATATACTAAATGAAATAGTAAAAATCAGCTCAGTCCTTCAATTTCACCATCTACAATGTCGATATGCAACGCTTGCGGTTCTTTGGGCAATCCCGGCATACGAAGGATTTCTCCTGCAATCGCTACAATCATTTCGGCACCGTTATTAATCACTATATCCTTGATATGGAACTCGAAATTATTCACGGCGCCATAAATCTTCGGATCGGCAGAAAAAGAGTATTGTGTCTTGGCAATACAAACCGGATAATGAGTGATTCCCATTTTCTCAATCAGCTTGATGCGGTTGCGGGCGATGCTGCTGTACGTAATGACGCTGGCTCCATAAAGGTTGGTAGCCACTTTCTCAATCTTCTGCTGTATGCTGTCTTCTTCTTTATACGTATAACGCAAAGGTTCGGACGGATTATTTTCTATCGTATCGACTACGAGGCGGGCCATATCTACCGCTCCATCACCACCTTCGCTGAACGCATTATTGATGGCGTAACCTACCCCCAACTGTTCGCAGTGCTCGCGCAGCATTTCCATTTCCTCGTCCGTGTCGGTG
>OGXL01003400.1_pt1 | contig 10706 bp, 7 predicted proteins | sample 1576311 | NCBI WGS metagenome assembly OGXL01 (sample SAMEA3541564, study PRJEB24748) | human gut metagenome | biome: human gut; feature: human-associated habitat; material: faeces | place: China | collected 2012 | reverse complement strand
AAGTGTAAGAGATGTAGAAAGATTCTTGTATGTTGTTTTGAAGGTATATCCTTTATATATAGATTTAATAATGAAATTCAGAGCATTCTTAGAGATAAGGATGCTTTTTTTATTGCATAGGAAATTTCGATGAAATCCCCTATGCAATAAAAAGCCCTCCGGGCAGGATCACACTGCGGCGGCGGAAAAGATTGTTAAATCATAGTAAAATAGGTTGACGATATCAGAAAAATCTGATAATATAACCCAGAATGAAAACAAAGAATGTTGAGAGATATTAGTAAAGATGTGAAAGGAGGTGTATGTTCATGGATAGTTGCGATCGTATAGGACGAAGTTGTATGCGGGGTCAAAAAAGAAAATATAAGATGCGAATGCTGCTCTCTGTGAAGATACATGAATAGCAACATTTGTATTATGATATCCTTTTTGATACACCGCGAAACAGAAAGTTCTTTACATCACAACAGAGTATGTGATCTGCTTTAGGAATTTAAATCTGAAGCGGTGTATTTTTGTGCCTAAATATTGGTGTTTTGCAACCAGATTTAGGAAAAGAAGGAGGATATCATGAAAAATGCAAGAAATCAGCATAGAACAGATTATGCAAAAGAATTGGTCAAGATCGTACAGACAACGAAAGATAGAGAAGAATTAAAGAAGAAGATCGCAGCTTATCACGAAAGAGATATTGCAAATGCGATCGTAGAATCAGATAAAACAGTTAGAAAATGTATCTATGACATTTTAGACATTGCAGATATTGCAGAGATTTTTTCTTATATCGAAGAGGAACCAGGAAAATATCTGGAAGAAATGCCAATTGAACAGGCAGCGAAAGTTGTATCAAACATGGATTCAGATGATGCGATGGATCTGTTTGAAGAATTAAATGAAGAAGATAAATACAAATTATTAAAGAGACTGGATAAAGAAGCAAAAGAAGATGTTCAGAAACTGCTGTCTTACGAGGAAGATCAGATCGGTAGTTGTATGACGAATAATTATATCGTAGTAAGAAATGATGTAACGATTCGTGAGGCAATGAGTACACTTGTAAAGCAGGCAGGAGAACATGATAATATCCAGACACTTTATGTGATAGATGAGAATGGGATTTTTGCAGGAGCGATCGATCTGAAAGATTTGATCATCGCAAGAGAACATGATAATCTACAGGACATCATAAGCAGTTCTTATCCTTATGTATATGAACATGAAAAAATCAGTGAATGTATGGAAATCTTAACAGATTACGAAGAAGATTCCATCCCAGTACTGACACAAGATAAGAAAATCGCAGGAATCTTAACATCTTCCGATATTGTAGAATTGGTCGATGACGAGATGGGAGATGACTATGCAAAACTTGCTGGTTTAACAGAAGAGGAAGATTTAAATGAACCCACGATAGTTAGTATGAAGAAGAGACTTCCATGGTTGATTGCATTGTTATTCTTAGGAATGGCAGTATCCTCAGTTGTTGGAATGTTTGAATCTATTGTTGCGGTATTGCCAATCGTTATCTGTTTCCAATCCCTGGTACTTGATATGGCGGGAAATGTTGGAACACAGTCTTTAGCTGTAACAATCCGCGTATTAATGGATGAAAATCTGTCAGGTAAGAAAAAGATTGCTTTGTTATTTAAAGAAATGAAGATCGGTTTCTTAAATGGAGCGAGCCTAGCAATCATGGCACTCGTATTTTTAGGGGTGTACATCCATTTATTTAAACATTATGCATGGATTTCTTCATTCCTGATTTCAGGGTGCGTAGGAATTTCACTGATCGTTGCGATGGTGATCTCAAGCCTTGTAGGAACGATCATTCCAATGTTCTTTCATAAGATCAACATTGACCCAGCAGTGGCTTCTGGTCCATTGATCACAACTATCAATGATCTAGTTGCAGTTATCACATATTATGGACTTTCTGGTCTTGTGTTGATTCAGTTATTCCATATATAAAGAAGAGAGTGGCAAAAGTAAATTCTTGCCACTCTCTTCTTTATATGTTTGGTGCTTTATTTTTCATGAAAGGAGAAGTCGCTTTTTCCATTTTGTTTTACGAAATATAGTGCTTTATCAGCTTTTGTATAACATTCGTCAAAAGAATCTCCAATATTGCACATATATAGTCCGGCAGAAATGGATGCAGCATGAAGCTCAGGATCTTGTTCCTTTCGAGTATTAAATTTCTTAAAAATAGCAGTTATAACTTCTGTAATACTATTTTGATCAGCATCTGGCATAAATAATAGGAATTCATCTCCGCCAAGACGACAGGCAAGACATTCACTGGAATATTCTAATAATAGATTACCAAGAAGCTTCAATACACGGTCACCAGCTTTGTGGCCATAGATGTCATTGATGGTTTTTAAATTGTCCATATCCATAAAGACAAGACATCCGCTGTGGTGTTTCATCAACTGCGCAATGGCTTGCTCACCTTTATTTCTGGTTGGAAGCCCAGTTAAAAAGTCGAGATTTTCTTTGGCTTTTTGTGTACGGATCGTGCTCATGATGTCAGAAATGAATTGACTCATTTCGATTTCAGCTTCAGGAATCTGGGTATTCTCAGTGATACTTAAATGATCTTCTTTGACATGAATACGGTCTTCCCTTAATAGTTTTAAAAAGATATCAGTGATCTCAGGATCAAACTGAGTCCCTTTATTATTCTCTAATTCCTGTATGATCTTTTCTGGTGGAAGTTGATTTCGGTAAATTCTCTGGGAACTCATAGCATCATAACTGTCAGCAACCGCAACAATTCTTGCATGTAGTGGAATTTCTTTTCCCTTTAAACCGTCAGGATAACCATTTCCATCGTAACGTTCATGATGATTGCGTACAATTTCTTGTACGTGATCGATCAGAGAAATATTCTTTAAGATATTTGCACCAATGATCGTATGTTCCTTAATAATAGAAAATTCTTCCTCAGAAAGTTTGCTTGGTTTATTTAAAATGGTATCAGGAATAGCAATTTTGCCGATATCATGAAGATGAGCAGCATTTTTTAGATTACTAAGTTCTTTTTCATTCCATCCAAGTTCACGAGCGATCAAAACGGAATACTCTGCAACACGATGAGAATGTCCTTTCGTATATTCATCTTTTGCCTCGATCGTGGTGGATAACATCTGCATCAACTGCAGAGACATCTCTTCTATATTTTTTTTACGTTTATCGAGTTCTTCCTGCTGCTGGCGTTTGATGATATCACGGATGATATGGATCGTATAGATCACATTTATAAACAGTAAGATCAAAATAGCGATACCGACAAATACACCAGAAACAGATACTTTGTAATATACAGAAATTGCTTCAAAAATCACAGAAAGCATTGTAATAAGCAGTCCAAAGAACAACAGGCAATCACTTCGACTCCGATGATTCCAATATCTGATCCAGAAAGTAAGAATGACAGCAAGGAAAGTAATAATAAGGATTGCGTGTGCTGCTGGCATTGTCTCAATATAATCTGCAACGCCTGTAAGATGCAGGATCGTACAGATGATAAAATTCAATAAAGCAATAAAACAGATCGGTTGAAAGATCTTTTTATATTTACCTTTCTGAAGATTATTGACATATAAGGAAATCGGCAACGGACATAACATGAGCATAATAAAACATGAAGTTGCAAGTCCAGATGCATTTGGAACAAGGATCTGCCGCATTTTTGATTCTCCGATCATCCAGACAGAACCCATAAGCATACACCATCCAAGATATTCCATATTAAACTTGGTTTTGTAAACAATTCCAAGGGCGATACTGAATAAGATTGTGACAATCGATGCAAAAAAGATAAATGATCCGATCACGGTTCCAGAGAAGTTATGATTGAAAATATAACTCCAGATCTGCATTTGATCTCCACAGTAAATCGTATTGACAACACCAGAGTAGTTACTCGTATATGTTATAAGTTCCAGACGAAGTTCCTTTCCGGCATCTGCAGACGAAGTATTGCAGAATATATAACGGCTGGCAGAGTTTTTGCCAAATCGGTGCAGACTTTTTGCGTTATATTCCTTTCGAAGTTTTCCATCAATGTAAAAACGTACATCCTGAAGGGAAGAACGGATCGCGATCACATTCTCGTTATAATCATCTGGAAGTGTAGTAGTAATGATCATCGTCTGTTTTGCTGGAACTTTATAACGTCCAGGAACAGAAATGTTTTGTTTTGTGCCATCGGATTTCTTCCATGTAAAAGTACCATTATAGATGATAGAATGTCCAGATTGGTCAAAAAACTGTTCATCAGGTCCCAAAATCTGCATTCCAATAAACCAGACAAAGATTATCGCTATCAAAATATAAAATAGTCTGGAAATATTTTTATTAGTTTTGTATGATTGTTTGATCAAAATAGTCCCCCTCCATTTGTTGATCGTATTATATATCAAAATCAACATAATTAATTTTATTATACGGTTTTATGATTCAATTTGCAATTTAAACTATACTTGACAGATCAATATTTTTTTGTTAAAGTAATCAAACAATCAATATTCCATGAGGGAGTAGTTCGCGTCATACAAAGACGTGATTTGTCAACAGACTCGGTAATGACTCGCAGATATCAAGCAAGTCAGCCTGGCAAATATTAAAGAATGAGACTCATGTATGTTCTTATAGTACATCTGGAACATACATGAGTTTTTCTTATGTACAAATAAAAAGACAATTTTGAAAGGAGAAAAACAAATGGAGAAATTTATCAACCAATCCCCATTATTTTTAGTGATCATCTGTCTGATCATAGGATTTGCATTTTTAATGAAAGGAGCAGACTATTTTGTAGAGGGAAGTTCAAGTGTCGCCAAACGTTTAAAAGTTCCTTCTATTATCATAGGGTTGACGATCGTAGCCATGGGAACATCACTTCCAGAAACTGCAGTCAGTGTAACAGCGTCTATTGCCAATAATAATGCTCTGGCGATCAGTAATGTAGTTGGTTCTAATATCTTTAATATGATGTTTGTGATCGGAGTCTGTTCAATTTTAGCAACGATCGGTGTAAAAAGAGAAACAATTATAAGAGATATTCCATTATCTCTTGTATGTGCGACATTACTTCTCATATTTGGTTATCTTGCATTCGGAGATAGATCACATATGATCCTTGGACATTTTGATGGAATCATTTTCCTTATTATATTTGCCGTATATGTTCTTATGATGGTTTTTCAGGCAATGCGTGCCAGAAATAATCAGGAAGTCGTACAACTTGAAACAATGGAAAATGAGGAATTGATGATCATGTCTTATCCAAAGAGTCTGTTATGTATCATTGGAGGTGCAGCAGCCATTGCATTTGGTGGAGATCTTACAGTTGATGCCGCAAGCAGGATTGCCATAGATTTTGGAATGAGCCAGAATCTTGTAGGATTAACGATTGTTTCGATTGGAACGTCTCTTCCAGAACTGGTCACATCCATCGTAGCCGCAAGAAAAAATGAAGTTGATATGGCGGTCGGGAATGCGATCGGTTCCAATATCTTTAACATTCTTATGGTACTTGGAATCGCATCTGCGATCAGTCCATTACAGCTAATTGGTGAAAATGTGATCGACATCATAGTTTTAGTCGTATTTTCAGTTGTAGTATGGATCTTTGGAGCAACGAAAAAAAAGATTTCAAGAACCGAAGGAATTGCAATGATCTGCATGTATCTTTGCTATAGTGTGTATATTATTATGCGGTAGGCGTGATCATTGACATTACACTGTCACAATTATAAAATATAAGATATATGATGGAGGAGAATCAATGATCAGATTAGCAACGATAGGAACCAATTTTATTACAGACTGGCTGATGGAAGGAATTTTAGAATTAGATGAAATCCAATTAACAGCTGTATATTCAAGAAATTTAGAAAAAGGGAAGCAGTTTGCAGCAAAATATAATGTAGAAAAAGTATATGATAACTACGAAGAGATGGCAAAAGATCCAGAGATTGATGCGGTTTATGTAGCGAGTCCAACTTATATGCATTATGCACATTCGATTACAATGATCAATTACGGAAAGCATGTGCTTTGTGAGAAACCTGTTTGCTCCAACCGTGAGGAATTAGATATCCTGATCAAAGCAGCCAAAGAACAAGGAGTTGTATTTATGGAAGCCATGAAGAATGTACATTCTCCAGGATTCCATGCGATGATGGACAATCTTCATAAGATTGGAACAGTGAGAAGAGCAACGATTCAGTATTGTCAGTATTCTTCAAGATATGATAAATTTAAAAAAGGGATCATTGAAAACGCATTTAATCCCAAATTATCGAATGGAGCACTGATGGATATTGGATCTTACTGTATCCATTTCCTTGCAAGTTTATTTGGGAAACCAGAAAAGATTCTCGCAGACAGTTTGTTCCTTGAAAATGGAGTGGATGGTGCAGGAAGTGTGATCGCATCGTATGGTGATAAACAGGCAGAGATCATATATTCCAAGATTACAGATTCCAAACTGCCAACACAGATTCAGGGTGAAAATGGATGTATGATCATTGAACAATGTCCGATCATCAAGAAGATCACGATCTACTATAGAAATGGAGAAACAGAAGAATTACAATTTGACAAAAGAGATAATCCGATGATCTATGAAACAAAAGATTTTATCAGATTGATCAAAGAACATAAAGTGGATCATCAATTTTTAAGAGCATCCGAGATCGAGATGGATATCACGGATGAAGTGCGAAGACAGACAGGAATTGTATTTCCGGCAGATAAGATCCGGGAACAGTGATCGCAAGTGAACAATCTCTTAAAACAGAAAGGAAAGCAAACATGAGAAAAATCATAGCAGCAGGATGTCTGATGGCAGCCATGACACTTTGTGTTGGGTGTTCATCTGCAAAAGACGGCAGTAAAGATACAACAAAAGCAACAACAGAAACAAAGATGAAAGTGCAATCAAAATATAAAGTACCAAAGATCACAGCAGCAAAGAAAACAGACCAACTTGCGGATGCACAAAAGGGAGAAACGATCGTCACTATGAAAGTCAAAGGTTATGGAGAAATGCAGTTTAAGTTCTTCATGAAGAAAGCGCCTTTGGCTGTGAAGAATTTTGTAACTCTTGCATCGAATGGATACTTTGATGGACAGATCTTTCACAGAGTCATCAATGATTTTATGATTCAGAGTGGAGATCCAACAGGAACAGGAACAGGCGGAGAAAGTATTTGGGGAGAAGACTTTGATAATGAAGTATGTGAGGAACTTCTGCCTCTTCGCGGTTCTTTATGTATGGCAAATTCCGGAGCAGATACGAATGGAAGTCAGTTTTTTATCGTGCAGGCGAAAGCAGATACAGCGAAGAAAGGTCTGGAAGAAGGAAATGTAGAGCTCACAAAGAAACAACAAGCGTTATTCTTGGATCAGGGTGGATATCCATCCTTAACAGGAAGCTATACTGTGTTTGGACAAATGATCAATGGATATGATGTGTTAGATAAGATTTCAGGATGCAAGACACAAGATAATGGAAGTGGAGAAGTAAGCCAGCCAGTGAAGAAAGTTGTAATAGAGAAAATGACTGTTTCAAATGCAGAATAAATTAGAGGAAAACAGGTGGTTATATGCTGATCGTTGCACTTGATACTTCAAAAAAAGAGCCGTTATATGAGCAGATTTATAATTCTATCAAAAAAGAAATTATAACAGGAGTTTTGCCCTTTGGGGCCAGACTCCCTTCTGCAAGGAGACTTTCCAAACATTTAGATGTCAGCAGGAATACTGTGGACACTGCATATGCACAGCTTTGTGCAGAAGGATATATTGAATCAAAACCAAAACGTGGTTTCTTTGTCTGTCAGGTAGAAGAACTGGCAGAGCTTCACATTCCAGTTAAGATCGAAGAAGAGGAAGAAGAAATACGACCAGAGAAGATACCATACGACTTTTCATCAGCAGGAGTTGAGATGGAACAGTTTCCTTATCATATCTGGAGAAAACTATTAAAAGAGATCATGATCAATGATAACAGTGAGTTATTTCAAAAGGGGAATTTTCAAGGAGATTTGGAATTGCGCAAAGCGATCATGTATTATTTGAGACAATCCAGAGGTGTTCATGTTCATGCCAGCCAGATCGTAGTGGCAGCAGGAATGGAGAATCTGCTATTTTTACTACGTCAGATTTTAGGAGAAAAAGTTTCCATTGGAATTGAAAATCCAGTTTACAAAAATGCGTATGAAATCTTAAAGGAATTGGATTTTAAGATTCATCCGATCTCCATGGACGAAAGTGGAATGTGTGTAGAACAATTGCAGAAAACAGATGCGAACTTAGCATATGTAACCCCGGCACACCAATATCCCACAGGCGTGATCATGCCAATAGGGCGAAGAAGTCAATTATTAGGATGGGCTAAAAAAGATCCAGATCATTATATTATCGAAGATGATTATGACAGCGAGTTCAGATATCATGGAAAACCAATTCCAGCGATGCAGGGATTAGATGATGGAGAAAATGTGATCTACATGGGAACATTTTCAAAAGCGATCGCACCAGCGATCCGAGCAAGTTATATGGTGCTCCCAAAGAAACTTGCAAAGAGATATCAGCAGATTGGCCAGACATTTTCCTGTGCAGTATCAAGGATTGATCAGAAAGTTTTGACGCTGTTTCTGACAGAAGGGCATTTTGAACGACATTTAAACCGTATGAGGAATATTTATAAAGAGAAACATGATCTATTGATCAAAGAAATTAAGAAGTTAAACTCCGATATTCAAATATATGGTCATGGAGCAGGAGCACATATCATCGTAAGATTCCCTGTCAGTGATCAAAAAGAGTTTCAAAAAAAATTAAGACAAAAAGGCGTGATGATCTATCCGCTCTCATGGTATTATATAGAAGGGAAACCATTGAAAGAAGAATATATTTTGGGGTTTACGAGAATGAAAAAAGAAGATATGATAAGAGGGATTGAAATTATAGGAGAAGTACTCTATTCAAAATAAAAAGTGGAGGACAATCATATGTCAGAAGAGAAAAATCAAAATGAGATTGAGGAAGTAACAAATGAGGATGAACACAAAGATGTGGAACATTACTGCTATCTTTGCAGACGTCCGGAATCTGCAGCCGGTAAGATGTTAGAACTTCCGAATAATATTTTTATATGTACAGATTGTATGCAGAGGACATTAAATTCTATGGACAATGGTCAGTTTGGATTTATTGACGCAAGAAATATGGATCTTGACAGCATGGATATCACAAAGATGATGAACGATATGCAGAGTATCCAGCCAAAAGCGGAAGTAAAGAAGAAAAAGAAAGACAAAAAAGAAGAGCCAGAGTTTACATTAAAAGATATTCCAGCACCACATCAGATCAAGGCAATGCTGGATGAATATGTTATTGGACAGGATTATGCGAAGAAAGTTATGTCTGTTGCTGTATACAATCATTATAAACGAGTGGTTACAAACACAATGGATGAGATCGAAATCGATAAATCGAATATGCTGATGATTGGGCCTACAGGCTGTGGTAAAACATACCTTGTAAAAACACTGGCAAAATTATTGGATGTTCCTCTTGCCATAACAGACGCTACATCCTTAACTGAAGCAGGTTATATAGGAGATGACATTGAAAGTGTAATTTCAAAATTACTTGCAGCAGCAGATAATGATGTGGAAAAAGCTGAAACAGGTATTGTATTTATTGACGAAATTGACAAGATTGCAAAAAAAGACACCTCAAGAAGCAGGGATGTAAGCGGTGAATCAGTTCAGCAGGGAATGCTTAAGCTTTTAGAAGGAAGTGAAGTTGAGGTTCCTGTGGGAGCAACAAGCAAAAATGCAATGGTTCCTTTAGCTACAATTAATACTAAGAATATTCTCTTTATATGTGGCGGAGCTTTCCCGGGATTAGAGGACATAATTAAGGAAAGATTAAATAAACAGGCTGCAATTGGCTTTATGAGTGATTTGTCAGACAAATACGATAATGACAAAAACATTATAAAAAATGTTACGGGAGATGACTTAAGAAAGTTTGGAATGATACCGGAATTTTTAGGAAGACTTCCTATTGTATTTACATTAGATGGCTTAACAGAGGAGATGCTGGTAAAAATACTTACTGATCCTAAAAATGCCATAATTAAGCAGTATCAGAAGCTTTTAGAGTTAGACGAGGTAAAACTGGAATTTACTGAGGATGCTCTTAAAACAATTGCCGGAAAAGCCATTGAAAAGAAAACCGGAGCAAGAGCCCTTCGTGCAATTATTGAGGAATTTATGTTAGATATTATGTATGAGATTCCAAAGGATGACCACATTGGAACTGTAAAAATTACTAAGGAATACATTAACGGAACAGGTGGTCCAATTATAGGAATGAGAGGGCAGAATTGCATAGAATAAATTATGTAAACTAAAATTGAATGCTATATAAACTAAGGGCAGATTTGTTATAAAACAGATTTGCCCTTAAAATATATTTAAATTTATATCAAATAATTTTAAGTTTAATTAAGGTTAGTCATCTATACTTATTTTAAATTAAAAAGAAAGTGAGATGATTGATATGAGAAAGAAAGCATTAGCATTATTAGTAGCTATGGCTCTTGCAGCAACGGCGGTTACAGGATGTTCCACAGGCAGTACATCAGATACTAAGACAACTTCAAATAAAACAACTAC
>OGXL01003394.1_pt1 | contig 10733 bp, 7 predicted proteins | sample 1576311 | NCBI WGS metagenome assembly OGXL01 (sample SAMEA3541564, study PRJEB24748) | human gut metagenome | biome: human gut; feature: human-associated habitat; material: faeces | place: China | collected 2012 | reverse complement strand
CCTGAATCTAACGCGTCTGCCAATTCCGCCATATCCGCATATTCTGTTTTGTTCGTGAGCTGTGTTGCTCGGAACGATAGTTATTATACCAGATATGGCAGAATTGTCAAGCATTTTTTCGAAAAAACTTTTTCCTCACTGCAAAACATCATACTTTCGCGAAAAAAGCCCTCTGCAGGCCGATTTTCCGGCGGTGCAGAGGGTCGGAGTTTCTTTGTTTTTTTCTTCAGCAGGCAGCCGTGCCGGAGGCCAGCAGATCAGACTTTGCCCCACACCAGCCACAGGTACGCATAGCCTGCCAGCACTGCAGCCAGCGTAAAGGGCACGCCGATGCGCAGGAAGTCGCGGGTGGTGACGGTCTCGCCGTTTTTGCGCAGAATGCCAATGGCCGCGATATTGGCCGAAGCACCGATCGGCGTCAAGTTGCCGCCCAGAGTGGCACCGGTGAGCAGGCCGAAGTAAAACACGTAGGGTTCCACGCCCACGCCATCGTTCATCAGGGCGGCGATGCTCTGCACCACCGGCAGCATGGCGGCCACGTAAGGGATGTTATCGATGAAGGCCGAAAGCACCACCGACACCACCACCAGCAGGGTGAACAGCCGGAAGGGACTTTCCCCTGCCACGGCATGGAACAGCCGGGCTGCTGCGTCGATAACACCCGCCGCGTGGATGCCCGCGATCACGATGAACAAGCCGAACAACAGCAGCAGGGTGTCGCAGTCCAGCTCGCCCAGCACATGCGCCAGCGGCTTGGCCGACCCTGCCCGCAGGCAGGCGCGCGCCACGCCAAACAGGCACAGCCCCATGCACACAAGACCGCTGCGCAGCTCGTACACCGTGTGCAGCGGCCCGGCTGCAGGCTCCGGCAGGAAAGATGCCGCGATCAGCAGGCCTACCGTCAGCAGCATCAGGGCAGTGGGCACATCGTCCTCCACCTCAGTCTCCACCTTTGCACAGACCGGCTGGGTCTCACGGCGGAACAGCCACATCAGCACCGCCAGCGATGCCAGTGCGCCCAGCTCCACGCCCCAGAAGATGCCCGGACGGCCCCGCATCCAGAAGAAATCGAAGAAGTTCATGTCGGCAAAGCTGCCCAGCAGGATGCTGGTGGTGTCGCCCACCAGCGTGGCCGCGCCCTGCAGGTTGGAGGACACCGCAATGGCAATGAGCACCGGCACCGGCGAGATCTTCAGCTTGCGGGCAATGGCAAGGCCCACCGGTGCCACCATGAGCACCGTGGCCACATTGTCCACAAAAGCACTGATGACACCGGAAAACAGCGCCAGCATACACACCGCCCACTTGACATCCGGCACACAGACGATCAGCATTTCCGCCAGACGGGCAGGCATTTTGCTCTCGATGAACAGTGCCACCGTACCCATGGTGCCCGCCATCATGAGCAGCACATTATAATCCACGGCCTGCAGCGCGGCGCGGAGTGAAAACTCGTAGACCCCTGCCTCGCCCAGCACAATAAAGAGCACCGCACTGCACAGTGCCACCCACGGGCGGTACTGCTGCAGCCGCAGCATCAATACATAGGTAACAGCAAACAGGATCAGTGCAAGTATCATTCGTTGATCTCCCCGCTGCGGGCATCCTCGTCGATCATGCGGTAGCCCACGCCCAGCTCATTGAGGATATAGGCATTGCTGCCCGGACGGCTACCCAGCTTTTTGCGGATATTGGCCATGTTCACCTGCAGCTTTTTGGTGCTGCCGATGTCGGTATCGCCCCAGATGGCCTTGACGATGGCCGCATAGGTCATCACGCGGCCCGCGTGCTGGGAAAGAAACGCCACGATGTTGTATTCGGTCTGGGTCAGCTTGATCTCCTGCTCGTCCACGAACACCTTACGGCGGTCATAGTTGATGCGCATTCCCTGTGCGCGGAACTCACCCGCCGGGGCATTGCCGCCGTGCATGGCACTGTAGCGGTTCAGCCGCAGGGCAGCGCGCACGCGGGCCAGAAGTTCGCCGGTGCTTGAACTTTTCACATATCTTTTTTTGTTAAGAAAATATAATAAATACAACACAAATACAAGAAAAAAACGAAAAAACACTTGACTTTGATATATTATATTGATATAATTTATATATCAAATGTTGAAAATCTGCAAAAACCGTAGAAAATTTTATTACAGTGTGAGGTGGGACCAATATATGAAAAAAATACCTTTATATTCAAAAATTATAGACGAGTTAAAGGAACGAATAAGAACAGGTGATTTTGAATATGATGTTCCCTTTGTGACAGAAGAAAAAATAACAAAGGAATACAATGTCAGCCGTATTACCGCAATCAGAGCACTTGATGAGCTTGAGAAGATAGGAGTTATATATAGAAAACGCGGCAGCGGAAGTTTTGTTACGGAGAATGGCATAGAAATACTTGACGGTGTGCAGAATGATACTAACGAGAAAGAAACTGTGTTTATTAAACGAAATAAAGAACTGTTACTTATCGCGCTTGTGCTTCCGTTTGATGTAAAAAGAGGCGGAATGATGGAGTGTTTTAACGGAATAAATGATTTGCTCAACAGTGAAAACTGTTTTGTACGTGTTTATAATACAAACGGGAAAAACGAGACTGAGGCAACCGTACTTAGGGAACTTTTGGACAATGACATAGATGGGGTTATCTGTTATCCTAAAAATGATAATAAAAATCTCGAAATATTTAATCAGTTTCTGACGAAAAACATACCACTTGTACTTATTGATAAATATATAGAAAATATGCCCATAAGCTATGTTGTGCCTGACAATTATAACGGCGCACGGGAACTATGCAATTATGCCATAGAAGCTGGGCATGACAGAATAGGATTTTTCAGCGTGACTGATTTTTCAGGAGTTTGCTCGCTGCGTGAACGATATATGGGATATGCTATGTCCATGAATGACCACGGCAAAGAGGTTAACCTTGACGATGTGCTGATAGGAGACCGAAGAAAAGATTTTTACTGCGAAGGTATGAAAAACGACGGCGAATATTTAAGGCATGCGGTAAAAAAGCTTTATAAGTCCGGAACAACCGCGATTATATGCCAGAATGACTGGGTTGCGAGAGATATTATTCATTGCTGTGATGAACTTGGAATATCAGTCCCAGACGATATGCTAATTATGGGGTTTGATCATGTAAACGCTTTTACTCCTATTGATGTTGGCGAAAGGATAACTACGGTAGAACAGAACTTCTATGAAATAGGTAAAAAAGCGGGAGAAGTGATTCTTAAAGAGTTGCAGGAAAGAAAAGGACAGTGCCTGAGAGTTGTAGTTCCGATGAAGCTTATTGAAGGTGTTTCGGATAGCGTCCTGAAAGAAAACGTATATGTTTAAAGACAGCCATTGTTTGATATAGCATAAATGATATATCAAACAATGGCTGCTTTTTGTATATTTCTTCGAAAATAATGGATATTTTTTTATAAAATATATTGACATTCTATATTAAATATGCTAAAATAAACTTAAATGATATATCAAACAATAAAACAGCTGTTTGATATGGGAAAGAGTTAAAACATTTAAAAAGAGGAGGAGTAAGAACATGAATAGTAAAATTAAAAAGGCTTTGTGCGTTGCTGTGGCAGGTGCCTCGCTTGTCGGTGCCTTGAGCGGCTGCAGTAATAGTAAAGAGGTTTCAAATGTTGTTACATATTGGGCAGGTATTCCGATGGGTGACGGAAGCAGCGATGCAGAAAGTATTCCGTTTGTTCAATATCTTCATGAGGCTACAGGTATAGATGTGGATTTCACGATTGCCTCAAGCGATGGGGGACAGAGAACAGAGCAGTTCAATATATTGATTGCTTCTAATGAGTATCCTGACATTATGGAATCAAACTGGGCAGGATTTAAAGGCGGCGCTCAGGGAGCGATTGACCAGAAAGTCATAGTACCTCTAAATCAGTATATGGATGAGGGTAAGCTGCCGAACTTTGTAAAATACCTTGAAGAGCATCCTGAGATTGACAAACTTTTAAAAACTGATTCGGGCGAGTATTATACAATCCCGTTCATCCGCGAGGATGATAAATCGCGTATGTTTAACGGACCTATTCTCCGTAAGGATTGGCTGGATGAACTTGGACTTGAAGTCCCGGAAACTATTGACGAGTGGGAAAATGTTCTTGCTCAGTTCAAGGAAAAGAAAGGTGCGACTGCACCGCTGACAATTCTCTCTAACTTCTGGGATGTGGGTGCATTTATGGGCGCATACGGCGTTAAAAATGGATTTATCCTTGACGATAGCGGCAAGGTAGTATATGGACCTATGCAGGACGGATATAAAGAGTTTCTTATAAAAATGAATGATTGGTATAAGAAGGGTCTTTTGGATAATGGATTTGCTCAGATTGACGGAAATATGCTTAATTCTCAAATGACGTCGGGAAAATCAGGCGCAGCAGTATTCTCGGCAGGCGGAGGAATGGGTAAATGGCTTGGCGCAATGTCAGACGATCCCACATATGACCTTGTAGGCGCGAAATTCCCTGTGCTTAACAAGGGCGACAGACCGAGATTCGGTACGAAAGCATCTGCATTTGATGGTTCAGGTGCTTCAATAACAACATCATGCCCTGAAGAGAGAATTGACAGTGCACTGAAGCTTCTTGATTATGCTTACAGCGATGAAGGAAGAAATCTGTTCAACTTCGGTAAAGAGGGTGTTGACTACACAATGGTTGACGGCAAGCCGACTTATACTGATTATGTAACAAACAATCCTGACGGAAAAACAATGTCTGAAATGCTTGCTCTTGAAACAAGAGCCACAGGCGGTCCGTTTGCTCAGAGCGTAAGATATACGGAGCAGTTCCTTGGTCTTCCTCAGCAGAGCGCTGCCGTTGACAACTGGAGAGATACAGATGATGAAAAATATTCGCTTCCGGCTGTTATGGCACTTACACAGGAAGAATCTGATGAATATACAAGAATAATGACTAATGCTAATACGCTTAAGGGCGAAAAGTTTGTTAAGTATATTCAGGGGACGGAAAGTATTGATACTTGGGACAGTTATATAGATGAGCTTAAAAATATGGGTATTGAAAGAGCTATAGAAATTGAACAGGCTGCATACGAAAGATTTTTGAGCAGATAAATTTTTGCGAGGGGGCTTCGGAAATGCGATTAAGAAAAAATAAGGCAAACACTTTAAAAGTAAGCAACCGCGGAGTTATAAGAGCGGATTTTCACAGAAATAAATGGGCGTATTTTATGTTTATACCTGTACTTGTATGGTATATTGTATTTTGCTACGCTCCGATGTATGGCGCTATAATCGCATTTAAGGATTATTCGCCGTCCCTGGGAATATTGGGAAGTAAATGGGTAGGATTAAAGTGGATAAAGGAATTTGTTACAGATTACTATTTCCTGCGTCTGCTGAAAAATACTTTGGTTATCAGCGTAACTTCACTTGTTGTAAACTTTCCGATACCTATCATATTTGCACTTTTGGTGAATGAACTTAGAAGCAAAAAGTATGGTAAGCTGGTTCAGACTGTTACAAGTCTGCCGCACTTTATATCATTGATGGTTATATGTGGTATGATTAAGACATTTACGATGGATACCGGCATAATAACAAAGATTGTCGGAGCGCTTACGGGAGATTATAGCAACCTTCTGAATAAACCGGGAGCGTTTGTTCCTATATACATACTTTCAGGAACGTGGCAGGAAATGGGCTGGAGCGCTATCATATACATAGCTGCTCTTGCGGGAGTTGACCAGGAACTTTACGAAGCTTCCGCCATAGATGGCGCAGGAAAGCTACGGCAGGTGTTTGCAATAACTCTTCCAAGCATTATTCCGACAATAGTCGTTATGCTCATACTGAGAATAGGCGGTCTGTTAAATGTCGGATATGAAAAGATTATTCTGCTGTATAATGAGGGTATATATGATACGGCTGATGTAATATCGTCATTTGTATACAGACGAGGTATTGTTCAGAGCGACTGGAGCTACAGTGCGGCAGTCGGCTTGTTCAATTCGGTAATCAACTTTATACTGATTATCACGGCAAACAAGATAAGCAATAGACTGACCGAAAACGGTTTATGGTAAAGGAGAGGGGTTGTGTTTGAAATGAAAATAAAACGCAGTAAAGCAGAACAAGCGTTTAATATATTTAATATTATACTTATGTTTGTTCTAATGGTTGTAACTCTGTATCCGTTACTATATGTATTGTTTGCATCGCTATCGGACGCGTCGAAACTGATGCAGCATAGTGGACTTCTGTTCAAACCGCTTGGGCTCAATTTGTCCTCGTATAAAATAGTTATACAGGATAGGCAGATTCTCAGCGGCTATATGAACACAATCATAGTAGTTGTGGCAGGAGTACTGATAAGTATGGTGCTTACTATACTTGGAGCGTACACTCTTTCGAGAAAGAACCTTTATTGGGGCAAGATGATTTCGATGATAGTAATTATTCCTATGTTTTTCAGCGGAGGATTAATACCGTTTTACTTGCTCGTAAAGAACCTTGGAATGTTGGATAGCCTTTGGGCGCTTATTCTTCCAACCGCCCTGTCTACATATAACATGATGATAATGCGTACGGCATTGGCGGGGGGTCCAAAGGCGCTTGAGGAAGCGGCGGAAATTGACGGGGCTAATCCGTTGGTCGTTCTTTTCAGAATTCTTATTCCGCTTACAATTCCTACGATTGCTGTTTTAATTCTCTATTATGCGGTTGCAAACTGGAATTCGTGGTTTAATGCTATGCTGTTTTTGCCGAAAGCAAAAGAAAAGTGGCCGCTGCAGCTGGTATTAAGGAATTTACTTATTCAAAATCAAACGGACGATTTAACATCGGGGGTAGCGGCAGCCGATAAATTTTCGGTTTCTGAAACAATTAAATATGCTACAATTATAGTATCAACGCTGCCAATACTATGCCTGTATCCGTTCCTGCAAAAATACTTCCTGAAGGGTGTCATGGTCGGCAGTGTGAAGGGTTGATGATTTTTACCTCAGAAAAATATAAATTGCAGTGAATTTTAATGACCGGCATAGAATGAGAGGGACGGGTTTTCCGTCCCGCTCGTTTTATAAAATAAAACTTATGCGAATATCGGAGGATTGTTATGAAAAAGGAATATTGCGTTATATCACATACGCATTGGGATAGAGAATGGTATTTTACTTTTGAACAATTTAGGTTTCGTCTTGTAAAGCTGATAGATAATCTGTTGGATATAATGGAAAAAGAAGAGAATTTTGTTTTTCATTTAGATGCGCAGACGATAGTGCTTGAAGATTATTTAAAAATAAAACCGCAGAATAAATTTCTTTTGGAGAAATACATAAAAGAAGGCAGAATTATAGTAGGTCCGTGGTATATACAGAACGATTTCTATCTGACAGACGGTGAGGCTACAGTAAGAAATCTGCTCGTCGGAACCAAAATGGCAAATGAATTTGGCGGCTGCGGAACTACAGGATATATTCCTGACCAGTTCGGAAATATCAGCCAGCTTCCGCAAATATATAATCAGTTCGGAATAAAGACTTGTCTTGTTGGAAGAGGCTACAGCTTCTATCACATAAACGATGACGACGAATTAGAGAGGATAATGACTTCTCCGGAATTCTATTGGAGAGGCAAGGATGGTTCTGAGGTGTTTACAGTACGCTTTACAACGTGGTATAACAACGCGCAGAGATTTTCCGAAGACGTATCGAAAAATCTGAAGCTGATTGATCATATAGAAGCTATGTATCAGGGGACGGACAGAATTCCGTATTATCTGCTGATGAATGGTGTTGACCACCTTGAAGCGCAGGAGAATCTGCTTGAGGTACTGCCGCCTACAAATGCGGCTCTTGAAAAAGGTGTAATTAAGCAGTGTACCATGCAGGAGTTTACAGATAAAGCAGAAAATTATATCAAAGAAAATGATATTGACATAGAAGAAGTGATCGGTGAGCTTAGATATGGACATGATAATGACCTTCTAAAAGGAACATTATCTGCACGGGTGTATTTAAAAACTGCAAATGTAAAGGCTCAGAACAAGATAGAGAATGTAGTTGAGCCATTATACGTTATGGCAGAAGCGATGGGCTTTAAGGGTATATATCCCAAAGACTATCTTGAATATTTGTGGAAGTTGCTTATGGAAAATCACCCGCATGACAGCATTTGCGGCTGCAGCATTGATGCAGTTCATTCTAATATGATGGACAGAACGGCAAGATTTAATGAAGCTGCTGATGAATTAACAAATGATATTCTCGGAGTTCTTACAGCGCATATCACACGAGAGGGTGTGAAAGAAAATGAATATATTGTTACAGTATGGAACACCTCGGAGATGAAAATCAGCGGCACTGCAACAGTTGAATTTAATTTCCCTGTGGAAGAAGACTTTGAAAATTTTGCTGTTATTGATGAGCAGGGCAGAGAAGCAGTGTTTGATGTGATAAGAAAAGACGCATACTGTATGAAAACAACAAGCCCGATAAATCTTCCGGGTCAGATTGATTGCGACAGTTATCTTGTCAAGCTGGCTGTCGATGAGATTGAGCCAATGAGTTATCGTACATATGTTGTCAAAAAGATAGATGGCAAATGTAAAGTAGTGGATGAGCAAGAAGTAGCAGCGAAGGAAATTAAGCTCGAAAATGATTTGTTTATGGTAGAAGTAAATGAAATGGGCGAGATTTCTGTAACTGATAAAAAGCAGAACAACACCTATGTAAATTGTATTAGAATTGAGGATATGGGTGAAAAAGGTAATTCATATATACATTATGATGTTGAAAATGATGTGCCTATTGTAACAGACGGTATAAAACCGAAAATCTCAGTGCTAAAGGATACGGACATTGAAAAGAGCTGTGTTCTGAGGTATACGCTCAATCTACCAACGCATTTAGATATCGAGACACTCACAAGAAGTGAAGAAATGGTAGAAAACATTGTTGAAATTAAGCTGTCACTCATAAAGGGTAAGCCGTGGATTGACATTGAATGCGCGGTGGATAATAAAGCAAAGGACCATAGACTTCGTATACTGTTTGATACAGGTATGACAACTGATTATACAACCTCGCTTATTCCGTTTGACACGATTGAGCGGGATAGACGCGAGGTACTTAAGAAAGTTTCAAATGGCACGCAGCCCAATAGCGGACTTATACATATAGAAGAAAATGGCAGCGGAATTGGAATTATGAATGAGGGGCTGTATGAATATGAGCATCTCTTAAACGATAGAGGTACTATTGCTGTAACGCTTATAAGAAGTGTAGGAATGATTTCAAATTTACCTGACAGACATCAGAGAAATACAATGAAGAATATTGATAGTCAATGTATAGGAAAATACACTCTGCATCTTGGTCTTACTTTTGCAAAAGGCGAGGCGGATATGCAGGTTAGCGAGTTGGTACGAAGAACCAAGATTTTCCAAAACGGACTTATCGGATATTTCCAGCCTTATTCGGAAAAGAAATTCACAGGCGGCAGACCTCAGGTTCAGGACACAGATATTGCAGAATTATTCTTCAGAGAGGATAGATATAAAGACATTAGTCTGAATAAGAGCGGAAAACTGCTTAATATAAGCGGTGATGCTATAACAGTATCGGCTCTGAAACAATCTGAGGATGGCGAGCTTATGGTCTTGAGGGCATATAACACTTCTGATAATGCAGCAGACTTCAAAGTAGAACTTAGTACAGAAACGGAAAAAGTTTACAGGCTTGCAATGAGTGAGGAAATATTGAAAGAGGAAGCCGTTGATGATAAAATAGTAAGCATAAGGGTTAAGCCCAGAGAAATTGTCACATTAGGTTTTAAATTAAAGTAAAATTCTAGAGAGGTGCAAAACACAAGAAATAAAAAGTAAATAAATCATAAATAAAGCTAAGCGAAGCAACAAAAGCGAATAATAGTTAAAAAAGTGCATAGCAAACAAACCTAACGGCAAGGAACAAAAATATTTGGTTTTAAACATTGTCAGCTAAGTCGTTTTAAAGTTTTTACGCTGCGATAAGAAACGTCTTTCTTAGTAATAACGGCGGCAATTGCAATCGATAAAAGTGATATATGAGCAATTGTATTAAGATTTTTTACAGAATTGCCATTACGAACAAAAACTCTTTCACAGCCTGCTTGCTTAAATCGTGAATTGTATCTTTCGGCTTCGGTTCTGAGAGCATAAACGGATTTAAAGGCTATTGAGCTTCTATCGATAGAAAGCCTGTAATCATCGGGAAGAGTTATGTATTTAGTACAACCGCGATTTTTCTTGCCATTATTCCAACATTTGTGATTACAAGGGCAATTGCCATTTTTAGAGCGTTTCAACGGACAGCAGTATTTCTGACGTGTTCGACCGCTATCTGAAAACTTGCCGTCTTTATGCATTGCGAGTCCTGCTTCGCAAATGATATTCCCTGACGGTAACTTTTTAGGGCTTTTGGTATTTCGTTTGTTTAAGGCAATAAAGCAATCGCCATTGTATGTGTCATGCACAGTGTTGTAAATAGCCTTAACATCATAGGCTTTATCAGCTAAAAATGAGCATTCAGACATAGGAAGATAAGAATTTGCTCTTTTGAGTATTTCGAGTGTTACAGAACTGTCGGAAACATTGGCACCGGTTGTTAATTCACAAACGGGTAAGCCCGATATGCAGTCGACAAGAATATGATTTTTGTAACCCCAATAGAATTCATAATTCTTTTCGT
>OGXL01003393.1_pt1 | contig 10734 bp, 7 predicted proteins | sample 1576311 | NCBI WGS metagenome assembly OGXL01 (sample SAMEA3541564, study PRJEB24748) | human gut metagenome | biome: human gut; feature: human-associated habitat; material: faeces | place: China | collected 2012 | reverse complement strand
TGTGCGCATAGGTGTTGACCAGCAGGTTTGCGCTGGCATGACCTGTTGTTCCCTGAACGGCTTTCACATCACCGCCGGAGATCATCAGTTGGTAGGTGGCACTGGAATGCCGCAGGCCGTGAAACACGATGCGGGTGAACTCCGGGTGCTCGTCCTGCCACTTGATGAACTTTTTGCGGATGAGGATCGGCTCCACCGCCAGACCATTGGGCAAGCGCAGGAGCATCCCGCTGTTGCGATAGCGTTCCGGGTCAACGGCTTCGTCCATTTCCAAACGCTTTAGCCAGTGCTTCAATTCCTCTTTCAGCACGGCCGTCATGAAAATGGTTCGGTTGGAAGATGCTGTTTTGGTCTTTTTCAGAACCAGAACCGTATTGCTGCCCTCGCGCTTATCCTCAAACTCCCGGAGAATCACGGTTTGCGGCGAGCTTCAAGATGGTTTTGCAAATTTTATTGCAGGAATGCAGTGATAGTAGGACTTATAGCACGGCGTTCAAGCGCTTTCCCGTTCAATCAATGTATTTCTGCATTTTGACAACCTGCCTATAAATCCCCCATGAACGTTGTGGAATCTTCCAAAGCATCCATGGATAGTTTCTTGCGCTGCATCAAACGTTCAGCTTATTGCAACGAAATTCCATAAAGCTGCATTGCATCTTGCGGAGGTTCTTGCTATACTCTGTATCGAACGCAACTTTATCCGATAAAAATGTTGCGCAATTTGCGCAACCAAAGGAGGCCGCTATCATGCAGCAGCTCAGATTACTTCATGGCGGAGACTACAACCCGGAACAGTGGCTGGACCGGCCCGATATTCTGGCGCAGGATATCGAACTGATGAAAAAGGCACACGTTAATACTGTGACGCTGGGCGTGTTCTCATGGTCCACGTTGGAACCGCAGGAAGGGGTATTTGAGCTGGATTGGCTGGCAGACATCGTCCATAACCTGTATGCCAATGGAATCCATACGATCCTTGCAACGCCCAGTGCGGCCCGCCCCGCTTGGATGGCACACAAATACCCCGAGGTGCGCCGAGTCCGGGCAGACCGGGTCCGGGAGCTGTACAACCGGCGGCAGAATTACTGCTATACATCGCCGGTTTACCGGGAAAAAGTCCGCATCATCGACCAGATGCTGGCGCAGCGGTTCGGCAATGACCCGGCTGTCCTGCTCTGGCATATCTCCAACGAGATGAGCGGCGACTGCCATTGCGAGCTGTGTCAGGCCGCGTTCCGCTGCTGGCTCAAGGAACGGTATGGCTCTTTGGATGCCTTGAACAAGGCGTGGAACGCCCGGTTCTGGAGTCACGACTATACCGCTTGGGAACAAATCGAAAGCCCTGCCCCGCAGGGGGAAAATGCCGTGCAGGGCCTTGCGCTGGACTGGAAGCGCTTTGTCAGTGATCGACACATTGATTTTTTGAAATTTGAGCGTGATACCGTGAAAAAATTTGCACCGGATGCAAAGTTCACGGTAAACATGATGTACCGGTTTGACGGCATCGACTATTTCAAAATGTCCAAGGAGATCGACATTGCCAGCTGGGACAACTATCCCACATGGCACAAGCCCAGCGAAACAGTGGAAGAAACAGCGTTGGATACGGCCCTGATGCACGACCTGTATTACTCCATGAAGGGCAGGCCCTTCCTGCTGATGGAATCCAGCCCCAGCTTTACCAACTGGCAGCCGATCTCCAAACAGAAGCGCCCCGGCATTGCGGAGCTTGCGGCTCTGCAGACGGTTGCACATGGTTCGGACAGTGTGCTTTACTTCCAGTGGCGAGCCAGCCGCGGCGCGGAAGAAAAGTTCCATGGTGCAGTCGTCGGCCATGATGGGCGGGAGGATGCCCGTCCCTTCCGGGAAACAGTCGGTGTGGGCCAAAAGCTGGAAGTGCTCTCGGAGATTGCAACAGTCTGCCGCGAGAAGCAGGCGGCGATCGTCCACGATTGGGAAAACAAGTGGGCATTGGAAGGTTCCTGCGGCCCGCGCAATGCAGGGATGGGCTACTGGGACGAGCTGAAGCTGCACTACAATGCTCTTGCGCGGGAAGGCATTGCGGTGGAGTTCGTGAATCAGGAATCCGATTTGACGGGTTATGGCTTGGTCGTTGTTCCGATGGTTTATTTGCTGACCGATGCCTTTGCCCAAAAACTCTGTGATTTTGCCCGGAATGGTGGTACGGTCGTGGTTACATACTGGACCGGTGTGGTGGATGAAAGCGATTTGTGCCGCCTGGGTGACACGCCCTACGGCTTGACCGACCTGCTGGGCCTGCGCCGCACTGAGATCGACGGAATGTATGACGGCGAAACCTGCCGCTGCACCCCGATGGACGATTCCATTTTGCCGGAAACGCAGGCTTCGGTCCTATGCGAGGTCGCAAGTCTGAACGACACCGACCCTGCCGCACCGCTGAGCGTTTATGCCGAGGACTATTATGCAAACTGCCCGGCGGTGGCTGTCCACTCCTACGGGGAGGGCCGTGCCTATTATCTGGCAAGTCGGTTCGAAGAAGCGTTCTATCGCGCATTTTATCGTGCTGCTGTAAAGGAAGTCGGCCTGACCCCGGCCTGGCCGGAAGCTCTGCCGGACGGCGTTCTGGCCGCGCGGCGCGGTACGTTCGTCTTTGTACAGAACTGCAATGAACATCCGGTCGAAGTAGGCGGTGTTGCGCTGAACCGTTACGGAACGGCCGTCTGGAAAAACGGCGAGCAGGTCCTGTAAGGCACAAAAATACCAACTTTCAGCGTTCTGTCAAAAAAAGCAGAACGCTTTTTGTTTGCTTTCATACTTGACAAAGCGGGCTTACCCCGGTATGCTGGGGTGGCGCATTGTTGCGCAGTTCTGTGAAAAGGAGAGGATATCCTGTGGCTGCAAAGGAAACTGAAAAAATGACGATCGAGCAGGTGGCCGATGCGCTTGGTGTTTCCAAAACAACGGTATCACGCGCACTTTCCGGAAAGGGACGCATCAGTGAGGCGACCCGCGCCAAGGTATATGCCTATCTAGGACGCACCCGCACCGAGCCTGCCGCCCCGCAGGGCGGCGAAAAGGTGCGCACCAACAACATTGCCATGATCGTGCCACAGCGCTTTATTACGCTGGATCTGCCCTTTTTGCGCAAGTGCATGGGCGGCATCTGCATCATGGCAGACCAGCGCGGCTATGACCTGATGCTTTGCTACGCCTCCAACACTGAGTATTCGCAGCTGCAGCGGCAGCTGGCCAACCACAAGGTGGACGGCGTGATCCTGACTTACGCCATGGCGGATGATCCTTGCATCGAACTTTTGCGGCAATACGAGACACCTTTTGTGCTCATCGGACGCAGCGAGGACAAGACCATCCCGCAGGCAGACAACGATCAGGTCGCGGCTGCCTGCGAGATGACACGCATCCTTTTGCAGCTGGGCGCCAAGCGGATCGCGCTGCTGGTGGGCAGTACCATCTACGCCGTCAACACCGACCGCATACGCGGTTATCTGCGTGGATTCGCGGAATTTGGTGTGCCAGTAGACCAGCGGCTCGTTCATTCCGGTGTGGAATCTGCCGGGCAGACGCTCGATGCACTGGAGGCTGCACTGGAGCAGAAGGCGGATTGCATCCTTTGCGGCGATGATGAGGTCGCCTTTGAGGTCATGGGGGAGCTGCGGACGCGGCATATCCTCGTGCCCAACGATCTGCGAGTGGCCAGCCTGTACGACAGCTCCATGCTTGCCAGCATCACGCCGTCTGTTTCGGCGGTGCAGTACGATGCCGAGCAGCTGGGCAAGACCGCTTGCCGGATGCTGCTGGACCGGCTGGCCGGAAAAGAGATCGTCATGCGGCAGCTGGAAGGTTATCAGGTCATTTTGCGGGACTCTACCAAGTGGAGGGAACGCTCCCGCAGCATCAAATAACGCGCTTTTTGTGCCTGCTCCTTTCCCGGAGCGGGCATTTTTGCTCTTTGCATGGGCGAAGGTTGCGCTAAAGTTGCGCACTTTTGCCCATGTATCCTAATTTTACCGTCACTTTTTCCAGTTTCGACTCAACAATACCGTGAATTTCGTCCATTGACGTGAGCAAAAGAATGCGGTATCCTATGGGTACAGAAAAACAGCCGCTTGGATGTGCGCAACTTATAAGCGCAACAAAGAGCACCCGAAGATTTCAGATTGAGAACGAAGGAGAACTGGATCATGAAAAAGCTGATTTCCCGCCGTAAATTCCTTGCTGCTATGGGTACGATGGCTGCTGCCGGTGTGCTGACCGCCTGCGGCGGTTCTTCCTCTGGCACTGCTTCCTCTGCTGCCGCTTCCAGTACGGCTGCCTCTGCTGCGGAGAGCTGGGGTGACGTGAAGCTGACCATGTGGGGCGCAGAAGAGGATCAGACCATGCTGCGCGAGATGGCAGATGCTTTCATCGAGCAGAATGCAGACAAGGGCAACGTGACCATCGAGATCGGCGTGCAGTCTGAGTCCAGCGCAAAGGATACCGTTCTGGCTGACCCGGAGTCTGCCGCAGACGTTTTCGCCTTTGCTGATGACCAGCTGAACGAGCTGGTAAACGCCGGTGCGCTGCAGGAAGTGCTGCTGAACCCGGACGACGTGAAGAGCCGCAACCTGCCCGGCTCTGTGGGCGCTGCCACCATGAACGACAAGCTTTACGCCTACCCCATGACCGCCGACAACGGCTATTTCCTGTACTATGATGCAAGCGTGCTGAGCGCCGAGGATGTGCAGAGCGTGGACACCATGCTGGAAAAGGCTGCAGCTGCCGGCAAAAAGTTCATGATGAGTGTGAACGATGCATGGTACATTTACAGCTTCTACGCCGGTGCAGGTCTGGTGGCTACGCTGGCAGATGACGGTATCAACACCGTCTGCAACTGGAACGAGGCTCCCGGCGCAGACGTAACGCAGGCCATTCTGGATATCACCGCAAACCCCGGCTTCAAGTCCGGCGCGGATGCTGATATCGTTTCTGCCATCAAGGATGGCAGCTGCTGCGCCGCTATCTCCGGCACATGGAACGCCAGCACCGCCGAGGAGGCTTGGGGCGAGGGCTACGCCGCCACGAAGCTGCCAACCTACACCCTGAACGGCGCACAGGTCCAGATGGGCTCCTTCTCTGGCTACAAGCTGGTGGGCGTCAACCCCCACAGCGCCAACGTGGGCGTTGCCATGATGCTGGCCGACTTCATCACCAACGAGGACAACCAGAACAAGCGCTTCAACGACCGCAAGCTGGGTCCCTCCAACATCAACGCAAACGCCACCGAGGCTGTGCAGTCTGCACCCGCCATTGCCGCACTGGCTGAGCAGAGCTCCTACGCTACCCTGCAGCGGGTAGGCGCAAACTACTGGAGCTCCGCCGCAAGTCTGGGCGAGATCCTCGCCTCCGGCGACACGCAGGGCAAGACCACGCAGCAGCTGGTGGATGACGCTGTGGCCGGCATCACCGCACCTGTGGCACAGTAAGTTTCGGTTTTTCCCGGCGGGCACGCAGCAGAATGCGGTGTGCCCGCTTTTTATCGCAATACAAGAAATCGGCGTCAACCTAACATCCTGTTTGCTATAACCCCCTCTGCATACCAAGAAAGGAGTTGACTTCTGTGGCAGAAATGGTCCTTACACCACCCTTGCGGGCAGATGGCCGGGAGCCGAATTTCCTTCAGAAGTTCGGTCACGCATTTGTTCACGGAGATATTTTTACAAAGCTGTCCCTCTTTGTCTGGGGTCTGGGCTACATTGGCCACAGCCAGCTTATCAAGGCACTGCTGGTAACGCTGGTGCAGGGGCTGGGACTGTATTTTCTGGGTACCTCCGGCATTCCTGCGCTGAAAAAGTTCGGCACGCTGGGCACGGTGCAGATGGAGATGCAGTTCAACCCCCTTACCTTAAAGAACGAGGTCAACAACTACGACAACTCGTTTGCCATCCTGCTGCTCAGCGTGATCGCACTGGTGGTCATTGTAACGCTGATCGCTGCTGCCATGCTGGTGGTGCAGAGCAATTACGCATTACAGGCGCAGAAGGCCGCTGGCAAAAAGCCCAACAATTTCCGGCAGGATATCACCTTGTACCTGAACGAAAAGTTCTACGTTACCCTGCTCACCCTTCCGGTGCTGGGTGTGGTGGTGTTCACCATCATCCCGCTGTTCATTTTGATCGCTGTTGCCTTTACCAACTACGATCAGCAGCATATGCCTCCCGCCGCCCTGTTTACATGGGTGGGGCTGGCGAACTTTGCTTCTCTGTTTGGCGGGCAGTCGCTGAGCCTGACCTTCAGCTACGCTTTTGGCCGGGTGCTCAGCTGGACGTTGGTGTGGGCCTTCTTTGCCACCTTCACCAACTTCTTCGGCGGCGTATTTCTGGCTATGCTCATCAACAATAAAAAGACCAAGTGCCAAAAGCTCTGGCGCACATTGTTCATCATCACCATTGCGGTGCCGCAGTTCGTCACCCTGCTGCTGGTGCGCAACTTCTTCTCGGATGCCGGCATCTTCAACACCATGATGGCCAATGCAGGCGTGACCGATTTTTTAAAGGCCATCGGTCTGCTGGGGCAGAACATGAACCACATTCCATTCCTGACCGATCAGCATTGGGCTAAGTTCATGATCATCCTCATCAACATCTGGGTGGGCGTGCCCTACCAGATGCTCATTGCCACCGGTGTGCTGATGAATATTCCCACCGATATGCTGGAGGCCTCCACCATTGATGGTGCATCGCCGCTGCAGAGCTTTATCTACATCAAGCTGCCCTACCTGCTCAGTGTGCAGGGCCCGGCACTGGTTACGGATTTTGTGCGCAACGTCAACAACTTCAACGTCATCTATCTGCTCACGCAGGACGTTTATATCACCAAGGATCAGGCGCTGGCTTCCTCCAGTGCAAAAGAGGTGGATCTGCTGGTCACATGGCTGTTCCGCCTGACGCAGGAGCAGTACAACTACAAGATGGCCGCCGTCATTGGCATTATGGTGTTCATCATCTGTGCCGTGTTCACGCTGGTATGCTTCCGGTTCCTCAATAAAAAGGAGGCGACGTTCTCTTGACACAGACAACTGTTTCTCCGGCACGCCGGGCAGAGACCGCAGCGCAGCTGCGCCGCGGGCGTATCCTCCGCACAGTCCGCAGCATCCTGCGGCATCTGCTGCTGGCCCTGCTGGCAGCTATCTGGCTGGTACCCATTCTGTGGCTTCTGGTCACTTCCTTCTCCACAGACCGGGGCATCAATGTGCGACAGTTCTTCCCGGCCAGTTACACACTGCGCAACTATGTCAACATTCTGTTCCACCCGGACTCTGTGGCGCAGTTCCCGCGCTGGTTTACCAACACCCTTGTGGTGGCCTGTTTCAACTGCGTTATCTCCACCTGCTTTGTGCTGATGGTAGCCTACGCGCTGAGCTGCTGCCGCTTCAAGGGGCGCAAGCTGATCCAGAACCTTTCGGTCAGCGTCAACCTGTTCCCCGGCGTGCTGGCAATGATCGCCGTCTATTTCGTCCTGAAATATCTGAATCTGACCAACTCCTATGCCGGTCTTATCATGGTCTATGCCGGTTCGTCCGGTCTGGGCTATCTGATCTGCAAGGGCTTCTTTGATACCATCCCCATCTCCCTGCGGGAAGCCGCCAAGCTGGACGGCGCATCCGACGCCCGTGTGTTCTTCCAGGTCGTTCTGCCCATGTCCAAGCCGATCCTGGTCTATACCATCATCAGCTCTTTCATGGTTCCATGGACCGATTTTGTGATGGCAAAAATGATCCTGAATTCGGGCGTCTCTGCCGACTGGACAGTGGCTATCGGTCTGTATAATATGCTGCAAAAGACCCTGATCAACAATTACTTTGCGCTCTTCTGTGCAGGCGGTGTGCTGGTGTCCATCCCCATCTCCATCCTGTTTGTCATCATGCAGAAGTTCTACGTCGAGGGCATCACCTCCGGCGCGGACAAGGGTTAACACGTTATTCTCTTTCTCCTTCACCATAAAAGCAATCCCCACAGTCCTTTTTGTGGCTGTGGGGATTGTTTTTTCTCAATGGCGGCAGGAAAGCAGTTTGTTCATGGTGAACCTCATTTCTATATCAAACGGTGTCTGTTCGGATGTCCTGAACCCTGCCATAAAACCGGTGGTTGATTTTAAGATTGCTTAACTTCAACAGGGGCTTTCCATCCTTTGACAAGAGTGTACCGTGAAAAGCGGCAGAAGTTTATGGACTCGTAGTCCAAGTTACCCACCCTCTTAGTCCAAGTTCTTGGATACAAGTAAACAAAAATAAAAAAATCCGAACCGCTCCCGTGATGAATCGGTGAAGATTCATCACAAAGAACGGATTTGATTTTGATTTTTCGTTGAAGGAGGTGGAAATCGAAAAATGGATTGAAGTGTTCGATGATGACCTTCAATCAAAAAATGAAATGCATAGCAAGCGATTTCTTTATTGAATTGAAAATAGCGGATGACAATTTAGAGGGAACACAGTTGTAGCAAGCAGGGCAGCTGTATATACATCTGCTTATTTTGCGTTGCAAAATGTTTGTTGGAACACCCAAACCCGTGAACTGCATCCGGCAGATGCAGGCTGAGCAAGCGCAACGTTGAAAAAGAATCGTTCTGCTGATATAATAAAATGTGATACTATCACCAAAATTTTGAGAAGAAAACCGTTTGCGGTTGGCAAACATTCAGGAGGAACGCATGGTTACAGGAGCCATTAAAAATAAGGTGGATAAAATCTGGACGGACATCTGGGCGGGCGGCATCACGAATCCGCTGACCGTCATTGAGCAGCTGACCTATCTCATGTTCATCCGGTCTCTGGACGAAAAGGAGCTTGCCACCGAAGAGTTTGAGAGCATGGCGGGCGAGAAGATGGAGCACATCTTCCCGGCCAGTGCGGCAGGCCAGTCCATGCGGTGGAGCAAGTTCAAGGATAAGGACTCCCGTGAGATTTTCCTGACCATGCAGCAGCGGGTATTCCCGGCCATCAAAAAGATGAAGTACGGCCGCCTGCCGGACTTTGACGAAAACGGCGAGCTGGTGGAAATCGAGGACGACCCCACCCGCCCGGACGAAGGCAACACCGCCTTTGCACGGTACATGGATGATGCCATGTTCCTGATCCCCACGCCGCAGGTGCTGCAAAAGATCATCACCGGGCTGGAAGACCTATACACCCACGATATCGCCGAGCAGGTTGACGTTCACCGACGAGACCCCAGGCAACTTCTCCACGGCCTTGGTCACGTGGGCCGAGCAGGCCGAGCAGGTCATGCCGGTGACGGTAAATTTTTGCTTCATAGGACACCTCGCTTAAAAACGGTACTTATTTTAACAGCTTGCCCAACATTCCAATCAATTCGTCAATTTTTTGCTCCCGTTCCGCTTCCGTGGAGGCGGTCTTGACGCAATGCTTGAGATGCGCGGCCAAAATCTCCTGGTTGGCCCGGTTGAGCATGGCCTCGGCGGCCATGACCTGGGTGGAGATGTCGATGCAGTAGCGGTCCTCCTCCACCATCTTCAAAATGCCGTCGATCTGTCCCCGGGCGGTCTTTAAAAGCCGGGTCACCTGGGTGTGGTCTGCCTTCACTGGATGGACACCACCTCGTATCCGGCCTCGGTGACCGCATCCTTCAGCTCCTGATCGGAGACCGGGGCGGCCAGGGTGACGGTGGCGCATTTGCCCTCCAGGTCGGCCTTGGCGGCGGTCACGCCTCCCAGGGCGGACAGGGCCTTCTCCACATGGGCCACGCAGTGGGCGCACATCATGCCTTCAATATTCAGGGTCTTGGTCATAGTTTTTTCCTCCTTGTGTTCTTCTGGCAGTTCCGTGGTGATGTCAACGGGACAGCTCCCCTGGCAGGGAGACTGCTCCGGCGGGGCAACAGATTTGAATTTGCTTTTGAAAAAGCGCAGGCGCAAGGCATTGGATACCACGCATACCGAGCTCAGGCTCATGGCGGCGGCGGCAAACATGGGGTTGAGCTGCCAGCCCAGCAGGGGGTAGAATACGCCGGCGGCCAGGGGGATGCCGATGGAGTTGTAGAAGAAGGCCCAGAACAGGTTCTCCTTGATGTTCCGGATGGAGGCCCGGCTGAGCTCCACCGCGGCGGCGGCGTCCAGCAGGTCGGACTTCATCAGGACGATGTCCGCACTCTCGATGGCCACATCGGTGCCCGCCCCGATGGCAAGGCCCACGTCGGCCCGGGCCAGGGCGGGGGCGTCGTTGATGCCGTCCCCCACCATGGCGACCTTCCGGCCCTCCTCCTGGAGCTGGCGGACCATGCGCTCCTTGTCCTGGGGGAGGACCTCGGCCATCACCTGAGTGACCCCCAGCTGACGGCCGATGGCGTCGGCGGTGCGCTGGTTGTCGCCGGTGAGCATGACCACCTCCAGCCCCAGCTGGCGGAAGGCGGCCACCGCGTCGGCGCTGGTGGGCTTGGGGGTGTCAGCCACGGCGATGAGGCCCAGCACCCGGTGCTCGTCGGCAAAGTACAGGGGCGTCTTGCCCTGCTCGGCCAGCGCCTCCGCCCGGGCAGGGAAGGGGCCGAACTCTACGCCGGCTTCCTCCATTATAGCCCGGTTTCCGCCCAGGAAGGTCCGGCCGCTCAGCACAGCCCGGACGCCCCGGCCGTGGACGGCGGTGAATCCGCCAACGGCGTGACCGTAGCCGCCATATCCCTGGCTTCCACCGTACAGCCTGCCACGCCCACGAACAGGCAGAGCATGAAGATGGGCTTT
>OGXL01003391.1_pt1 | contig 10736 bp, 8 predicted proteins | sample 1576311 | NCBI WGS metagenome assembly OGXL01 (sample SAMEA3541564, study PRJEB24748) | human gut metagenome | biome: human gut; feature: human-associated habitat; material: faeces | place: China | collected 2012 | reverse complement strand
CTTGCTCACATAGACCGTGACCTGCTGGCCGCGGCTGAGCTGGCTGTCCGAGGCAGGGACGGTGCGCGTGACATTGCCGGATGCGATATCGTCGCTCTCCTCCTCGAGATAGGTGATGCGCAGATTCAGGTTCATGGCATCGAGGATGCTCTTGGCATTTTCCTTAGACTGGTTCTTGAGCTCCGGCATCTTGCCCGAGCCGAGGCTGACATACACCGTCACGCTCTGGCCCTCCTGCAGCTCGGTCTCGGCTGCGGGATCCGTGCGCGTCACGCTGCCCGCGGGCACGGTATCGCTCGATTCTTCCTCGCGGCGGACATTCAGTCCGAGATTCATGGCCTTGAGCTGGGACATGGCGTTTGCCTCCGACTGACCGGCCAGATCCGGCATGAGGTTGTTCTCCTTGCCGAGGCTGACCTTCAGCGAGATCGTGCGCACGCGGCCGCCCTTGACCATTTCGCCTGCCTTGGGGGTCTGCTCATAGACATAGCCCTTTTCGTATTCGTCGTTATAGTCGTAGGTCACGCCGTTCAGGTCGATCTTCAGCTCGGGATAGTCGTCGGGGTTGATGTCCTCGAGCTTCATGCCGACGAGCTTCGGCACCTCGACCTCAGGCGTATCGGGCTTGTCATTCGTGCCGGAGCCGCGGAGCAGCACAACGCCGAGCACAACGAGCAGCACAACGGCTGCCGCTGCGGCGCAGACGACACCGATGACGGTGCGGCGCTTCTTCTCCTGCTCGCGGCGGGCACGCTCGGCTGCGCGGCGCTCATCCGGCTGACGCGCAGCACGGTTCGCGGCGCGGGCAGCGGCATAGCGCTCCGCCTCGGAGCGGGTCATGCCGCCGTGCTGCGGCTGCTGGGGCTGCTGCGGGGCCTGCGGCGCCTGCCGCAGCGTCTGACCACCGGGCCCGTACACGAACGTCAGGCTCGGATTCTTGCGGAATTCCTCCATATCGCGCAGCATCTCCGTCGCGGAGGAATAGCGCTCGTCGGCATTGGAGGCCATGGCGTGCATCGTGATCTGCTCGAGGCCGCGCGGGATACCGGTGACGAGCGTGCTGGGCAGCGGCGCGCCGCCGTTGATGTGCTGGATGGCGACGGAGACGGGCGTCTCGCCGTCATAGGGCGTGCGGCCCGTGAGCATCTCATACATGACGACGCCGAGGGAATAGAGATCGGACCGGTCGTCCACCCACGCGCCCTTGGCCTGCTCCGGCGAGATATAGTGCACGGAGCCAAGCGCCTCGCGCGTCAGCGTGCTCTGTGCCGAGGCGATGCGCGCGATGCCGAAGTCGGCGACCTTGATGCTGCCGTCCTTCAGGATCATGATATTGTGCGGCTTGATATCGCGATGGACAATGCCGCGGCTGTGGGCGTGCTCGAGCGCCTTGGCGATCTGCATGGCGAAATGCAGCGTCTCGCGCCAGTTGAGGCAGCCCTTCTTCTCCAGATACTGCTTGAGCGTGATGCCTTCGATCAGCTCCATGACGATATAGTCCACGTCGCCGGAGCGGGACACGTCGTAAACGCTGACGATATTCGGGTGCGACAGCATGGCGACGGCCTGCGACTCCGCATGGAAGCGGCGGCGGAACTCCTGATTGCGCGAGAACTCATCCTTGAGGATCTTCACGGCGACCAAGCGGTTCAGACGGTGATCCAGTGCTTTATATACAACTGCCATCCCGCCTGTCCCGATGACCTCGAGGATCTCATAGCGGTTATCCAGCAGCCTTCCTAAGTAATTTTCCATGGCAACTCCTTCCGCGTGCGCGGCCCGTTCTCAGCGGCGAACGGAAACCGGATTCAATCTCAGATACCGCAGAGCGGCCTATCTTTGTTACAGTGCAATGAGCACAGAGGTCACGTTATCGGGCGCGCCCCGGCTTTTTGCGATATCCAGCAGGCGCTGGCAGCAGTCTGCCTTCTGTGCGCCGTGCACGACTTCAAACAGGATCTCCTGATCGGCCATCTGGTTTGAAAGGCCGTCCGAACACAGCAGCAGGCAGTCGCCCGGCTCCGCCGTGAGGGAGAACACATCGGCGGCGACCTGCTTTTCCGTGCCGACCGCGCGGGTGATAAGATTCTTGCTCGGGTGGTTCTTGGCCTGCTCATGCGTCAGCTCGCCGCGCTGCACCATCAGCTCCACAAGGGAGTGATCCACGGTGACGCAGCGGATGCCGTCCGCCCCGAGATGATAGGCCCGGCTGTCGCCGATGTTCACGATCTCCACGCGCAGGCCGCGGACGAGGGCAGCCACGAGCGTCGTGCCCATGCCGCGGAACTCCTCACTGAGCTGCGCATGCTCATAGACAGAAATATTGGCCAGCTTTGCCGCCGTGCACAGCACGTCCTGCTCCTCTGCCTCGGTCATCCCGTCGCGCAGGGAGCGGCAGACCTCGCCGCAGAAGACCTCGCAGGCAAGGCGGCTGGCCACATTCCCGGCACGCGCGCCGCCCATGCCGTCGCACACGACGGCGAGCAGCGTCTCCGGGCCAAGGCGCTCCATGCGGTAAAAGTCCTGATTTTCCTCACGCACGTTTCCCGTGTCCGTCAGTCCCCATGCTTCCATCCATTCCGCTCCCTTCTTTTGGTTTTTCCGCCTCGTAATTTCTGCGGAGCTGGCCGCAGGAGGCGTTGATGTCGCTGCCGAGCGTCCGCCGCACTGTGGCGGGGATGCCGCTGGCCTCCAGCGTTTTCTGGAAGCGCAGCACCGTCTCCGGCAGGCTCGGCTTCAGCGGGCTTTCCGCCACGTCATTCAGCGGGATGAGGTTCACATGCGCCACGATCCCGCGCAGGCGGCGGATGAGCTGCTTTGCCATCTCTGGCGTGTCGTTGACATCGCGGATCATGGCATATTCAAAGGAGATCCTTCTCCCGGTCTTTTCGAAGTAACGGCGGCAGGCATCGAGGAGCTCCTGCACCGGCCAGCGACGGTTCACGGGCATGATGCTGCTGCGGACCTCGTCCACCGGCGCGTGCAGCGACACGGAGAGCGTCAGCTGCAGGTCCTCCCCGGCCAGCCGGTCGATCTGATCGACCAGCCCGCAGGTGGAAAGGCTGATGTGCCGCATGCCGATGTTCAGCCCCTCGGGCGAATTGACGAGCTCGAGGAAGCGGCGCACGTTGTCATAGTTATCCAGCGGCTCGCCGATGCCCATGAGCACGATGTGCGAGATGGGCAGGCCGGAATCCAGCTGCGAAAACAGCACCTGATCCAGCATTTCCGACGGCTCGAGGCGGCGGACCAGTCCGCCGCGCGTCGAGGCACAGAAGGCGCAGCCCATGCGGCAGCCGACCTCGGAGGAAATGCAGATCGTATTGCCGTAATGGTAGCGCATGAGCACGCTTTCCACGCAGTTTCCGTCCATTAGGCGCCAGAGGTATTTGATGGTTCCGTCCTTCTGCGACTGCAGCCGCCGCGCGACCGTCGGCGAGACGAGCGTATATTCCGCCGTGAGCCGCTCACGCAGGCTGCGGGAGATATCCGTCATCTCCGAAAAATCGCGCACGCCGCGGTGCATCCAGCGATAGATCTGTTTGGCACGGAACGCAGGCTCGCCGAGCACTTTCAGCTCGGTCCCCAGCTCCGCCAGCGTCATGGATTTGATGTCTTTCAAGGTTTCCTCCTGAATTTGCAGATAAAGAAGCCGTCTGTCTCATGCTGCCCCGGAAGCAGCGTGACCATCGCTCCCGGCGCGATGCCGGAGCCCTCTGGCCACGGCGCGTTTTCCGGGACGAAGTCCGGATGCGTGTGCAGGAAGTCCTCCGCCACAGCCTCGTTTTCCCGGCGCAGGATCGTGCAGGTGCTGTAGAGCAGCACGCCGCCGGGGCGGACATATTCCGCCTGCTGCGCAAGAATGGCGCGCTGCAGGGCGGGCAGCTCCGCCGAGGGCTCGTGATAGCGAATATCCGGTTTTTTCCGGATGACGCCGAGTCCGGAGCACGGCACATCGGCCAGCACGACGTCCATCGCGCCGCGCCACGCGGGCACGGGCTGCGAGGCATCCTGCAGATGCGTCTCCAGAATAGAAATGCCGAGCCGCTCCGCGCCGCGCTCGATGAGTTCGAGACGGTGCGGGTGGATATCGCAGGAATACAGCGTACCGCGGTCCTGCATCTGCAGCGCGGCGGCAAAGCTCTTGCCGCCCGGCGCCGCGCAGCAGTCAAGCACGCGCATGCCCGGCTCGATGCCGGAAACAGCCACGGCAAGGTGGGCCGCCGCGTCCTGCACATACACGCGCCCCTCATGGAAGGCAGCCGTCTGCTCCACAGGGCCGGAGACCGTCAGGCAGCCCGGCAGCCACGGATGCGGCTGCGCACCGGGCAGCTCCTCCAGCAGCGCAGCGGCATTGCCGCGCAGTGGATTGACCTGCAGCACGGTCTGCGGTGCTTCGTTGTCGGTCTGCAGAATGCGCTCCGTCTCCTCCCGGCCGAACTGCGCCAGAAACAGGCGCACGATGGGCTCCGGGTGGCTGTAGCGCAGGCTCAGGTCGTCCGGCAGCGCCAGCGGCATGGCCCGCAGCAGATTGCGCAGCACGCCGTTGACCAGACGGGCCGCCTGCTGGTTGGCCAGACGGCGCGTCTGCTCCACGGCCTCGTTCACCGCCGCCGAGGGCGGGATGCGGTCCAGGAAACAGAGCTGATAGGCGGCCAGCCGCAGGATATCGCGCACGACGGGCTGCAGCTTGCCGCGCACGAAGCCGCTCAGCCAGTGGTCGAGCAGCATGCGGTTCTGCAGCACGCCGTTGCACAGCCGGGTAGCCAGCGCCGCCTCGCGGCGGTCCATCCCGCGCAGCGCGTCCTTCAGGGCGCTCTCCGGCCATGCACCGTCGCGGCGGAAGGCGATGAGCGCCCGCAGCGCCGCGTCTCTTGCGCCCGCCATCTCAGAGTTCGATGGGGTGGCCGCGGAAATAATCCGGCGCAGCCATGCGCTTCCCGCCGGGAGCCTGCAGCTGCGTCAGCAGCACAAGCTCGCCGTTCCCGCAGGCGACGGTCAGGCCCTGCTTCGTGAGGGCGACCGGCGTGCCGGGGGCCTTGTCCGTATGACCGGGCGCGGGCTGCGCCCCGTAAATCTTGAAATGCGTGCCGTTCAGGTCCGCCGTGGCGACGGGCCACGGATCAAGGCCGCGCACCTGATCGACGATGTGCCGGACAGGCTTCGCCCAGTCGATGGGCGAAAGCTCCTTCGAGAGCATCGGAGCCAACGTTGCTTTGGACGGATCCTGCGGCGTGCGGGTTGCCGTACCCGCCTCGATGGCATGCAGTGTATCGGACAGCAGCGGCGCACCGATGGCGGCCAGCCGCGCCAGCAGGGCCGTGGAATTCTCCAGCGGCTCGATGGGCGTTTTCCGAATTTCGATGATATCGCCCTCATCCATTCCGGCCGAGAGGTACATCGCCGTCACGCCGGTCTCGTCCAGACCGTTCAGAATGGCCCACTGCGCCGGGGCCGAGCCGCGCAGCGCAGGCAGGATGCTCGTGTGGATGTTGATGCAGCCGAGCTTCGGGATGTCCAGCACGCGCTGCGGCAGAATTTTGCCATAGGCCACGACGGCAATGACGTCCGGGCGCAGGGCGCGAAGCTCCTCCACGGCGGCATCGTCGCGGAACGTCGCGGGCTGATAGACCGGCAGGCCGGCGGCCAGCGCGACCTCCTTGACCTCGGACATGGCGAGCTTCATGCCGCGGTTCTTCGGCATATCCGGCTTCGTGTAGACGCCGACGAGGTCAAAGCCGTCCGCGATCAGGCGGGACAGGCAGTCCGCCGCGATCTGCGGCGTGCCCATGAAGACGACTCTCATGCTTCCTCCTCCAGCTCGGCCATTTCCTCATCCGTGAGCATGTGATAGGCTCTTTCCGTATAGATATGCCCGTCGAGGTGGTCGCATTCATGGGCGAAGCAGCGCGCCGTCAGGCCCTCGCCCTCCGCTTCGAACCAGTTGCCGTCGCGGTCCTGCGCGCGCAGACGCACAAATTCCGGGCGCTTGACCATACCGTAGCGGCCGGGGACGCTCAGGCAGCCCTCCATGCCGTCCTGCTCGCCGGAGGTCTCCAAAATCTCCGGATTGACGAGCTCGATCAGCTCGCCGTCGTCATCGACTACGACGACGCGGCGCAGGATGCCGATCTGCGGCGCGGCAAGGCCGACGCCTCCCGCATTGGTCAGCGTCTGCCTCATATCGTCAAGCAGCTCGCCGAGGTGGGCGTCAAAGCGCGTCACGGGCCGTGCCGTCTTGTGCAGCACAGGCTCCTCTACGGTCAAAATATTCCTCAGTGCCATCGTGATTCCCCTTTATTCTCTGCCGTTGACATCCACAAACGCGCCGACGCCCCGGAAACTGCGATCCTTTGCGAATTCGCGCACAAGGAACGCCAGAAGCTCCCGCAGCCGTCGCGTATTGACGCAGCTAAGCGTCAGGCGGCAGCGATAATGATAATTGATCCGCGCAACGGAGGCCGGGGCCGGGCCAAGCACGGCAGCGGTCTCCCCGCGGTAGAATTCGGAATGCAGCAGGCCGTCCAGCCGCGCACGGAATGCCAGCGCCGCCTGCCAGACGCGCTCCTCCTCCCGGCCGTGGAACGTCACGGTGAGCAGGTCGCGATAGGGCGGGCAGCCGCGCAGCTGGCGCAGCGGCAGCTCTGCCTCGAAAAAGGCGTCATAGTTCTGCTCCGCAGCAAAGCGGATGGTCTGGTTCTGCGGCGTCATGGTCTGCAGGATCGCCCTGCCGCCCAATTTTCCGCGCCCGGCCCGGCCCGCGACCTGCGCGATCAGGCTGAACGTCGTCTCCGCGGCGCGATAGTCGGACGCATAGAGCGAGAGGTCGGCGTCCAGCACGGCCGAGAGCGTGACGTTCTCAAAATCCAGTCCCTTTGCCACCATCTGCGTGCCGAGCAGGATGGGGATGCGCTTCTCGCGGAAGCGCCGGAACAGCTTTTCATGGGTATTGACTGCCGAGACGGTGTCTGCATCCATGCGCAGCACGCCGACGCCGGGCAGCAAATTCTGCAGCTGCTCCTCAACCCGCTGCGTGCCGCAGCCGATCTGGCGCAGATGCCCGCCGCAGACGGGACAGCGCGCAGGCACCGGCTCGCTGTGGCCGCAGATGTGGCACATGAGCCGCCCGTTCGCATGGTGATACGTCAGCGGCAGGCTGCAGCCCGGACACATCGGGACGCTGCCGCATTCGACACAGGCCAGCATCCGGCTCGTGCCGCGGCGGTTGAGATACAGGATGGACTGCTGCCCGAGGCGGAGATTTTCGCGCAGGGCCAGCAGCAGCGGCTCGCTGATGATCGAGGCATTGCCCTCGCGCAGCTCGCGCTTCATGTCGACGATCTCGACGGGCGGCAGCGGTCTGCCGTTATAGCGCTCCGTCATGCGGCACAGGCCAAAAGCACCCGTAACGGCACGGTACATGCTCTCGACCGTCGGCGTGGCGGAGCCGAGCACCGTCAGCGCATGCTCCTGCGCGCCGCGGTAGATCGCGACCTCGCGGGCATGGTAGCGCGGTGCATTTTCGGATTGGTAGGTGTGCTCCTGCTCCTCGTCCACAATGAGCAGACCGAGGTCCCGCACCGGCGCGAACACGGCTGAGCGGGTACCGAGCACCACGTCGGCATCGCCGGAGCGGATGCGCTTCCACGTCTCATAGCGCTCGCTGATGCGCAGGGCGCTGTGGAGCACGGCGACGCGCGCGCCGTAGCGTGCGGAAAACTGCCGCAGGAGCTGCGGCGTCAGGGCGATCTCCGGCACAAGGACGATCGCACCGCGCCCGGCGGCAAGGCAATCATCGATCAGGCGGAGATACGCGACCGTTTTGCCGCTGCCCGTCACGCCGTAGAGAAGCGCCGTGCCGGGAGAGGCATCCTGCAGGCGGGCAGACAAACTGTCATAGGCTGCCTGCTGCTGCGGCGTGAGCAGGAGCGGCTTCGGATCGGCCGCTGCGGCCGGGGGAGGCGGAGGCAGGACCTCCTGCTCCCGGAGCGTCAGCAGCTCCAGCTTTTCCAGCCTGCGGAGCGTGGCAGACGTCGCGCCTGCGTAATAGCCCAACTCCTTACAGGCGCACTCACCGAGCGTGGCGAGCAGCTCCATGGCCGCCGCCTGCACGGGAGCGGACGCCTGATGCGACTGGGCAAAACGCCGCGCCTCCTCGGCCGGGACGGCCAGAAGGGCAATGCGCTCCGTTTTATCGTTCACGCGGCGGCGATGGGACGTCTCGCAGGTGACGAGCTTTTTCTGCCGCAGGTACTGCAGCGCCCGCTGCAGGGCCTCCGCCTCAAACTGGGCGCGCAGCGCGGATTCCTCCGCGGCACCGCCGAGCGTCTGCAGCGTTTGGAATACGGCCTGCGCCGCCGGATTGCGCCAGCGGTCGTCCCATGCGGCGTTCTCCGCAAGGGTATAGCGGTCACGCGGCTGAAACCAGACGCCTGCCGGTAAAATGGCCCTCACGGCATCATAGAATGTGCAGAAATAGCGTTCGCGCACAAAGGCCGCCAGATGCAGCGCAGCACGCGAGAGCAACGGCTCCGGGTCGAGCGCCGCCTCGACGGGCTTGAGCGCCGGGCCGTCCGGCCGCTCCGCGCCATCTGGCATCACGGCGAGAACGATGCCCTCCGTGCGGCGGTTCGATGCGCCGAACGGTACGCGCACACGCTGGCCCGGCTGCAGCGTCAGGGAGTCCGGAATGCGGTAATCGAACGGCTTGTCCATGGAGAACACGGCCGAAGCGACCGCAATGCGGGCGATCATGCTGCCGTCGCCGGGACAGTCCGGCGGAAAAAGGCAAAAGACGCCGGCAGGGTCACCTCTGCCCGCGCCTTGTTCCGGCTCATTCCTTCACGACTGCCGCGAGCTTGCCGTCCGCGACCTCGTGGATGGCGATGGTCACGGGCTTATCCTCCAGCGGGATGTGCTCCGTCTCTGCCTCGATGGAGATCTGGCGCGCGCGGCGCGCGATCACGTTGACGAGAAGATAGCGGCTGTCGATGTGCTTGAGCAGATCGGCCATAGCGGGATACAGCATAATTAGTCTTCCTCCTTGAGATTGAGTGGGCGATAGGATGTGCGGCAGGCCTCCGCGGTCAGGACTGCTTCCAGCTCCTGCACGGCGTGCCCGACGGAATCGTTGATGATGGTATATTGATAGTGCTTTGCCTGACGGCATTCCTCCAGCGCGATATGCAGGCGTCTGGCGGCAATGTCCGGCGGCGTGTCGCCGCGCCCGGCCAGCCGGCGCTTCAGCTCGGCATAGGACGGCGGAGCGATGAAAACGGAAATGGCGTCCGGCCGGCGCTGCATGACCTGCAGCGCGCCCTGCACGTCGATCTCGAGAACGACGCTTTCGCCGCGCGCCAGCGCTTCCTCTACGGGGCGCAGGGGCGTTCCGTAATAGTTGCCCGCATAGCAGGCGTGCTCCAGAAGCTCCCCTGCCGCGATCATCTCTTCAAAGCGCTCGCGCGAGACGAAATAATAGCTCACGCCCTCGCGGTCCTCGGGCCGCATGGGGCGGGAAGTAGCCGAAACGGAATAGTGCAGCGACTCGCGCTGCTGCATGACCGTCCGAAGGATGGTGCCCTTGCCGACCCCGGACGGGCCGGAAACGATGATGATTCTGCCCTGGCTCATGCCTATTCCTCCTCCTCGCGCTCCGGCTCTGCCGACGGATCGGCCAGACGGCGGGCAATGGTCTCCGGCGGGATCGCCGAAAGGATCACATGGTCTGTGTCCATCAGGAGCACGGCGCGGGTCTTTCTGCCATAGCTGGCGTCAATGAGCATGGCGCGGTCGCGCGCCTCCTGGATCATTCGCTTGATCGGGGCGGAATCCGGGCCGACAATGGTCAGCAGCCGCTCCGAAGAGACCAGGTTCCCAAATCCGATGTTGATCAGCCGCATCGCGCTCACTCGATGTTCTGGATCTGCTCGCGGATCTTTTCCAGCTCCGCCTTGATCTCCACGACGGTGCGGGCCTGCTCAAGATCGTTGCCCTTCGAGCCGATGGTGTTGGCCTCGCGGTTCATCTCCTGCAGCAGGAAGTCGAGCTTGCGGCCGATGGCCCCGCCGCCTGCAAGCAGGCTGTCGAGCTGGGCCAGATGGCTGCGCAGACGGACGGTCTCCTCATCGACGGCGATGCGGTCGGCAAAGATGGCGGCCTCCGTCAGGATGCGGCTCTCGTCGATCGTCGTGCCGGCGAGCACCTCGCGCAGCTTGTTCTCGAGCCGGGTGCGGTATTCCGCCAGCGTGACGGGACTGCGCTCCTCGACGCGGCCGACAAGGCCGCGGATGGTCTCCGCGCGGGAGCTGAGGTCGGCAGCCATGGCCGCGCCCTCCGTCTCGCGCATGGTCTGATAGACGGCGATGGCCTCCGCCGCAACGGCGGTCAGGTCGGCAAGATTCTGCTTTTCGTCCTCCTCCGGCTTCTCCACCACGAAGATGTCGGGCAGCGCGGAGAGCGCGGAAGCGCTGATATCGTCCTGCACGCCGTAATCTGCGACCATGGTGCGCATGGCGCGCAGATACCCCTCGAGCACGGGGCGATTCAGCGAAACGGTAGCCTCCTCCGCGCCCGCCGCGTTCACGCTGACGAACACGTCCACCTTGCCGCGCTGGACGGCGTCCTTTACAAGCTGTTTGATCGCATCCTCCGCGTAGGAGAACGCGCGGGGCAGGCGCACGGAGCAATCGAGGAAGCGATTGTTGACGGAGCGTAGCTCCACCGTGATCTCCCGCCCA
>OGXL01003390.1_pt1 | contig 10739 bp, 9 predicted proteins | sample 1576311 | NCBI WGS metagenome assembly OGXL01 (sample SAMEA3541564, study PRJEB24748) | human gut metagenome | biome: human gut; feature: human-associated habitat; material: faeces | place: China | collected 2012 | reverse complement strand
ATTATCAGATGACTTAAAATTTCGAATAATATCTTCCTTATTAGCATAAGGGAAAAAACGTCCCATTGCATTTTTATCCAATTTGTTCAAATCACATGCATAAAGTTTCTCATTATAAGGAATCAAAAACTTCTCTGCTATTGCCTTTCCAAATTTACAATATAACATTTCTTGAAAATTATCAAATTCATTATTACCTACAGTAAATAAATCAAAGAGACATTCCAGCAATTCTTCTTTATCAAGTTGATGAATATTCTTTTGAAAAGGATAATCAATTAATAAATCTTTATATTTTATTTTCGTTTCTTTTAAAATAGAAACCATCTCATCTTTATCCATTTTCTCTAAAATCAAATCCTTTATTTCAGGATTTTGAAAATGAAAAAAATGCCCAGAAAAATCCCAAACAAAACCATTACGTTTAGTTGTCCGACAATACCCTCCTATTTCTGATTCTTTTTCGATTATAATATAATCATTATCACCTTTAAACATTGCATAACTTAACCCTGTTATACCAGCACCAATAATCAAATCCATAATTTAATAATTTTCCTTTTTTACTACAGGTAACTGCTTGTATTCTTTATTAAATAAATATTTTATCCCATCTAATTCACCCTTAATATGTTTTACAACTAATTTAAATCGCAACAAGAGCATATTAGAAATTATTCCAAGTAAAGAAGATGTTATAAGCCAATACATAAAACATATAATACTAATTAATCTAAATATAAGATTAGAACTCGGTTTATAAACAAATCTATGCCAAAAAATGATATGATGTTTAGCCAAAGCATAAACTGCTTTTTGTTGCGGATGCTACCCGCGCAAAGCTGGCGGAAGATAAGGTCAAAGCAGAGAATGAGGTGCTGCGGCGGGAAGCTGCCGCCCTGCGCGAACAGCTGGAAAAGATGCGCAATAAGGAAGCCCGGCGCGAGGAGCGCGCCCAGCAGGCGGCACAGCAGTCTGCTGCCGAGGACGAAGCGGACAAGGCGGAATAAGCCGTTTACAGGATAAAGGAGAAGTATGTCAAAGATCGAGATCCTTGCCCCGGTGGGCAACGAAGAAATGCTGCGTGCCGCTGTATTCAGCGGTGCTGACGCAGTGTATCTGGGTTTTTCGGGTTTCAATGCCCGCACCAGTGCCAACAATTTTAACGCGGATACGCTGAAAGATGCGGTCGCCTTCTGCCATGCGCGGGGCGTGGCTGTGCATGTGGCGCTGAACACCACCGTCTATGGCGGCGAACTGCCCGCGCTGGAACAGGCCATCCGTGCCGTTGCAGCCAGCGGTGCCGATGCGGTCATCTGTCAGGATCTGGCAGTGGCAACGCTGATCGATAAAATTGCACCGCAGCTGCCGCGCCACGGCTCCACCCAGATGAGCGTGCACAGCCTGCAGGGTGCGCTGGAGCTCAAGGAGCTGGGCTTCACCCGCGTGGTGCTGGCCCGTGAGCTGAGCATGCCCGAGGTGGAGTATATCACAAAGCACTGCGGCATCGAGACCGAGTGCTTCGTGCACGGCGCGCTGTGCATGTGCGTCAGCGGCCAGTGCTACATGTCGGCCTTTCTGGGCGGACGCAGCGGCAACCGCGGTTCCTGTGCCGGCCCGTGCCGCCTGCCGTTTGAGGCAAATGCCCTGCCGGAGGGCAAGCCGGGCCGCCTGCACCACCTGTCCTTAAAGGATAATTCGGTCATTGATAAGCTGGACAAGCTGCAGGCGCTTGGCGTGGCATCGGCAAAAATCGAGGGCCGTCTGCGCACGCCGGAGTATGTGGCGGCGGCAGTCAGCGCCTGTCTGGCAGGCCGCGAGGGCCGCGCCTACGACCGCGACCTGTTGAAGAATGCTTTCAGCCGTTCCGGCTTCACCTCCGGCTATCTGGATGGAAAGATCGACGGCACCATGTTCGGCGTGCGCAGCGAAGCAGATGCAGAACAGACCAAAAAGACCCTGCCCATGCTGCGGGAGCTTTACCGCCGTGAGCGCAGCCGCGTGCCGGTAAAGATGAAGCTGGAAATTGAAGAGGGCGGCGAAAAGCTCACTGTCACCGATGCAGACGGCAGCAAGGCCTTTGCCTATGGGGATGCAGAGCCGCAGCCTGCCCGTACGGATCCCACCGAAAGCCTGCACCGCAGCCTTGCCAAGACTGGCGGCACGCCTTTTGCGGTGGAAGATCAGGATATCACCGTGGAAATGGACGGCGGGACGTGGTTTATCCCGGGCGGTGCGGTGAACGAGCTGCGCCGCGAAGCGCTGGATGCCCTGCTCAAAAAACGGGAAGTGCTGCGCCCGTGGCCCACCACCGAGGAGCATGTGCCTGCCCTGCCGCTGCGCACTCTGCCGCCCCACCGTACCCTGCGTGCCCGGTTTGAGAGCTGGGAGCAGGTGCCGGAGCGGGCGCTTGACGGCATCGAGTATCTCATCCTGCCCATTGCGCAGGCCGACCGCGTGCCCCGGGAATGGCGGGCAAAGACCCTTTTGGAACTGCCCCGGGTCATGTTTGGCAAGCTGGAAGAGGATACCGCCCGCCGCATCGCGGCCACGCAGGATGCCGGTTTTGCAGGCTATGAGGTGAGCAATATCGCCCACCTGCGCCTGTGCCGGGGCCTGCCCATGAGCGGCAGCTTTGGCCTGAACATCACGAACCAGCTGGCCGCGCAATTCTACGCGGACAACGGCCTTGGCTCCATGCTCATCCTGCCCGAGGTGAAGGACAGCGACATCAGCACCATTGCGCCCACCCATAACGGCAGGCCGGTGCCCACCGGCGTGCTGGTGTACGGCCATATGCCGCTGATGATCACCCGTGCCTGCCCGCTGCAGAACATCCACGACTGCGCCCACTGCGATAAGACCGGCGTTCTGACCGACCGCAAGGCCAAGAAGTTCCCAGTGCGGTGCGGCCTTGGTGTGCGCACCATCTATAACCCTGTACCTATTTATATGGGGGATAAGCCGGGCGCTTTGACGGTGGACTACGGTGTGGCTTACTTCACGCTGGAAAGCCGGGAGGAAGCGGCCAAAATTCTGGAGATGATCCGCACCCATGCACCCTTTGAAGGTGATTTTACCCGTGGGTTGTATTTTAAAGGTACGAACTGAAACTCCTTCCGTCATTGCTGACGCAATGCCAGCTCCCTCCCTGAAGGAGTTGCTATAAAATCAAAACGAGGTATACTATGGAACCCATCACAGTAAAATATAAGGTATTGGACACCCGTGCCAAGGTGCCCTCTTACGCAACCCCCGGCTCTGCTGCCGCCGACCTGTGCGCCGTACTGGACGCGCCGCTCACCCTTGCCCCCATGGAGCGGGCACTGGTGCCCACCGGCCTTGCCATCGAGCTGCCCGGCCCCCACAGCGTGGCACTGGTGTACGCACGCAGCGGCCTTTCCATCAAGCACGGCCTGTGCATGGCCAACGGCGTGGGCGTGGTGGACAGCGATTACCGCGGCGAGCTGAAGGTGCCCATGGTCAATCTGGGCAGGGAAGCCTACACCATTCAGCCCGGTGAGCGTGTGGCCCAGCTGTGCATTGCACCGGTGTACACCGCTGCCTTTGTGCCTGCCGAAGAGCTGGGCGATACCCAGCGCGGCGAGGGCGGCTTTGGCTCTACCGGAAAGTGAGATGGAATCATGAACCTGATCTTAGCTTCCGGCAGCCCGCGCAGGCGGGAGCTGCTCTCCTTATATACCACCAATTTCACCGTCTGCGTCAGCGACTTTGACGAAAGTACAGTGCAGGCCGCTACGCCTGCCCATCTGGTGGAACAGCTGGCCCGGGGCAAGTGCCTTGCTGTTTCGGCCCAGCATCCGGGCGCTGTGGTCATCGGCTGTGATACGGTGGTGGATGTGAACGGCGAGGTGTTCGGCAAGCCCCACAGCGAAGAGGATGCAAAGCGGATGCTGCGCGCCCTTTCCGGTGCCACCCACGAGGTGCACACCGGCGTGTGCATCTCGGACGGTGCGCGCACTGAAAGCTTTGTGGACAGCTGCCGCGTTACCTTCTTCCCGCTGGGTGAAGAGGAAATCGACTTCTACGCTTCCACCGCCGAACCCTACGATAAAGCCGGTGCCTATGCCATTCAGGGGCGGGCGGCCCTCTGGCTGGACCGTATTGAGGGCGACTACTACACCATCATGGGTCTGCCGGTGAGCCGCACCGTACAGCTGCTGGCACATTTTGTGTGATAAAACTGGAAAAAACGAAGAAAACTTGCGCAAACGCTTGAGAAATCATTGCCTTGCGGCTATAATAGAACCGTGTTATTCTGCGCAAAGGCGGCACAAAAGGGCTGCCGGATGTTCTGGCGCTATAGATAAAATGGGAAGCATAAGGAGAATTTTTACAATGGGCCTGTTTTCTAAAGATGTAGGTATCGATCTGGGTACCGCAAATACTCTGGTATATATGAAGGGCAAGGGCATCATCATGCGGGAGCCTTCGGTCGTGGCTGTGGATACCAAGACCGACGAGGTGCGCTGTGTGGGTGCCGAGGCAAAGGCTGTCATTGGCCGTACCCCCGGCAGCATCGTGGCTGTGCGTCCGCTGAAGGATGGCGTGATCGCTGACTTTGACATCACCACCAACATGCTGGAAAATTTCCTCAAGAAGGCATGCGGCAACAGCATGTTCTCCCGCCCCCGCGTGGTCATCTGCATCCCGTCCGGCGTTACCGAGGTGGAGCGCCGCGCTGTGCGCGAAGCTACCCTGAAGGCCGGTGCCCGTCAGGTGTCCGTCATTGAGGAACCCATGGCAGCAGCCATCGGTGCGGGCCTGCCCATCAGCGAGCCTACCGGCAGCATGATCGTGGATATCGGCGGCGGTACGGCTGAGATCGCTGTGATCTCTCTGGGCGGCATCGTGGCCTCCCGCAGCGTGCGCATGGCAGGTGATATGTTCGATCAGGCCATCATCGCCTTCATCAAGCGCAAGTACAACCTGCTGATCGGTGAGCGCACCGCAGAGCAGATCAAGATCGAGATCGGCTCCGCCTATGCGCTGGACCCCGAAATGACCATGGAGATCAAGGGCCGTAACCTCGTGGACGGCCTGCCCAAGAACATCGTCGTCCACTCGGAGGATGTGCGCGAAGCTCTGCTTGAATGCCTGGTCAAGATCACCAGCGCCATCAAGGAAACGCTGGAGCGCACCCCGCCGGAGCTGAGTGCGGATATCATCGACCGCGGCATCACCCTGACCGGCGGCGGCGCACTGCTGCGCGGTCTGGATCAGCTGATCCAAAGCGAGACCGGCATCGACGTACACATTGCGGAAGACCCGCTGGACTGCGTGGCCAAGGGTGCCGGTGCGGTGCTGGATCATGTGGATGTCCTGCATGACGTGCTGGACACCGACGGCGGCCACATGTAACACGGGCAAGGCCCACACTTGCGGAAAAAGGCTCTTTTGCGCAGCGTCTGCGCTGATTTCCGCTGCAAACAATGTCTCTTGCGCGGATGGCAGGGCTGTCCGCGCTTTTCTTATGGCATGGCATCCACCCGAAACAGGAGGGTACTCCCTTGAAGGATTTTTTTGACACATGGAAATTTAAAATACTGGTAGCCGTGGCGGTGTTTCTGGTGGGCATCATGGCCTATGCCGGTGCCAACGGACGGCTGACCGCTGCCCCGCAGGAGCTGCTGGGCGTGGTGCTGATGCCGCTCCAGAAGGTCACATCGGCACTGAGCGGCGGCATTGGCTCGGTGTGGGAAAAATACACCAGCATCGATGAAGTCATGGAACAGAACGAACAGCTGGAAGCGGAGAATGCCGAGCTTCGCCAGCAGATGGTGGACTACGACCGCATCAAGGCGGAGAACGAAGCCTACAAGGCACTGGCCCGCATTCAGGATTCCAACACCGAAGCAAGCTATATTTCTGCCTTTGTGATCGGCCGCGACCCACTGGATGAGTTCGGAGGCTTTACGCTGGACTGCGGCACGGTGAACGGCGCAGCCGTGAACGATGCCGTGATCAGCGATAAGGGCTATCTGATCGGCATGGTGGTGGAAGCCGACACCACCAGCTGCAAAGTGATGACCATTCTGCATCCCAGCTTCAGCGCTGCGGGCGTGGTATCCCGCACGCGGGAAAACGGCATTATCAATGGCAGCACCGATTATGCCGGTGACGGCCTGTGCGTGCTGACCAATCTGGAACGCGCCACTGAGACGAAGATGAGCGATCAGGTGATCACCACCGGTCTTGGCGGAGTGTTCCCGCCGGATCTGCTGGTGGGAACCGTGCAGAAGGTGGAGCCGGAAGTCAGCGGAAAATCTTCCATTGCAGTGGTGCGCCCGGGTACAGACCCGCGCACGGTCAAGCACGTATTCGTTATTACCGACTATTAAGGGGGCGCATTTGTATGGAATCACGCCGCATGCGCAGCCGCAGCCAGATCCTGAAATGGGTCTGCTACGCGGTGGCACTGTTTGTGTGCGCGGCACTGCAGACGACCCCCGGCCTGCTCCAGCTGGGGCAGGCAAAGCCGCTGTTCATTCTGCCGCTGTGTCTGGCTGTGGCCGTGTATGAAGGCGAGTTTGCAGGTGCGCTGTTTGGTGCCGTGAGCGGCCTTTTGTGGGACTACACCGCCGGGCGCACCGTGGGTATGCTGGCGCTGGAACTGCTGCTGCTCTGCTTTGCGCTTTCGGTGCTGGTTCAGGTGTATCTGCAGGGCAGCACATGGAACTTTGCGCTCATCAGCACCGGCACGGCCCTTGTGGTGCTCTCGCTGGACTGGCTGTTCTTCTACTACATGCCCGGCTACCGCTGGGCGCTGAGCCGCTGGCTGACCTTTGTGCTGCCTTCGGCCATGATGACGCTGGTGCCGTCGCTGGTGCTGTTCAGTCTGGTGCGGCACATTTACAGCGCATTCAAAATCGACAACGGCGTAGTCTGAACCGCCGGAGGAAACGCGGATGAACCAAAACGAACGAAAAACCGTTGTGCGCCGGATGATCCTGCTCATTGCAGTGGCATGTGTTATCATGGGCCTGTACGTGATGCGGCTGATTTTTCTGCAGCTGGTCAACGGCGACGACTTCAAGGCCAAGGCCACCAACACCACCGACTATAACTTTACGGTCACGGCGGCCCGCGGCGATATCGTGGACAGCGCCGGGCGGCGCATTGCCACCACGGCCACCAGCTACAATGTGGTCCTCAACAAACTGCTGATGGGCGACCGGGATCTGGACACCATGCTGCAGCAGATCGTGGAGCTGCTGCGTGCGAATGGCGAGAGCTGGAATGATACGCTGCTGATCGGTCAGGCGGACGCAGCAGGCAATTACGCCTTTACGGACGATGACACGTCCACCAGCGACCAGAAGCAGCTGGCAGACATGAAGGAAACGCTTGGTCTGCAGCAGTACGCCACCGCCAACGATGTAATGGAAATGCTGGTGGAAAAGAACGATCTGCAGGATTTTTCGCCGGAATGGCAGCGTGTGCTGGCCGGCATCCACTACGAGATGGACCGGCAGGCGTTCTCCAATGTGAACAACTTTGTCATGGCAGAAAACGTCAGTGCGGCAACGGTGGCCACCATCAAGGAGCACAGCCTGCAGCTGCCAGGTGTGGAGATCGTGGAAACCAGCGCCCGCAGCTACGACCAGAGCGATATCATCCCGGCGGTGCTGGGCCGTGTGGGCAAGATCACGGCGGAAAAGTGGAAGGTGACCGATTCCAACGGTCAGGTGACCTATCCGCTGCGGGAAAAAGGCTATAACATGAACGATGTTCTGGGCATTTCTGGTCTGGAATCCGTTTATGAGGACGAGCTGCGCGGCAAGGACGGCGTGGAGACCATCACCCGCAATTCGGACGGCGTGATCGTGGATACAAAGCTCACCACTGTGCCGGAGCCGGGCCATACCGTGCAGCTGACCATTGACAGCAACTTCCAGCGTGCCGTGGACAAGGCACTGGCGGACAACATTGATATGATCAACCGCGTGTACAATACCGGCACCATGAAAGCTGCCGCCGGTGCGGTGGTGGTGCTGGACGTGAAGGACGGCAGTGTGCTGGCTGCTTCCAACTATCCCAGCTATGACCAGAACCTGTATGCCGCCAACTATAGCGAGTACAGCTCCGACCCGAGCCTGCCGCTGTTCAACCGCGCATTGCAGGGCCTGTATACGCCGGGTTCTACCTTCAAGCCCGCCGTGGCGGTGGCTGCACTGGACAGCGGCCTCATCAACCAGTATTCTACCGTTTACTGCAACGGCGTGTACAACTACTTCAAGGATTACCACCCCCGCTGTACCCGCCATGGCCACAGCGGCAACATTGATGTGGTAACGGCCATCAAGTGGAGCTGCAACATCTTCTTCTATGATGTTGGCCGCCGCCTGACCAGCGATGTGTACGATGCCTATGCCTACAAGCTGGGTCTTGGCCAGCGCACCGGTGTGGAGGTGAGCGAGGCCGTGGGCCGTCTGACCACCAAGAGCGACTCCAACTATACGGCATCGCTGGATGTGCAGGCCGCCATCGGTCAGGGCAACACGGTGGTCTCGCCCATCCAGCTGGCTACCTACGCGGCAACGCTGGCCAACAACGGCACCCGTTACCGCACCCATTTCGTCAAGGCCACTCTGGACACCAACACCGGCGAGGTGCTCAGCGAGACCAAGCCCGAGGTCATGGATGTGATCGAAGGCACCGGCAACACCTTTGAGCTGGTGCGGCAGGGCATGAAGCAGGTGCCCAGCACCATCAGCGGCAAAATTTCCAGCTATCCGGTGCCGATCGCCTGCAAGACCGGTACACCTCAGCGCAGCGAGACCTATGCGCCCGGTAAGCACTATCTGAACGCCATGATGGTGGCTTACCTCCCGGCGGATGATCCGCAGATCGCCATTGGCATTAGCATTGAGTACGGAGGCTATGGTGCCCGTACCGGTGATCTGGTGGTGGACATTGCAAATGCCTATTTTGCCCTGAAGGATGGCAGCCTTGCCCAGCAGGCCGAAGCGGAAAAGGAAGCCGAGCAGGCCCAGCAGGAAGATCAGGCGCAGACCACTGACCCAGCACAGGCCGCTGCAGGCCAGACCACCGGCAATGCCGCAGCCCAGCCTGCACAGATGGCACCTGCCGCAGACACTGCTGCGCCGGAAACGGCAGCAGAAGGGGAAGCCCAGCCTGCCGTGCAGGACGAGCAGCAGCCCGCCGCAGCCACCGAGCAGAACCCCGATGCCATTGAACCGGAAGCCTGAACGGTAAGAGACAAAACGGACAGACGGAAGGGCGCTGCAGCGTCGGTTTGAACCACATGGGACTGGAAAAGAAAACAAAATTGAATATTTTGTATAAAAACCAGTTGTAAAAGATTGGATTTTGTGATATCATTTCAAACAAAGGACTTTTTTAAAAAAGCGTTCCAATCGTTTAGAAAGAGGAGAGGGTAACGGATGACGATTGCACTCATTGCGCATGACTCCAAAAAGGAGCTGATGGTTCAGTTTTGTACGGCGTACTGCCGCATTTTGAGCCAGCATAAACTGGTAGCGACCGGCACCACCGGTAAACTGATCGCAGAAGCTACCGGCTTACAGGTGCAGCGCTTTCTGGCCGGTGTGCAGGGCGGCGACCAGCAGATCGCATCCCGCATCGCCTGCAATGAGATCGACCTGTTGCTGTTCTTCCGTGATCCCATCAACGCAAAGCCCAGCGAACCCAACGAAATGACGCTGCTGCGCCTGTGCGATGTGCACAACATCCCCATGGCCACCAACATTGCCACTGCAGAAGTGCTCATCCACGGCTTGGAGCGCGGCGATCTGGATTGGCGCGATATCGTGCATCCCCAGAACTGACAAAACGATTTGGAATGGCTCCGCGTGCGCTGCGCCATATTCAGCGGAAACTATATTGATAATGCGAAAATCGGGAACATCTGCGGATGTTTCCGATTTTCATTTTCACGGGAATGGGGTCCGAACCGCAGAATGCATTTCTGCCGCCGTGCGGCTGTTTCCGCAGGAAGCAAAAACAGCAGATGCCGTGTGCCGCAGCGGCCTTGCCTGTGAAAAAAGAATTCCGGAAAATCCGCAGATTTTCCGGAATTCTAATATAAAAATAATGTTTCCGCCGAATATGGCCAGAGTGCAACGGAGGCCATTTGAAACGTAAGGTTAAACTTTAAAATCCTCGGCCATCTCCGCCACATCTTCCGGGGCAAAATCGCCCAGCGGCAAGATCAGCCGTGCCAGCGTTTCCTGCGGCAGAGCTGCAAGAATCGTGCTGTCATCACTGCCGGTGCCTGCGGGTGGGCAGACGGTGTATACGCCGTCTGCACCGGTCTCCACCCGGGCACGGTGAGCGGTTGCCACATATTGCATCCCAAGCTTGTCTGCAGCCGTCAGCAGGGCGGCAAACAGCGGCGTGCCGCCTTCGCCCAGAACGTCTGCGTCCTGCCCGGCCAGTGCTTCGGCGTTCAGCACGATGCACTCGATGCCAAGGGCCTCTGCTGCCTTTTTGGCGCTTTCCGCATCGGCGGTCTGTTCTGCTGCCAGCCGCACGGCAGCGCCCGCCACGGCAAAGCCCTGCTGCTGTAAAATGCGCACAGCTACGGCGCATTCTCTGCTGCCGTCCATCTGCACCAGAACCTTATCCTGACTCTCGTAGGTGTCGAACCCACTGCCGGGCAAAAATGTATCGCTCATGTTCCCTGCCTCCCGCCATGTGCTTTGCTTTGGGCCACGGCCAGCTGGTCGCAGCGT
>OGXL01003376.1_pt1 | contig 10777 bp, 9 predicted proteins | sample 1576311 | NCBI WGS metagenome assembly OGXL01 (sample SAMEA3541564, study PRJEB24748) | human gut metagenome | biome: human gut; feature: human-associated habitat; material: faeces | place: China | collected 2012 | reverse complement strand
GGACGCACGATCAATATAATGGTTTTCCGCCTTCGGAAAATACCCCATAGAGTGTACGACCAAGTCCGCGACCAACGGGTTGTTCAACGCTTGTTCTATAATGTAGAAAGGATAGACAATCAACCGCTGACCGGAAAAACCATGCTTTATTTTCGCCATAAACCAAAACTTTTAGATGGTTACTGAATAACGCAAAGATAATCCATTTTTTTTAGCTAGATACTCTATTATCCAAATCCTTTATGTGCAGTATTTTTGCCAATGAACAAATAAACCATATCAAATGGCGTTATCATAAGGAGATAATCAAACTAAATATTCTAACAGATGAAAAAGATCGTATCTATTTTTCTAGTAACCATTTACGGGATGTGTATGGTTGCATGTGGAAGTCGTTCCTCATCCACGGAAGTAAAAGATAATGTATTGACTGAGGAAGAAAAAGCGGAAGGCTATACCTTGTTATTCAATGGCAAGGATTTTACCGGTTGGAAAATGTTCAACGGGGGTGATGTCAAGGGATGGCAGGTAGAAGACGGGGTGATCGTCGGCTACGGAAACGGTGGTGACGTGATAGCGGATACTACGATCAAGGTAAGTACCGATATCGTTACCGTTAAGAATTACCATAATTTCCAGATCAAATGGGACTGGAAAATCGGAGCGCAAGGAAACTCCGGATTCTTATATCACGTACAAGAAGGACCTAAGTACAAAGCTCCTTTTGAAACCGGCCCGGAATACCAGTTGATCGATGACGATAACTATCCTTGGGTCAGCGAGACCGGAAAAGAGGGATTGGAAGACTGGCAGAAAACGGGTTGCAACTACGCTATGTATGTACCGGAAATACCGAAGACTTCGGCTGGGGCTATAAACTCTATCTGAAAACCAAAGGCTGCGGGAATGGGCATATCAACCACTGCCTTACATGGCTGAACCGTCTTATCTATATTGCGGTGGACAGGGAGATACTCCGTTTCAATCCGCTTGCGGATGTCCCCTACGAGAAGAAACCGGACTACAAGTTGAAACACATAAGCCGGGCGGAACTGCAACGGATCATGGAGCAGCCCATGCCGGAGAGGTTACAGGAGCTTACCCGTAGGGCGTTCATCTTTTCAGCCTTCACGGGGCTGTCATATGTCGATGTAAAACGGCTTTATCCCTCGCATATCGGAACGACCGCGGACGGCAGAAAGTATATCCGTATCAACAGGAAGAAAACCGATGTGGAATCCTTTATTCCGCTGCATCCCGTAGCCGAACAGATATTGTCGCTGTATAATACCACTGATGACAGCAGGCCTATATTCCCCCTGCCCAAGCGTGACATGTTATGGTACTGCATACACGAAATCGGGATAGTGGCAGGAGTGAAAGAGAATCTCAGCTACCATGCGAGCAGGCATTCGTTCGGAACATTGACGCTTTCGGCGGGTGTGCCGATTGAGAGCATTAGCAAGATGATGGGGCACACGAACATAAGAACCACGCAGGGATATGCCAAAGTGACCGATGACAAAATCTCGAAAGACATGGACCGATTGATGGAACGGCGAAACGCGACGGGTGGTAACAGTCCGGTTGAAAAATAACGGACCGTCCCGGTCGTGTTCCGCTGTGATTCAAGATAGCCCGAGCCTCGAGAGCGTGCAAGGTCAGGCGGTCTTGCCGTCGCGGGGCAAATCTTCCTCGGCGTTGCCGAGTGTATTTGCCCCGCGAACCTTGCCCCTCGTCGGAAGCCCGGGCAAAATAACGGGTACAGCGGAAACGACCGACCCGACGGGAACAGTCAGAAAAAATAACATCAAGATATAACAAAAAGATGCCGGGGGAAGGGCGGCTTTATACCAAAGCCCAGACCGGCATTTCTTTTTTCCAGACGGCAAACTCCCTCACCTCCAAGAAACAGTCGGGGCTGGCGCATATTTCTTCCTATTCGTTTTCAATATGTTCTTTCCATTGATTTTATCATTTCAAATGAATAGCCGGTAATCAAATGTCTGTTCGGATTTATGGCGCAACAAGTGGCTCACTTGTGCCAATGTATTGGAGGTGTCGATAGTTGCCGGCAATTTAGTATATAAATTAAATGAATTCCAATTCATCTTAGTGAATCCCAATATTTCAGTCGCAATTGTTTGCACTGTACTGCTGCCTGAATATCGGGTTATTTTTAGCGGAGCAGGTATTCCAATTCCACCGGGATAATACGACAAACTCTCATTTCTTATAGATGGCACAACTCCATGGGTCCACAGCAAAAAAGTATTATCAGATATTACAATATATGCTCCACGTTTGATAGGGTAATTATGAATGCCCACTCCATAACGGTTTATATCATACGGTAATTCTTTCCGTTCGCATTCAAATTCGATGGTTAATAATTCTACAGTTTCTATACCGGCGGCTTTCAATGAATCCTTTATTCCATTAATTTCGTCATTTCTAAAGTGTGTCCTTTTATGAATTACAACCCTAGTAGGAAGTTTGTCCATGGATTCAAGGAATAAATTTTGAATCATCGTGCCGAATTTATAGGCTTCTTCATAAGACATGTAAGGGTTGTTCTTTCTATCAAAAATAGGATTATTGACCTTTTGCAATTTGTATTTTAAACCTTCCCCAAAACGATTATAAATGTGACTACATCCCATTACTACGTGTTGCTCATTATCCACCTTAGATAATATGCTGTAGCCAATACCTGCATAAGCGGTGTTCTCATCTAAAGACGCTAATGTCCATGGAGTTCGTAAAGATTTAACATATATAGCTAACGACAACCACCATATTTTCTCACATAGCATTATATCAGTAAGAGTCTTTTCTTCAATTAATTGAGTTGTAATACCACGTGAAGCACAATAAGCTTTAATATAATTATGAAGATCTATCTTTTCGCCCTTATGATTCAATGTCTTGAATTTTTCCCATTCCTTGGGGATAAAAATAAGTATGACAGACTGTCCATTAATAGCCAGTCTATTAATTTTTAGTGTTATATCGGAAGCAATCTCATATGCGGAAGTGTAATATAATTTCGAATATTGCCATTTATCTGTTCCCGGAGAAGGAATAAATAATTGGGTATGGTATGCGCTATTAAATCCGGGATAGTCTACAAGATAATCGTGGTCTTTTTTTACTGGTGACAAGTTTCGCGATAGGTTAGAAATAAAACTGGCAAACCTACCTGACTTTTCTATAGGAGCTATCACACTTAATGATACTCCAATAGAGAACTTTTCGTCTTTCCAATAATCTGTAGGCTTGTTTCTAACCAATCCACGCATTTGATTCCAATCAAAATTATCCCTTTCTGCATTAATTGAGGGAAAACAGAGGAGAGGTTCCGGTATAATTCCACCTCTAAAAAGTATCCTGTTACTAAGTTGCTGTGGGATGATGATTGCAGGATCATGATCTTTTCCCAATAGAAGGGACAGCGAACTGTTATTGCTTATTTGAAATTGAAATCTTTCGTTGCCCTTAGGAATACAGAACTTCAAATGATTGCTCTTGAATATGATACTTTCCCACTCCTTAAGTGTTTCGTCATATTTTTTATTCCATAGTTTAGAAAAGTACTGGCGAGAGACCTCCTGCCGTTGTTCTTTAGGCATATCCTTATCGGTAAAGAAAAGTTCAGGGCGCAGAGAAAGGGTTGCATACTCTTTGTCTTCGATAAAATTTAATCCAATAGACAGAGCATACAAAACGGGCATCCCATTCACATTCTTAAAAACTTTGTCACCCCAGATTAATCTTTTCCCGAAAGAACAATTTAGACATATCAATTTGCTCAGCCCATATAAAATAGCTTTTAAAAATATTGATTTAAAAGCTCCATTAGCACTTATGTCCTTCAATGAAATAGGGGTTCTTACGATATCACCCGTAAAGTATTCTTTCAATTCAGATTCCAAGTCTGAATATGAAGCTATGGCATAGAGGGTTCCTTTTTGCTCGGCGATAAAAATAGGCTTATTTTTGACAACTTTTCGGATATCAGCGATATTGGCACCAGATTTAAGATCTACTTTCAATAAGGAGTTCGGTAGTTTTATCGGATATAGATTGTCACGGAGTAGATAACGGGCACAATGTCCTTTCACTTTAAATGGTTCAAGTTTAACGCTCTCCCGATATTTCGCCATTTCAGACATCACGACATCATACATTTCTCTATTTCCATCAGACAACGCTAACGATAATGATATCATCGTTTTATCAAAGCTCTCTACCTGAATATAAAAAGCTTCGCGACCGGAATTTCTAATATCTTGTATCAAAGACAAAACTTTAGAGGAAGGAGACTCCTCTATTCCACACCAATATAATCTGCCGGCCCCGGAAGTGGTAAATGTATTTTTCAAAGCGGACATCAATGAATTATCCCGACCGCTATAGCCTAATACAACCAAATGCCTTGTTGTGAAATAGTAAGTCATAACCTGACAGAAAACTTCAGACTGGTTATCAAGTTCAGAAGAAGTATTTTTTAATGTCGAATATTTGTAGTCTCCATGTAACGAGATACACATTAACTCTGTATTAGATATGGTTCTATAGATATCTTGTTGATTATCCAATGTTATGACTTTAGGTGTAATATTCATTTGATGAGCCGCTCTCTCTGCCATACCATCAAAATTAGTTGTCCAGACAGATTCTACTATCAAATACTTATTTAATAGACATAATAACCGATAACCGACATAGGGTACTTTGTCGTGGATTAAACTATTAAAATAACGTACCCTGTCTGAAGCGATTGGATGAGCTTTTTCTGCATAGAAGACATACTCCTCTTCTGCTCCCAATGCAGGGTATCCTCCTTGCGCATCCAGCCATTTTTGGATTTGCGATTTCGCAAATTTAGAGCGTGCGTCCGGGAAATTTATACGGTGGTTTTCATTATATCGACAGTATATTTCTCTTTTCCAATCCCAGATACAATCCGATGCAGATTGTACGCCTGAAGACAATGAGGTTCCAGCTCCTAGTAAAAAACCGAATTTAGAATCCCGGTTCTGTCGTACAGAACTTATAAATTCGCCATATTCTAATATATTATGACTCTCCATATTACATAAAGGTAATTAAATGTTCTTTTCAAAAAGATATTCGACTATATAACAGGAACACAATATAATGGCATATTAATCATCCATTCCTCTTGTCTGTAATCGGACATGGAAGTCCGATATGCCGTATCGGGATGATTATCCAAAACAAACTGTCTGAGACTTTTGGCTTTAAGGTTTTCTTCCGCCTTTACTTCAATCGGGATTATACCACCGTTAGTCTGTATTAAAAAGTCTATTTCCTGACGGGCATTCGGTTTAGACCAGTAGAATGGTTCATGTTTCAATTTAAGCTGCTGCAAGACATATTGCTCTGTCAACGCACCTTTGAATTCCGTAAAAATATTGTTACCTCTGACTATAGTATCCGAGTCCAGCCCGCACATGGCTCCCAGCAAACCTATATCCACGGCAAAAATCTTAAAAGCAGATTTGTCCTCGTAGCTCTTTAACGGCAGGCGGGGTGCGGACACATTGTTGACACGATGAATCAGTCCACCGTCGAAAAGCCACTGAAGGGCAATCTCGTATTCCCGTGCCCGGGCGCCTTCCCTGACAACTCCGTACAGAAACTTACGGTTCTCCTTACTGAGTTGAGCAGGCAAAGAATTCCATAGTTGTCTTATACGCGGGACAATCTCTTCCGGGGCATGTTTTGAAAAATCCCTGTCATAGCTTTCAAGTATTTCATTTTGAATATCCCTGACTTCAAGCCAGTCGTGTGTTTCGCTGAATGCCAGAACAGCCTCCGGCATACCCCCGACATAATAATAATGTTTGAGCAGGTCCTTCAGTTTGGGTCCGAAAAGTCTGATATTCTCCCAATCATGCTTTGCGATAAATCCAGCCAATGCTTGTTCCCCGACTGCATCAAGGAACTCAAGAAAACTCATGGGATGAAGTGTCATGAACTGTACCTTGCCGACAGGAAAAGAGGCTTGTCTGTGCAGTTCCAGTCCTAAAAGAGAACCGGCAGCAATAATATGATAATCAGAGGCATTTTCATAAAAATATTTCAATGCGGTAACACCATTCAGAGCCTCTTGAATTTCATCAAGAAAAATCAGTGTCTTGCCAGGTATGCAGTTCTGATGGGCGGCGGCTCCTATGGCAGAAATTATCCTTGTCACGTCAAAGTCCGTTTCAAACAGATTGCGTAAATATATTTGCTCCTCAAAATTTATATACGCAATATTATCATAGTGCTTACAAGCAAAGTCCTTTACGAGCCAAGTCTTTCCAACCTGCCTAGCTCCTTCTACTATAAGTGGTTTGCGTCTACGGGCATCTTTCCACCTAACTAGTTCATTTATAGCATATCTATCCATAATTAGAGTGCCTGTTCACATTTAATGAATGAAAAACACTGCAAATATACACATAAAATGAATGAAAAACAATAAGATTACACACATAAAATGAACGAAAAACAATAAGATTACACACATAAAATGAACGAAAGGAAAATATAAAAACGCATTATTACATCGGCTTCAAAAGTTATTTCCCATACTCCCTTCATTCCATATATGCCAGAATGTCCCTCAATACCCATCCTCCAGCAACTTCTCCATATCGGAACGATAGTAAAGCACTTTGCCTCCTAACTTGATATAAGATATCTTCCCTTCGACGATAGCTCTGGAGATTCCTGCGGTTGATTTTTAGTTTCGCGACAGTTCCTTGCCAGTGCAATAGTGTTTTAGCAGTGCGTGTATTTATGTTATTAATTTACAGCTATTTATTTATTGAATCTAGCTTGTTGGTAAGCTGCCAGATGGAATTGGTGGTAATAATGCAATTACTGATTTTGAGAAAAGTCAGAAAATAATAGAGAAAATCCATTATTTTCCATATCTTTATCATCATCTAGTCATTACACTTTTATTTGAAGTAAGATAAAAAAGATAGCACGTTACAAATCCATTACCTATTCCTTTAAGATGGATTTGCAGACATTTGAAAGAACTACCAGAATTAAAACAAAAAAGGTTTAGTATTGAAGGAGATTAAAAAAATGATAAATAAATTGTTGTTATTTTATACATATTTTATTGTTTATAGTTACAATATATTTAGACAAACAAGTATTCAGCCATCTATTCAATGTAAGGGAGGAGAAATACCTTCTCTTGCGTGAAAAGATATTGTCTCACAAGGATGAGTTTCTTTTTTTCTATTCAAATGCTCATTTGTTTGATTTGCAAGATGATAAAACGGATATTAAATATGCGGAAATGGAATTTATGCAATCGATAGTTGGCGAAAATCGTTTAATATATGAAAGCAATAAACTGGAAGTTATGAAGCAATCCCCACGCAAGGCTTTTGAGACTATAGGCAAAGTAGATGATTTCTCCTGGCTTGAAAATTTTGATTTCTCACAAATAACAGAAGAGCAGCGAAATGCTATCAACAACATTGTTGATATTAGCATTAAGGATTTAAAGGGAGAATTGGATTTTGATTGGCTAACAAAAAGAATTCCAGTTTCAGCTAACGGACTCCAAGTAGATCCTCCGTTTTTTACATCATTAATGAAATTTGTATCCCACAATTTTTATGAGAATAAGGAGCCATACAAAATTATAAGAGACAATACTATTGCTAGATATAATCCTACATTGATTACAGCAGAAGGTGAAAATGTTTTTAACGAACAGTTAGCCTCATCTCCATTAGGATTATCCTTCTTAGATATAATTAAAGCTACTTTAACTCAAACAGGGTTATCATCTACTGATTTTGCAACGGTATATTATATGTCATATATGCTTCTTGACCTATTTGGAGTAAATAAAGAAATTCGGAAGAAGGTTAAGTTTAAAAATATGCAAGTAGATTGTTGCCATAGTTTCTTCGGCTCATACTGCGATTGTATAGTTAGTGATGACGAAGGTATGCGCTTAAAGAGCAAAACATTATACAAACTTTTCAATTTCGGTACTAAAGTATATTCAATAGACGAGTTTATAGAAAAATTTGATGAAGCAATAAATAACAATAAAAAATCTGCGCATGAATATTTTGATGAAATCCTTTGCGATTATACTAAAAGGCAAGTAATTAGAGTCGAAACAAAACCTGGGCAATCTCTAACTTATTTGAATACTTCCAATAAGTACTTCGGATATTTCAATTGTATGATAGAAAGAAAATCAAAAGATGAAACAGTTATTATACTTCATAAGAACAATGACCTGAAGCAACCTATTCTGATGAGAGAAATAGAGATTATAGTTAATCGAATTGTTAGAGTATTTAATAGCATGGGAGCTGCTTTTGCTTTATTCGATGAAGCAGTGGAAGTTCCTCAATTAAAAGCTAACAATTGGAATAGAATCCTAATGTTAAATGATGCTGATGTATGTTTGACTAAATTCAAAGATACACCTATGTTGTGTTTATGGGTCAAGTTAAAACGGCCAATATCACAGAATCAAGATTAAAGAAACAAAAAAAATCTTGCAACAAACTACTTTCTTTTTTGACATCATACCATAAAGCAAGTTGCTTTCACTCGTAATTGCTATACCCGGAAGGTAGTTTCACGAAATAAAAGCAACTTTACGAGGGTAGATTCAAGTTCATCTATTCAAACGGTACGCTTCCCGGTACCCGTCCATCAGCACCCGTTCTATGTCGGAAGCCCTATACAGGATCTTTCCTCCTACCCGGATATATGGCAGTATGCCGTTGTTGCGGTAATCCTGTAGGCTCCTGCGGCTGACCTTCAGTTTCACCGCCAGCTCCTTGTCATTGTAATAGCGTTCCCCGTCCAGTGCAGGCTTATTGTTTTCGTGTATTTTCTCCACCCTTTTTGAAAGGTCTTCCAGCGATGAGAAAAAGGCTCTCACGCGCATGTCGTTTTCCGGTGTCAGCAGCCGGATATTGCCATTGTCATTCATAAGCACGATGTTTATAAATTAACTGTATCGGTATTACAGTATCTTCCTTTATTGGCTGCAATACACCGTTTCATCTCCACCACGGGAAAGACAGCCTTCACATCCTCCGGTCTGTAATACACCTTGTGGCTTATCTTGGTGTAAGCCAGCGTCCCGTTCTCCCGCATCGTCTGCAGGGTTCTCGGACTGATACCGAGCAACCTGCACACGTCATCGCTGTCAAGCCATTCCCTCTCTCCCAGATCCTCATGTTCCCTGCAGAGACGTTCCACCTTTCTCGCGAAATTCTCGAACTCCGAGAGTATCCTCTCGAAAGTCGCCTTGTCTATGACCACTACTTCCATATTCCTGTAATTTTAAGTTTGACATTGATTTTTCATGAAAAACGGAATTGCGGACAGATGGTACCGGAAAGGGATTCATGTGCCCGTAAACCGTTTCGGAAGCGAAGAAAATAAAAAAACGGGAACTGTCTGTAAACCGGACGGCACGTGTCACCGGCAGACATCACTTTTCACCGTCAGGTGATCATTCATGGTGTAGAAAACAGAAAATGACACCCTCATTTCTTTGAAGCAAAGGTAGCCGTTCCCCACCGGGGCGCAAGGCCGGGCCCTGCGGGTCGGCTGGGAAAAAATCATCCTCGCGCTCCGCGCTCCGGTATTTTTTCCTGCCGAGCCTTGACACCTTTCCAGTGGGAGAACGGCTGTAAGGCATACAAAGAAACAAGAGTGCCTGCACCGCAGGCCGGATGTCTAACAGATAAAAATCAAAGGATATGGCAACAAAAGCCGTGAAAGAATTCAACGGATGGTTCAACCGTTCATACGCGAGACTGAAAGAGAGTGTGTCCCTTTATGGAAAGATCAACGAGGACGCGTTCCACGATGCGTATCTGGCAGTCAGGAAGCAGGTGATGTTCTCAAACAACGGAATAGAGGACTTGGAATCCTACTTCTTCGGGTGTTATCGGAGAATCCTGCAATCGGGAACAAGGGAAGACAGCCGTTACGACAACCCCGGAGACGAGTATTTCTCAAGACTGGGTGAGGCGGACTGCACGGAAGAGACCGATGAGCATCCTCTCCCAGAATTTTATTAATCAGGGAAGATTTTCCCACATTGGGTTTTCCCACTACGGCAATTTTCGGAATGTCGCTCTCCTCTTCCTCTCCTGCGTGTTCATCAAAATGGGCCACTACTTTTTCCAGCATATCTCCCAGCCCCAGCATGGAAGCTGCGGAAATCGGCACCGGTTCCCCAATACCCAGATTATAAAATTCATAAGTATCCATCATAAACTTCTGAAAACTGTCCACTTTGTTGACTACCAGCACTACAGGTTTATTGCTTCTTCTGAGCATGTCTGCCACCTTGGCGTCTGCATCTACCAGTCCCTGTTTTACATCTGTCATGAAAACAATCACATCTGCGGTGTCAATGGCAATCTGTGCCTGTTCCCGCATTTGAGATAAAATAACATCCTTGCTTTCCGGCTCAATACCACCGGTATCTATCATGGTAAAAGTCTTGTCCAGCCAGGTCACTTCTGCATAAATCCGGTCTCTGGTCACACCTGGGGTATCCTTTACAATAGAAATCCGCTCTCCTGCCAGTGCATTAAACAGCGTGGATTTTCCTACATTAGGTCTGCCAACAATTGCTACTATCGGTTTGCTCATACATTTGTCTCCTTTTCTGTGTTCTTTCTGTTTCCTGTTCCAAAACTGCGGCCACGAAATCTGCGCCGCTCTCTTCTACAATTTTTACAGG
>OGXL01003367.1_pt1 | contig 10794 bp, 8 predicted proteins | sample 1576311 | NCBI WGS metagenome assembly OGXL01 (sample SAMEA3541564, study PRJEB24748) | human gut metagenome | biome: human gut; feature: human-associated habitat; material: faeces | place: China | collected 2012 | reverse complement strand
AAGAAATTTATCCGGTATTGTATGCGGCTGTTGAGCAGCACATTGTTGAATATGGCGTCACGGAATTTATCGTCGGTCACTACGGTGGATTTGACCGTCTTGCAGCGTCAGCAGTCAAAGAAGCAAAGCGTTTTTACCCAGAAGTGAAGCTTACTTTGCTGTTGGCATACCATCCGGCGGAGCGGTCCATTCCAACTCCAGATGGATTTGACAGTACCTTCTATCCACCGGGGATGGAGAGCGTTCCAAGAAAGGCTGCAATTATAAGAGCAAACCGCTATGTTGTGGATCATGTAGACTATCTGATCGCTTATGCTTGGCACCCGGCAAGTAATGCAAAAGATTTAGTTGAATACGCTGAAAGGCGCAGAAAAATAAGGAAAATTGTAGTTACCAAGATTGACAGATTTCGTTTAAACGAATATAATTAAACTGGTTTTTTATATCTTGGGCTTAATGAGGTGTTGAGGAATGAACGGTTATATTACGGTTCAAGAGGCAGCTGAAAAATGGGGTGTGACTCCACGACAGGTTCAAATACTATGCAAGACGAATCGGATTCCCGGAGCAACTCGGTTAAGCCGCATTTGGATTATCCCGGAGAATGCAGAAAAGCCCACCAACGAGAAACGAAAGGTGGAGTTTGATAATGAATAATAAGAGTGAACTTCAAAAGCTGGTTGAGCATTTTGAGGCAAACATAGAATTTTATAAAGACACCAAAAAGGCATATAACGAACACTCTTGCCGCATTGAGTTTATCGACCCTTTTCTTAAAATTTTAGGATGGGACGTAGCCAATGAAAAAGGGGCTGCACCTCAATATAGAGAAGTTATTGCTGAAAATTATTCATCTCGTTCAGATCGTCCGGACTATACAATGACGCTCCGAGGGGTAGCAAAATTTTTCGTAGAAGCCAAGAAACCATCCGTTGACATTACGAAAGTTGACGCTCCTGCTATTCAAACCAGAAAATATGGTTGGAATGCGAAGCATAGGGTAGCCGTTCTAACTAACTTCGAGTTCTTAGCAATATATGATACTTGCCATTTTCCGCTGGAAAACGATAGCTGTACAGTTGCACGTTATCGGCTCTACCATTACTCTGAATATGTAGAAAAGCTCGATGAAATTTGCAGCTTGATTTCCAAATCCGCAGTATATTCCGGTGCATTTGATCAATATCTAGACGCTAATTTCCCTGCTTCCGGTGGTCAAACACAGCAGGTCGATGAACTGTTTTTGTCTCAGATTAACAGTTGGCGTATTGCTCTGAGTAATGAGCTATACGCGAAAGGTGGACGATATACCTCTTTGGAGGTTCTGAATGATGTTGTGCAGGAGTTTATCAACCAGATTGTTTTCCTGAGAATTTGTGAGGACAGAAATCTTCCTTTGTATCATAATTTGAAAGAAGCCATTACAGATAAAGCTCAATTGCAGGAAAGTCTGGAGCAGCTGTTTAGAGCTGCGGATCAAAGATACAACTCCGGGATGTTTTCGGGTGACGACATCATTTTTGATCTCTCTTGTGATGTTATTACGAATATGATTGAAGGGTTATATTACCCTCAGAGTCCTTACCTTTTTAACATTATTGAACCTCATCTGTTAGGTAAAATTTATGAGCTGTTTTTAACGGAGCAGTTAGTTCTGCTAGAAAACGGCACGATTGGCCTACAACAAAAGAAAGAATGCCTCAATCGTTCTGTGGTCACAACTCCCACGGAAATTGTCAAATATATGGTTGAGAAAACATTGGCCAAGGTTTGCCAAAACAAAACACCGGCAGAATTGTTAGAGCTGCGTCTTGCTGACATCGCGTGTGGCTCTGGAGTATTTCTGGAAGAAGCATTTTCCTATCTTCAAAACTATTGTGTGCAATGGTATTTGAATGCTGGCCAACAAAACCATTTGGAAGAGATAGGAATTGATCTCTATAAATTACCTTTGGCCGAGAAGAAGAAACTTTTGTGTTCGTGCATTTACGGCATTGATATTGACATTCATGCTGTAGAAGTGGCTAAGTTCTCTCTCCTGGTCAAACTGATTGAAAACGAAACCGAACCTTCTGTTGAAACTGTTTCGCCCATTTTGCCGGACCTAAGTGCAAATATTTTCTTTGGCAATGCCTTGGTTAGCGAAAAAGAGTTGATAGGCATTGCTGGAGCAGATAGCCAGCGATTGGAGGTTGTCCCGTTTGACTGGGAAAAAATCAATAATGGAGAATGCTTTGATGCCATAATTGGTAATCCTCCTTATGTGAATACCGAAGGCATGCATGCACTTCTTCCCAGCAGCGAAGTTGAAATTTATAAGAAAAAGTATAAAACATCATACAAGCAATTTGATAAGTACTTTATTTTTGTTGAGCAGGCTATCAGAAAAACAAAGGATGCAGGCTATGTTTGCTATATTGTCCCAAACAAATTTTTCAAAGTTGGTGCAGGAGAACATCTGCGAAACTTAATTGCAAAAGGCCGCTACCTGGTAAGCCTTGATGATTTTGGGGATGCACAGTTGTTTGAGGATAAGACTATTTATAGCTCCATCCTCCTTTTATGTAAGTCTCCACAGGAGAAATTCCGTTACACTGGTGTGGATTCTGCCAATAAGCTGTGGGTCGGAGAGGAAGTAAGTTCCATAGAATTTAGCTCTTCCATTCTCAACAAGCTCCCCTGGAGACTCACAACGGATTTTGCGTTTTTAACAATGCTCCAACATCTGGATCAGGTTGCTGTTCCAATCACAAAACACGCCGAAATCTTCAATGGAATTCAAACAAGTGCGGAGCGTCCTACTCCCATCTATTGGTTCTCCTCAGATGAGATCGTAGCGGAAGATGAGACTGCGATTGAAATTTGCCGGAATGAAAAGCATTATAAGATCGAGCGCGAAATTTTGCGCCCGTATTTTAAGCCGACAAAGAAGGCGGAAAAAGGACTAAATTCATATAGCATCTTAGCAACTGATAAGCAGATTATTTTCCCTTATGACCAGCAAGGGCGACTGTTCACGATTGACTATATGAAATCTCATTTCCCGGGGACATTTGCATATTTGGAAGACTACTATGATCGTTTGGTCCCCAAATGCGTGTCTGATCAAGGTATAAGAGATGTTCCTAATGCTACTTCTGATACTTGGTATCAATATGGGAGAACACAAGCTTTGACGGCCTTTATTAATACTCCCAAGTTAATTGTGGGCGTGTTGAGTAAAGAGCCGATGTATATTCTGGATACCAACGATATTCTGATTGCTTCTGGTGGAACTGCGGGCTACTGTGCGGTTTCTAAAAAGGAAGGAAGCCCATATGCACTGGAATATCTCCAAGCATGGCTGTCTAATCCAATTACCGAAAAGATCCTGGAGATTGTAGGAAGCGATTTTGAGAACGGATTTACAGCACGAGGCACTTTTGTGCTGTCAACATTACCATTTGTCGAACTAGATTTTAGTGATAGAAAACAAAAAGAAATCCATGACGGTATAGTTGCTGCCAGTCGGAGGATTTACAGCATAAATGCAGAACTTATGAATCATCCAGCAAAACGTATTGCTACAGTACTGCTGGATGAGAAAAATACTCTTATCCATAAAATTCAAGGCCTAATTGAGAGAGTGTATCGTCTTGAATATTAAGCGAGGTTAGTTTAGATGAGACTCAAAAAGGACAGTTCAGAACAGAAATTAAGAGGAGCGTATTACACTCCTCAGAAGTTGGCAAATGCTATGGTGCGCCTTTTTGCGTCCGAAAATATTGATACCGTATTAGAGCCAAGCTGTGGAGACGGAGTCTTTCTCGACAGCCTAAAAGAGACCGGATTTCTTGACAAAGTCAGCAGAGTTGAGGCGGTTGAAATCGAAGCACCAGAAGCCCAAAAAGTGTCTGGCAGGTATAAAGATACTCCGAAGGTAAAAGTGATCAATCAAGATTTCTTTGAGTTCTACAAGGAGACTTTGGGTACGAAAACTTATGACTTAATTTTAGGTAATCCTCCCTATATTCGTTATCAATATCTAAAAGAAAGCCAAAGAGAGTGTCAGGCCCAGATACTAACTTCTCATGGCATGAAATCCAATAAGCTAATCAATGCATGGGTTGCATTCATGGTAGCGAGTGTACAAATGCTTTCGAAAAGAGGCAAAATTGCATTTGTGATTCCTGCTGAGATTCTACAAGTTGCCTATGCAGAAGATCTCCGGCTTTACTTGGCAAACCACCTTGCTAAAATTACTCTGATTACCTTTGAACAGCTTGTTTTTCCTGATATTGAGCAAGAGGTTGTAGTCTTTGTAGGCGAAAAAGGAGATGCGGAAAAAGGTATCCGAATTATCGAAATGAATGACTTGAGCGGATTCGATGCTTTGGATTTGGATTCGAACGGTTTTCAACCAGTGCAGCACGTCAAGGAAAAGTGGACAAAATACTTCATCAACGGCGATGAGATGAAGTTAATCCAGCAGTTACGATCAGACAACCGTTTTGCAAAATTTTCTGAATATGGACTTATCAATGTTGGTATTACCACTGGAAATAATAGCTATTTCTCTATTACAGAAGAAGTCACAAATCATTATCATCTAGGAGAAGCAACGCTCCCCCTAATTGGACGGAGTTCTCATGCACATGGAATTTATTTTACTGAAGCTGATTGGAATTTGAATAAAACGGCAGGTAAACCTGCTCGTTTAGTTTGCTTCCCCGATATCCCGTATGAAGATTATCCACAAGGGTATAAGGATTATATCATGGCAGGTGAAGCAAATGATGAGCATGTAGGATATAAATGCTCAATTCGTGATAGATGGTATATTGTTCCTTCTGTTTGGATTCCAGATGCCTTTTTCCTGCGACGAAATAATCTGTATCCCAAATTTGTTCTGAACCGCTGTGGTGCAGTATCAACGGATACTATGCACAGAATGAAATTTAATGATGGCGTAAATCCCGAGAACGTACTTCTTGCATACTACAATAGTGTTTCTTTCGCTTTTACAGAAATTTGTGGTAGGAGTTATGGTGGAGGGGTTCTTGAAATACTTCCTGGTGAGATGGGCAATATTCTTTTGCCAAAGATTGATAATATTGACCCCCACATACGGACCACCCTTTTAGAAAGAATTGATCATATTGTCCGAAATGATGAAGATATCGAAAAAGCACTTGATTTTGTGGACCAAGAAGTTTTGGTTAGTCTCTTAGGGATAAATCCTACTATTTGCAAACAAGCTCGGTCAATTTGGAAGAAAATGCAAAAACGCCGTTTGGGCCGTGGATAAAGGAGAAAAGTATTATGTCATTACAAGATGAAATTTCTTTGAGAGCAAGCCAGATATACCGTGAATCCTATCAAATGTCTATAGGAGAACTGATTAATTTATACAAAGATGGAGAGTTGGATATCCATCCTGAGTTTCAGCGAGTCTTCCGTTGGAGCGATTACCAAAAAACAAAACTGATTGAATCTATTATGTTAAATATTCCTATCCCTCCTATATTTGTAAGTCAAAACGAAGAGGGGGTTTGGGATGTAATTGATGGTGTACAGCGTTTGTCGACCATTTTTGAATTTGTAGGTATTTTTAGAGATGAAGAAGGTAGACAAAGGCCGCCAATGATATTACAAAAAACAGATTATTTGCCTTCTTTTGCCGGCGTTCAGTGGGAAAGCGAAAATCCTGAACTTGCTTTTACCAAAGAACAGCAGTTGCGCTTTAAGCGTTCTCGCATTGATATAATTATTATGAAAAAGGAAAGCGATCCTCTCGCAAAATATGAGCTTTTTCAAAGGCTAAATACAGGCGGCTCTAAGCTTAGTGATCAAGAGGTCCGAAATTGTCTAATGATAATGACAAATAAAGACTTTTATGAATTTATTATTAATCTTAGCAAAGCTGAAGTTTTTGAAAACTGTCTCCCTATTTCAGATCGACGTACAGATGAACAATATCGTGTGGAATTGCTTCTTCGCATGTTGATTCCAGAGTATATTGAATGGGATAAGATCGGTCAATATACTGACTTTGCACAGCTACTGGACAAAGAAACAATATATCTTTGTGAACGAGCTTTAGATTATGATTCAATACAAAAACGATTCTTTGGGACATTTAATCTTTTGTATGGCGTGTTCGAGGAAAATGCATTCAGAAAATACGATGGAACGAAATATTATGGACCCGTTATGGCAGCTGCTTTCCAGGCTGTTGCTACTGGTGTGTTTCATAATATAGATGATATACTTTCAATGGACGTAAGAGGAGATTGGCTTAAAGAAAAAGTTCATAGTTTTTACACAACAGATGTGTTTATCAGAAATACGACTCCCGGTGTAAGATCAATCCCCAGATTTAAGGATCTTTCTCAGTTTGGAGTTGAGTATTTTAAGCCATGAAAATAAGAACAACTAATGATCTTCAAGATGCCATTGATCATGAAATGGCCTGGAGAAAACACGAGCTGTCAACGATTCGGGCTAATGTTGTAAGTTCCAGAAGACATGCTAAAGAAACTGCGATACGCGCCGGAGTAGCACTCTTATATGCACACTGGGAAGGAGCCATAAAAAACATAGCCACATATTATCTTGAATATGTGGCTATGCAAGGCCTTTCCTACGGGCAGCTTAAACCAAATTTTCTTGCAATCGCTATCAAATATGATCTAAAACAATTTGAAGAGAGCAACAAGTCTACAATACATACATCCATTGTTTCGAATATAATTAGTCGGCAAGTAGATAAATCTCGGATTCCGACAGATGGCGTTATAAAAACTGATTCAAATTTAAAATCTGATGTTTTTGCAGAAATTATGGCCACTATTGGGCTGCCATGCTCCGATTATGAGACATCATATAAATTAATTGATTCTGTACTACTTGAAAAACGAAACAAAATAGCCCATGGAGAACGCATCGAGAGCATTGGTCTTGACGAAAAGCGTTATTGTGATCTTCATGATAAAGTTTTTGACCTTATACAGCTATTTGCAACGCAAGTTTCTAATGCTGCTATACTAAAAGAATATATGAATTAGCATGGAAACTAAGAGACGGTTATGCTATAATACCATTAAGCCACCCAATCGCCCATCTCAAGCAAAACCCCTGATAGGATGGCCCGGATAGATTTTTGATAGCAAAAGTCCGAATAGACCTTAGGATAAGGATAATCTGCATCAAATAAAACCACGACGAATCAAATCCTCTATACAAAAAAGTTTAGAAACGGATTTAACTCGGCGAGTGGGAATGAGGAGATTTCATTCTGTCTCCGGCTCTTGCAGTGCTTTAGCCGGGAAAACGGTGCTTTTAAGAAAAAATTTTTCGTATCTGATAATACTTTCCCAATTCACACCTCTTGGATTTCAGTCAGATCATCACTGGACTTTAAGTGCAACGCATAGCTCATTAATAACAAAAGGTCTTACCGATTTTTGCAAATCGGTAAGACCTTTTTATGTTTTATGATTGATTCTTTCATAATTCCAAACGAAAAACCAGTAACAGATCAGCGGCCAAATTTCTGATAAAGGAAAACTACCTAGTCTCTGCTACGGGTTCCTATGCTATTTGTTCCCGTTAAGTTGCCACTGGGCACTGTGACTCTGTAGTTCCACCATACGGCGGTAGAGTCCCACTTTTTCCATCAGCTCCGCAGGCGTGCCCTGCTCGGCCACCCGGCCATTTTCCAGCACCACGATGTGGTCCGCCCCGGCCACGGTGCGCATCCGGTGGGCGATGACCAGCACCGTCTTACCGGCCAGCAGGCGGGAGAGGGCGCCCTGCACCTTGGTCTCGTTCTCTACATCCAGGCTGGCGGTGGCCTCGTCCAGCAGGACGATGGGGGCATTCTTCAAAAGCGCCCGGGCAATGGAGATGCGCTGCCGCTCCCCGCCGGAGAGCTTCGCCCCGTTTTCTCCGATGGGGGTGTCGTATCCCTGGGGCAGACGGCGGATGAACTCCCCACAGTTGGCGGCCTCCGCCGCGGCCCTCACCTCCTGATCGGTGGCTCCTCGCTTGCCCAGGCGGATGTTCTCCATCACGGTATCGTCAAAGAGCACCACATCCTGGAACACCATGGAGTAGTCGGTCAGCAGCGCCTCCGGGTCCACGGTGGAGATGTCCACGCCTCCTACCCTGATGGTGCCCTCCGTAACATCCCACAGCCGGGCGGCCAGCCGGGCGCAGGTGCTCTTGCCGGAGCCGGAGGGCCCCACCAGAGCGGTCACTTCACCCTCCCGGGCGGTAAAGCTCACACCGTCCAGTACCTTCTTCTTGTCGTAGGCGAAGCCCACATGGTCGAACACAATGTCGTGGCCCTTGGGCTGGAACACCTCGGCCCCCTCTGCGGTGGACGTATCATAAATCTCGTTCATGCGGTCGGCGGACACCTGGGACACGAACAGTTCTGCGATGAGGGCCAGGCTCTGGTCGAAGGGGGCGTACACACGGGTGATGACCAGCAGGAACAAAAACAGCAGCATGAAGTCGATCTGCCCGGAGAGGATCAGGCTGGCCCCCGCCAGGATGGTGGTGGCTACCCCCAGGCGCATGATGACGCTGGCCGCATTAACAAAGATGCCGGTGCCCAGCTCGCCCTGGATGGTGACCTTCTCATGGTCGTCGATCTTCTGGTTGAGCCCGGCCAGATAGCGCGCCTCCTGGTTGGTGGCGCGGATCTCCCGGATATTTTCCAACGCCTCCTGGATGCCGTCGGAGACACGGACCGCGGCCTTTTTCGTCCGCTCCGAGGCCCGGGCGGAGATCTTCCGGGTGCCGAACAGCAGGCTGAAGGCCACCGGCACCCCCCACAGGCAGGCGATGGTCAGCCGCCAATCATATACCAGCAGGCACACCGCGATAATGGCCGTGGAGATGTAGGCCCCGTACAGGTACCCCAGCACATGGGACCAGACGTGCTCCATGCGGTTCACATCGCCCATGAGGGTCTCGGTGAGATCCGCCAGATCCCGCTTGCCGAAGTAGCCCAAGGGCAGCTTGCGCAGCCGCTCCGCCAGACTGAGGCGTGTGGTCTTGACCTCATTGTAGACAAGGCCGTAAGTGGCGTGGTACTGCTGCAGGTGGGTCACGAAGGACAGGATGACGAATGCGATTACCAGCCCAAGAAAGAGCGCCGGGCCGGGCAGCGGCGCTCCGTCCGTCAGGGTCCCCATCAGGCCGTACATCAACAGGTACAGGATGCCCATGCCGCCCATGACGACCAGATTGACAATGACCGTCCAGAAAGCGCCCTTTTTGGTGTTTCTCACGCCCTGGTCGGTGAGGGCGTATTTGCGCTGAAAGTTTTTGCCGAACATCTTCTCCACCCCTCTCTCACTGTTCACTGGTGATCTTCCACTGGACCGCCTGGTTGTAGTCCGCCCACATCCGGGCATAGAGACCACCGGCGGCGGTCAGCTCCTCATGGGAGCCCTGCTCCACGATGCGGCCCTCCTCCAACACCAGAATCTTGTCCGCGCCCACAACGGTGGACAGGCGTTGGGCGATCATCATGGTCTGCGAGACCGAATAACCCAACTTACGGGCAGCCTCCTGCTGCAAGGTAGATGTCGTAAAAGGAGGGGCTGGTGTCTTGCGCACCGGCTTTTTCGAGATATCATCGATCGTGAAAGAAGCGTCCTTGCAAGATTCAAGGAATGCCTCCACCTCTTCCTTATCTTTCAAACGACGGTTCAGCTCCGCCTTGAGGATTGTCGTACCATCCGGCAAGATAAAGCTAGCGATCACACGGTAGGCGGCCTCCGAGACAAACTCGTTGATCTCTCGCTCCCGCTCTACGATCAGACGTACGGCAACCGATTGCACGCGCCCCGCGGATAAAGCAGGTTTCACCTTACGCCAAAGAATGGGGGATAGCTCGAAACCCACGATACGGTCTAAGATACGACGGGCTTGCTGCGCATTCACCAAATCGATATTGATATCTCTCGGCGTCTCGATCGCATGTAATATAGCGTTCTTGGTAATCTCATGAAAAACGATACGTTTCGTATTCTCAGGTTTCAATCCTAATACCTCATATAAATGCCAAGAGATGGCCTCTCCCTCCCGGTCCTCATCGGAAGCCAACCAAACCTGCTCGGCTTTCTTCGCTTCGTTCTTCAATTCGGTCACGAGTTTCTTCTTATCAGAGGGAATCACGTATTCCGGGGCATAATTGTGTTCGAGGTCTATACTGAAATCTTTCGTTTTCAAGTCGCGGATATGACCATAGCTAGACATAACCTTATAGTCCTTTCCGAGGAACTTCTCGATGGTTTTTGCCTTGGCAGGTGACTCCACTATTACCAAATTCTTTTGCATATCTATTTTTTGCTGGTTAGAAATCGGGTGCAAACTTACACAAATAATTAACGTACGCAGTATATCGATCACTAAAAAAGCGTTTTTTCCTATACATTATATATATAGTCATGCGTTTCTATTTACCTTCGCGGGACAAAATCAAAAAGCTATTCAAAAATATGGAAGAGATAAAGCGACTTATTTCAGAGAATAAACTAGAAGAAGCGATCCGGCTCTTGGACGCTTACCTCACGGAGCAACCGAGATCCGACGAGGCTTGGTTTCTCCTCGGAAAAGCTCATTATAAACTAGGCAACGTACGCCTAGCCCTCAACAGCTACCTACAAGCGATAGAGATCAATCCGGAAAGCCCGGCACAAGCGGCCTACGATATGGCGATCAAGGTGCTGGATTTTTATAATAAGGATATGTACAACCATTAAGAAGACAGAGCACCCGCACCCAAATAAATTCTAG
>OGXL01003364.1_pt1 | contig 10802 bp, 7 predicted proteins | sample 1576311 | NCBI WGS metagenome assembly OGXL01 (sample SAMEA3541564, study PRJEB24748) | human gut metagenome | biome: human gut; feature: human-associated habitat; material: faeces | place: China | collected 2012 | reverse complement strand
GCAATGCAGCCATATCCTTAATGCAGATAGAATCTGCGCCTGCATTTTCCGCGTTTTTTCGTTTCTTACGGATCCGGAACTGTTTGAAAATGCCACAGATGGCAGCGTAAAGCTCCGGTTTTAGTTCTTCAAGCGGAACCGGCTGCTGGTACAGGATAGCGTTGTAGCTTGTACCGCTTACAAGCTCCAGAATCATATAGAACATCAGCTCCGGTGAACGATACGTATATGCTGCATGAGAGAGCAGAGATTCATAGATAGTGTAGATGGCCGGCGTGTCGGCAAACGGAGCAAAGGTAAGAGAATTTTTGAAGAATCCCCAGCTCAGATGCTTGGAAATAAGCGTCACGAGGCTGTGGTTGGCGGCAAACTGGTCGAGGATATTGTCGGTGATAAAAAGCACCTGCTCTTCAAAATCATGGATATCCGGGTGGCGCAGCAGATCTGAGTAGGCGGCCTGAAATACCTGACTCGCCTTATGTGCAATCAGATGATTCCGAATATCGTACTTATCTTTGAAATAAAGATAGAAGGTACCTTTTGCAACGCCGGCGTTATTCACGATATCCGAAATGGATGTTTTACTGAAGCCGTTGTTGATAAAAAGTGAGAAAGCAGAGTCCAGAAGGGACTCACGCTTCATTTGTTTGTTATTATCAATTTTTCCCACAGAGAGTCTCCTTTCCTGAAAGATATCAAAAACGTGTGTTACTATCTTGCCTATAATTATAGGTATCATACATGGAAACTGTCAAAGGGAAAATGACTAATTTTCTCATTTTTGTGACTATGCACGAAGAAAAAAATGACCGATCGTCAATTTTGTGCAGTATTTAATGTTGACTAAGAGTCATTTTTGCGTTATAACATTAGATGATTGAAAGGCATAGGAAAAACATCCTCGATCTGAGGGAAACAGTATCCCGCAGTATCTTACTCCGAGCGGGTTTTACTTCTCTTATGATCCTGGATTTCATCATAAAAAACCATTATAAAAACCACAGAAAGGAAGTTTATCACAATGAATAGAAACAGAAAACTGAGAAAACAGATGATGTCTGGTCTTGCTGTTGGTATGGCTGCTGTTATGGGAGCTGCTCCGGTTTATGCAGCGACAGGAGAGGACGCAGCGGTTTCCAAAGAAGAAACCGTATATGTAAATGCAAATGCAGACGGATCGGAAGATCAGATCACCGTATCCAACTGGCTGAAGAACGCAGGAACGGAAAAGAACCTGAAAGATGAGAGTGAACTGAAGGACATCAAAAACGTAAAGGGCGACGAGGAGTTCACCCAGAGCGGAAACGAGCTGACCTGGCAGACAGACGGCGAGGATATCTATTATCAGGGAACAACCACAAAAGAACCTCCGGTTTCCGTGAAGTTCACCTATTATCTGGACGGCAAGGAAATCAAACCGGATGACCTGGCCGGAAAGAGCGGAAAACTGAAAATCAAAGTTGACTATACAAACAACACAAAGACAACGGTTGACATCAATGGCAAGAAAGAGACGATGTACACCCCATTCGTCCTGATGACCGGAATGATTCTTCCGCAGGATACTTTCTCCAATGTCAAGATCGACAATGGTAAAGTCATTTCCGATGGAAGCAGAAACATCGTAATCGGATTTGGTATGCCGGGCCTGCAGGAAAGCCTGGGATTAAATTCCGATTCCCTTGAAGATCTGGTATCCGGTGACAGCGATTTCGAACTGCCGGAAAGCCTGGAGATCACTGCAGATGTGGAGAACTTCTCTCTGGATTCTACCTTCACCGTTGCACTTGACGATGTTCTCGACACCATCGATACCGACAACATCACCGGATACGATGATCTGAAGGATGCACTGAGTGATCTTGAGGATGCTGCAATGGAACTGGTTGACGGTTCCAAGGCACTCTCCGATGGTGTGGATACTTTAAAAGACAGCTACAAAGAGCTGGATGACGGTATCGGAACGTTAAAAGACGGCGCTGACGAGCTGAACAGCGGAGCCGGCACACTGGCAAGCGGAGCCGGCACACTGGCAAGCGGAGCATCGACTCTGGCAAACGGAACTTCTACTCTGAACAGCGGAGCTTCTACCTTAAACAGCGGAGCAGCTACCCTGTCCAACGGAGCATCCACCTTAAGCAGCGGAGCTTCTTCCTTGGCAAGCGGCGTAAACTCCTACACCGAGGGCGCTGATACCCTGAATAAAGCAATCCAGACGTATCTTGGAAAGAACGGTGTGCTGACTGGAAGCGTAACCGAGTATGTAAACGGTGTGAATAAAGTCGTTGCAGGCGTAAAACAGTACACCGACGGAACAACACAGCTGTCCGACGGCGTTGCTTCTTATGTAGCAGGCGAGAAACAGCTTGCAGCAGGCGCTGAGCAGCTTCAGCCTCTGGCAGACGGCCTGACCGAGGTAAACAGTGCAATCGCAACACTGAACGCAGCACTCGACGGAAAAGATGAGAATGATATTTTTGCAGGAGCAAAACAACTCTCCGAAGGACTGACCAGTTTGAACGAGCAGCTGCAGAGCACCGATGTACAGAGCCTTCTGACGATGGTAGACGGTATGATCAGCACCGGTTCTACCCTGATCTCCGAGACCGAGGCACTCTCCGAGGTTCTGAACACCACAATCGCAGGATCTGTCAACGGCATGATGACAAACGGCAGCGAGCTGATGAGCCAGATGGATACGCTGTCCAAAGGACTTGAGAGCTACTTAAGCGGTCTGGAGGCACAGATCACGAATCAGGCAACGCAGATGGGAACCCAGATGGCAGCACAGGTTCAGGCATGGGCAGACGGAGCAGCAGCACAGCTGAACCAGGAAGCAACAGCAGCAGCACAGAGCGCAGCTGATACAGCAGCAAGCCAGGCATCCGCCGATGCAGCAAAACAGGCAAATGATCAGCTCTCTGCAGCAGCAGCTACACTGGATGCACAGATTTCCGCAGCTAAGAGCGCTGGAAATACAGAGCTTGCCGATTCCTTAAGTAAAGCAAGAAACCAGATCGGAAGTGTCAGCGTTTCCGCTTCCGCCGGAACCGTTTCGGTTACTCCGGTTACAGCTCCGCAGATTACCCTTCCGGAACTGAACTTCGAAATCGAGCGCCCGGATCTCTCCGGTCTTGCAGCAATGCAGCAGAAGATGAGCGACATCAAGAGCCAGTACAGTGATCTGCAGAAGACGGTTGCAGCTCTGATGCCGCAGCTTGAGACCATGAAGAAACAGATGCAGACCATCACCGATAATAAAGCAGTTGTTGAGCAGAATCTTGGTGCAATGCAGAAACTGACCGCAGGTGTGGCACAGCTTGATGCAGGCGGAAGCGCTCTGTACAAGGGCATCGGTACTCTGTCCGCAGGTGTGAGCCAGCTGTACAGCAGCACAAATGAGAGTTTTGCAAAAGCAACAGCAGGCATCAATGCACTGAACGCAGGATTCACTCAGCTGAGTGCTTACAATGATACGCTGCTTTCCGGCGCAAGCCAGCTGAAAGCAAATGCACCGGCTCTGGTTGAGGGTGTTACGACTCTGCAGGGCGGCACGACACAGCTGACCGCAGGTCTTGGACAGCTGGGAAGCCAGTTAAGCGATGGATCTGCAAAACTTTCTGCAAACAGCGGAAGCTTAAGAAGCGGTGCTTCTCAGGTAGCAGGCGGAGCATCCCAGCTGGCAAGCGGAGCCTCCACACTGGCAAATGGAACTTCTTCCCTGGCAGGCGGAGCTTCTGAACTGAACAGCGGAGCTTCTACGCTGGCAAGCGGAGCATCTACGCTGGCGAGCGGAGCTTCTACACTGGCAAATGGAACTTCTTCTCTGGCAAGCGGAGCTTCTGATCTGAAATCGGGAAGCAGCAAGGTTGTTGATGGTATTGACGAGCTGTCCGATGGGGCGAAAGAACTGGCTGACGGTACGAAGAAGTTTGAAGAAGAGGGTACCAGCAAGCTGAAGAGTACCTTTGAGGATGATCTGGGAGATGTACTGGATCGGATTCAGGCGCTGAATTCGGATAAATGCGCTTATACTTCTTACAGTGGTAAGGCAAATGGAATGGATGGAAGCGTGAAATTTATTATCGAGACTGCAGCAATTGAAGCTGCGGAAGAGTAATGTGATTCCACGGTAGATTGTGAGGCCGCCTGCGGTCGGGATGTTTTCCCCGACCGCAGGCGGCATTTACGTTAGGTGGGTGCAAAAAGACAAAAAATAAGAACAGCCCGCGGATATGCGGGCTGCTCTTTCATAATGAGGGGGGAGATAGTTTTGAGTGGTTCATCAACTATCTAAGTTATAGTATAGTGAAGAAATGTGAGCAAAGTATGTCTATTTTCTAAAAGAAACAGTAAATTTCTAAAGAATAAGTGAATCCATCCATTGAGTAAATCACTTCCGTCCGCCAAAACGTAGATGGGTCCCCAGGGCGTAGCGGGGCGGACGCTCCGCTGTGCCTGGGGGTCGTATCCTCCCGTCCTATTCAAAAGAAAGTTTCCGGTTCCCATAACTCTTCCGATACTGTCCCGGCGTCATCCCGGTGAGTTTTCGGAAAGCCGTGGAAAAATTATGCGCATCCTGAAATCCCACATTATAAGCAATCTGAGAGACCGTGTGATTTGTGTCCGTCAGCTCGGCCATAGCGCTGTCCATTTTGGATTTCAGGATGAATTGTTTTAACGTCATCCCGGTGCCCTCGTGGAAGAGGGAGGAGAGGTATTTGTCGTTGTAGCCGAAATAACGGGCGAGTTCGGTGACTTTGAGGGACTCGCTGCTGTGGTACTGGATGTAGCTGATGATGTCCTGCAGGATCTGCGTCCGCTGCGTTTCGGAAGTGTAGGTGCGGTAGAAGGGACTCTGACAGTTGATTTCGCCGAGAACAGCGGCAGTCAGGCTGTTGTTGAGGAACGTGTTGTGGAAACGCAGGGAAGTGTCCTGGAGCTGCTTCATGAGGATGATGACGCGGTTCGGGGAGGAAAGCGTTCCCTGGCGCGGGATGCATAACGTTTCGGGGTAGTTGGATGGAAGCTGGGCGGGAGCAAGGTCCTCAAGGCGGTAGGAGGATGGCGGTGCAGCATGAAACTCATCCAGAACCGATCCGGCGGTCGGGTCAGAAGGAGCGATGATCGGTGCGGAGGGGATACCAGGGATAAAATGGAGCCAGTAGAAAGCGCAGCTTCCTTTTTTCGAGCCGTGCTGATGGACGGTCGGAGGCAAAAGAAGATATTCGCCAGGATGGACTTCGTAAGAGCGGCGTTCGTCCGCGATAAAAAGCGTTCCTTCCGTCACAACCATCAGTTCAAAATTGACGAGATTCCGTGTCAGGTGCATCCACTCCGGGGACGGGGACTGGAATTTGCCGCAGAGGTCGTAGGTAAAACAGGCGGCATCTGGAAATAAAACAGAGATCATATGACTTTTTCAAACCTTTTCAAACATTCTTGTATTTTAAACGGAGGTCTGTTTTGCTAAAATAAAACTATAGAAAAACAGGAAAACAGCCGTCAAAAGAAGTGTAACGCTTCCCATCCCTGAAAGCAAGAAAAATATCTTTTTCAAACCAGGAGGCGGCGGAAGACAACGAAAAAGGAGACCGAAAAAATGGATCAGAAAAACTTCAGCAAACCATTATCCCTGGCAAAAGTCCAGGTTACTGATGCATTCTGGGAAAAAGAGATGGAGCTTGTCCGCACCGAAGTAATTCCGTATCAGTGGAATGCCTTAAATGACAATGTTCCGGGAGCAGCATCGAGCTTCTGTATGCGGAACTACCGCCGCGCCGGTGAAGTTGAAAAAGAGCGGAAAGCAAAAGGAGACAAATTTGTTCAGATCAAATACCCGCTGGATACTTTTGAGACACTGCCGAAGGATGGCAAAATGGACGGAAGATTTTATGGCTTCCTGTTCCAGGATACCGATTTTACCAAATGGGTGGAGGCAGTTGCGTACTCCCTGACACAGCATCCCGATCCGGAGCTGGAAAAAACGGCAGATGAAGCAATTGAAGCTGTCTGCGCAGCACAGAGAGAAGACGGATACCTCGATACCTACTATCTGATCAACGATCAGGATATGATTTTTACAAACCTTAAGGACAACCATGAGCTGTACTGCTTCGGTCATCTGACGGAAGGCGCCGTAGCCTATTATCAGGCGACCGGAAAAGACCGTCTCTTAAAAGCAGCAGAGCGTTTCGCGGACTTTATTGCCAGCAAACTCGGTCACGGCGAGGGTAAAAAAGCAGGTTATCCTGGTCACGAAATTGCAGAGATGGCTCTGATGCGTCTCTATGATCTGACCGGCGAGCAGAAGTATCTCGATCTTGCAAAATACTTCATCGATGAACGCGGAACAAAACCATACTATTACGATATCGAGCGCGGTCTGACCTGCCCGGAGGGCGAGGAACGATATAGCTACAATCAGGCAAACCGCCCGGTGCGTCAGCAGGATGAGGTGCAGGGGCACTCCGTACGCGCCGTATATCTCTATTCCGGCATGGCGGATGTGGCAAGGGCAACGCAGGATGAGAGCCTGCTGAAAGCCTGTGAAACTCTCTGGAACAACATGGTGCATCAGAAAATGTACGTCACCGGCGGAATCGGTGCCACTCATATAGGAGAGGCATTCTCTTTCAACTATGACCTGCCAAACGATACCGCTTACGCAGAGACCTGTGCATCCATCGGTCTTGTGTTCTTTGCTCGCCGCATGTTGGAGATTCAGGCAAAAGCAGAGTACGCGGATGTGATGGAATTAGCCCTCTACAATGGCGTTCTCTCCGGAATGGCGCTCGACGGAAAGAGCTTCTTCTATGTCAATCCGCTGGAGGTACTGCCGGAGGCATGTCACAAGGATGAGCGGAAATTCCATGTAAAACCGATCCGTCAGAAATGGTTCGGCTGTGCCTGCTGCCCTCCGAACCTGGCAAGAACGGTAAGCTCAGTTGCATCTTACGCATACACGGAAAACGACACAACCCTGTTTGTCCACTTGTACATGGGTGGAACAGTGGAAGGAGAAAAAGTAAAAGCATCCATCACTTCCGAATTCCCGTGGGACGGCCATGTTTCCGTGACCTGCGAGAGCGATACCAAAGAGCCGTACACCTTTGCATTCCGCATCCCGGGATGGTGTGCTTCTTATGAAAAAGAGATTCCAAAAGGCGCAGAAGTGGAAGAAAAAGACGGGTATCTGTATGTGACAAAAGTATGGGCGAAGGGTGAGACGATCCGCCTGAACTTCCCGATGGAAATCCAGCTTCTGGCATCCAATCCGCTTGTACGCGAGGACGCCGGCCGTGTTGCCGTAAAACGAGGACCGGTTGTTTACTGTATGGAAGAAGCAGACAACGGAAAGAATCTGCATTTGACAAAACTCTGTGTGAATGGTGAAAAAACCGCAGAAGCAGCCGATGAGCTGGGCGAGCACTTTGTGCGCGTAACGGCCGAGGGACGTCGCATGAAGCTGGGCGATGCGGAAAAACAGCCGTTGTATCATCTGTATCAGAAAGAGGAAGAGGAAAAGACGAAACTGAAGCTGATTCCATATTATATGTGGAACAACCGAGGTGAGGGCGAAATGCAGGTATGGATCCGCGCATGTGAATGATTTTATTAAAGAAGAAATAAAAAACTCCGGAAAAGGGATGGCTCCTGATGCAGCCTCCCCTTTTTTCCGGAGTTCTTGTTATGCCAAAATATGAGAATCCTGCAAAAAAGAAAGTGAATTTTTTGCAGGATTATTTGTGCTATTGGTACAGATTATTTTCTGCTTCTCATAGAAAGACTGCCGAAAGCAGAAGAAACGGCGGGCAGAATCACGAGGACGACCGCAAGGACAATCATTCGATCCACAAAGTCTGTCATGGCCTGTACAACGCAGACAGAGAGAGTCAGATTCATACCGAGGCTGTGAAGCAGCTGCACCAGCACAGTGGAGCCGGAGGAAGTAATTCCACCGAAAACAACCGCGGTGATTGTGGAACTTACCACAGTACCCGGAAGTGAGATCACAAGCGCTGCCGGAAACAGCTTCCAGCCCATGGAGCGGAGGGAAAGACTCTCGCTGCGGGATCCTGCCGTATGGGACGGGCGGAGTCTGCGGAATACAAGGCCGGCACCGAGACCGATGACAAGCTGCACCGGAATATAGTAAAACGCATAGACATCACTCGTCATGCCGGAAATGAGTCCGGAGATCAGTCCCGGAACGAGGCCTGCAGCAGGTCCGAACAGAGCGGCTGCCAGAACTGTTCCGATGGAGTCCAGATAAACCGGAAGACGCAGCAGCAGAGCAATGGTACCGCCGAGAATATTGATGACACCGCAGAGCGCGAGTGTCGTGAGTTTTAACGTACGGTTAGTATTCATCATGCCTCGCCTCCCTTCTGAAACATCGTCTCATGTGGGAAGACCGGCGGTGCGGTGAGAATCTGGTCGAAAACCGGTGCGGATTCCTCCTGCGGCACGCCGAGAACGCGCTCAAAGAACATCAGGAAGAAACGGCGCACATCGACCTGCGTCAGAATGTGGCTGTTCGGTGCTTTCTGATAAAAATTCATGGCATCCACAACCGTCTGTCCGATGCAGAGACCTCCGGTTTCTACCTGCGTATACGCATCAAAACCGCTGCAGAGCGACGGATCCACAAGATAAGCGGCCGCGAGCGGATCGTTGATCACGCATCCGATGACCTTTTCCTGCTTCCAGTGGAAATCAAAGTAGAAGCGCGTCAGCTCCTCAATGCGGGTTCCGACTCCTGGATTTACGCATTTCATATATTCCACAAGATTCGGCGTCAGGACAATTTTTCGTGTGACATCCAGCCCGATCATATGAAGCTTTTTGCCTGCAAGCTGCGGCAGCTCGGAAAACGCGCGGAATACTTCGGCTGCGGCATCCGGGTCGCACCAGTAATTGTACTCGGCAACCGGGGAGCAGTTTCCATGGCTCTTATAGCTTCCGCCCATGGAGACAAGAGACGTCAGGTTTGTCAGGCACTCCGGTGCGCGGGAGATGACTTTTGCAAGGTTCGTCATCGGTCCGAGGGCAAGAATGGTAACATCAGGGGTTGCTTTTAAGGTTTCGATCAGGAAAGAAACAGCGTCCTTGTTTGGCGTAAGGCCTTCGGCATCCGGCCAGCCCGATTCGCCGAGACCGTCCATGCCGTGGGTGTCCATCGCGTCCACGTAGTCGCGGACCAGAGGCGTCTCCTCGCCGACATAAACCGGGACATCTGGTTTTCCAATCATAGAAAGAATTTTGAGGGCATTTTTAGCGCCCATAGAAGCGGGTACATTTCCGCTGACTGTGGTGATGCCGACAAGATCCAGCTCTTTCGAAGCCGCGGCAAGCATCAGGGCGAGAGAATCGTCGATGCCCGGATCACAGTCGATAATCAGTTTTTTTGCATTCATTTTCCAATCTCCTTTGATGAAAATTTTGAGATACTTGGTTTTTTATACTGGGAAGTTCACGAACCAGTCCGGACACCCGTAAAAAGGCGGGAAAATCCGATTATATAAATGCACGGGAATGAGTATAGCACAGATTCAAAAAAGAATCCAGCAAAAAGAATCGAGTAAAAAGAATTCAGTAAAAACAAGCCTTGCCTGTTGGAGAAAAATCGAGTATGGTATATAAGCGTAGAACAAATGAGAATATATGAGAATATGTGAGAATATATGGGAGATAAAAGCATGGCAGATGGATTTTTAGCACCAACGGGAAGATTCTATCCAAAAACAGAAAATTTTCATGCGCAGACCGCGCGGGCAATTCTAGGCCCGGAAGGTCAGACGGACGAGCCGATTCAGGAGCTTTTGCGCCGGGGATATATTTTATTTGTGGGTTTCCACAAACCAGGTGAACCGGAAAATCTCCATGCCGATATGGATTATGTGCTCGGCGGACCGGGACACCCGGCGACAGAAGGGCAGAAGGCATGGATTGCGGAACATGTAGAGGAGTTGTCGGGAAAACAGCAGTTTGACATCAACAACGATGAGATAACCTTTCAAAGATTCTACATCAGCAACATCCGTATGTTTCCCTGGTGCAGGGGCTGCGCAGAGGAAAAAGCGCGCGAGCTCTGGGGAAATGCACAGAGTGAGGAAAAACCAAAACGGTGTGATGCGTGCCCGGGCTTTCGAGACCGTCCGCTTTAGAGTATGTCTGAAAAATCATTTCCGCAAACAGCCGGTTTCGTTTTTATATCGCTGAAGCGACCCGCCGCAGCCGGTGAAGTCTGAAAGCCTGCAAAGCAGGATTCTTTCGTGTACACGTTCTGACGAAAAAAATGTCAGAAAATAATTGGATGAGAATATAATAGGAAGAAAAAACACTTTTATATAGTAATGCAGCAATGGGGAAAATCCGCAAAAAGCCGCGTGAACACGCGATTTTTACGGATTTTCCCCTTGACTTTTGATAGGACAGACGATATAATAAACGAGCGTGCGTAAAAGACGGTTTCTTTTGGCGCGCAAAAGCTGCAAAGCAATTATGTTGAACTAAAGCAGCCGTATGAAACCCCGTGGGACACACGGAGAAATCTATCAGGAGGTGAAATGGAATGCCAACATTCAACCAGTTAGTAAGAAAAGGCCGTGAGACTTCCGTAAAGAAATCTACCGCGCCGGCACTGCAGAAAAGCTACAATTCTCTGAGAAAGAAATCCACAGATATGTCTTCTCCTCAGAAGAGAGGTGTGTGCACAGCTGTTAAAACTGCTACACCGAAAAAACCTAACTCAGCTCTTAGAAAGATCGCCAGAGTACGTCTTTCCAACGGAATCGAAG
>OGXL01003362.1_pt1 | contig 10803 bp, 11 predicted proteins | sample 1576311 | NCBI WGS metagenome assembly OGXL01 (sample SAMEA3541564, study PRJEB24748) | human gut metagenome | biome: human gut; feature: human-associated habitat; material: faeces | place: China | collected 2012 | reverse complement strand
CCAAGAAGCGCTGATGTTGCTACCGCCAAAGCTGCATAGATCAGCCCGTTGATAACAACGCCAGAAAGAATATTTCCAAAGTGACGGCACGCCATACTTACCGGTGTTGCCAGCTCAGACAGAACATTGAAAGGTGTCATGACTGGGATCGGGGTGGTAAATCCCTTTAAGTATCCCAGGATGCCGCCTGCCTTGATCTTATTGGAAGTGATCATAATGAACACTACCACTGCCCAGGCTGCTTCTGTGGAAAGATCAGCCGTCGGGCTTCTAAGACCGGTAAGGCTGATAAGATTGGAAACTACACTGGTCGTAAACAAAGCTGCCACAAATGGGATCAGATTATCAAACTTTGTTCCGCCGGTATTATTTCTTACGAACTTCTGTGCCTGTTCTACCAGCATCTCGGCCACTGCCTGCCGTTTGGATATATTCTCTACCTTCAGGTCCCTGGTGAGCCAGATACACAGTCCCGTAATAAGTATCATTACGATCCAGCTGACTACCAGTGTTTCGGATATCAGGAAATCGCCAAGGATGGGTATCCCTGTAGGAATCCTGAAATAAACCGCAGCACCTGAAATATTAAAATTCATATCCGCATTTTCATCTCCTTTCTTATAAATTTGGCTTTGCTTTTATTATTCCCAGAATGTTAATAAGCTTAATGCTCAGACTGGGGAAAAACAGCGGTATAATGCCCGCCGCAGCATTAACAAATGGTAATACCATTGCCAGAACGATCCATAACAACTGGGCCATGGAACGATATCTGTAACTTATTTTCATACTTTTGTAGGCCTGTTCATCACTCTGTTCCCCGGATGCGATCTTCTGCACCGTAAGTCCCATAATAAAAAAGTTTCCTACAGAAACAGCTGCACCAATGACACCGCCAAGAACTACCTTGTAATCAAATGGTACTGCATCTGGAAAAAGTTTATGGCAGACTGCAAAAGCAACGATCATAAGGATCGTACCTGCACCACTCCAGCATGCGATATGTCCTGTTTCCTTCTTTACTGCCGGTTGGATCTTCATATTTCTACCTCCCTGCTGCACACATATGTGTCTTCAGATCATACATGCCTGTTAAAGGCTTTCTCATGTTCTCTGTTTTTTTTCTTCTTCTGTGTTTTCATAATGGCAAGATATAATTTATATGCCGTCATAAAGGAACCCCCAAGTCCCATGATAAAACCAGGGATGTAGATCCACCCGCCTATCATAAAACGGCTGTTAAGCCAGCTGCATAAAAAAAGACACAGCAGCAGCGGAGCCGCTAAGGAGATCCCCATCTGGCTGAGTAGTGAAAGATTTTTCAAAATATACTGCCAGTCTTTCATGGACCATCTTCCTTTCCTTGTCAATAGTATATCAAACACCTGGGTGTTTTTTGTTGTTTTTTTATAAATACAATCGTGAAATACCGAAATTATCCCCTTGAATTTTGTACAACTTGAATAGATTATACTCGATATTCTATAAATAAGCAATGGCATTTTTTGCATTGTTTGCAATTTTTTTTAGACATTCTAACTTTTTTTGTTTGTTTTGTCTTAACAATTCTCTAACGGACGTTACGTTTTTCACAAACTCTTCGTTTTCTTTTTGACAATTTTTCCCAATATCCGCTCTATCCCCGATTTCCAGGCCTTTCTCCTTGCCCGCAGATTATAATTATGTTACAATTCTCCATACTATATTTTAACTAGGAGGGTTTTTATTTATGGAAATCATCAAATTAATTGGTGTACTTATAGTCGTGATCGGCTTTATCCTTAAATTAGATACTCTGGCTGTAGTCGTTGTGGCAGGTCTTGCCACCGGACTGGTTGCAGGCATGAGTCCTATGGATATCCTGAACACACTGGGCACCGCATTTATCACCAACCGTACTGCCACCCTTTTCATCCTTACACTGCCGGTGATCGGACTGTGTGAGCGAAATGGCTTAAAAGATAAGGCAGTGGACTTTATCCGTTCTTTAAAGAACATGACCACAGGAAAGCTGATCGCCATCTGGCAGGTGATCCGTACCTTTGCCTCTGCTTTCTCCCTGCGTATCGGCGGCCATCCTCAGTTTATCCGCCCGCTGATCAATCCTATGGCCCAGGCGGCAGCAGTTGTACAGTATAAGGAACTGGATGAGAAATCCGAAGACCAGATCAAGGGAATGTGCGCCGGAAGCGAAAACTATGGCAACTTCTTTGCACAGAACTGTTTCATGGGATCTTCCGGAACACTTCTGATCGTATCCACCTTAAGCGAACAGGGCTATCCTGTAGACGCACTCCAGATCGCAGGCCAGTCTGTTCCGATCGCCGTGATTTCTGCTGTAGTAGGCGTGATCTACGCCCTGATCTTTGACCAGATCTTAAAACGCCGTCTGGCATCCAAAGCTGCAAAGGAGGATAAATAATATGACCTGGAACATAAGCACCATTGTTGCGGAAGTTTTCTACTGCATCATCGGACTTATCTTTATCGCAACGGGTATGAAGGCTTTAAAAGATGAAAGCTGTGCTCACAGAACTACAACTGCTCTTTTCTGGTTCATCCTTGCATTTACCTTTATTGCAGGACCTTATCTTCCAAAATGGATCACAGGTCTGTGCGTTGTATTTTTAGCCATCCTTACTGCATTTAAACGTGTAGCCCCAAGCAAAAGCGATATGCCAAAAGAGGCAGAAACCCGTGCTGCTGCTGACAGACTGGGCTACAGCGTATTTATCCCACCGCTGGTACTGGCTGTCAGCGCTGTTTTAGTTGCTACTTTCTTAAAGGTACTTGGTGCCAATAATGCTATCGGTATCTCCGGCTCCATCGCCCTGGTCACTGCTTTTATCTTTTTCAGGCCAAAGGCTGTTTATGCGGTAAAAGACTGTACCCGTCTTACTGACAATGTAGGTGTTACCGGTATCCTTCCTCAGGTTTTAGCAGCACTTGGCTCTGTATTTACAGCTGCCGGTGTTGGCGATGTGATCGCAGGGGGCGTAAGTGCCATTATCCCGGCCGGAAATCTGTTTGCAGCTACTGCCGTTTACTGTATCGCAATGGCTTTATTTACCATGATCATGGGTAATGGTTTTGCCGCTTTCTCTGTTATCACTGTAGGTATCGGTATCCCATTCCTCATCGCACAGGGCGCTGACCCGGTGGTTGTAGGGGCTCTCGGCCTGACTGCTGGCTACTGCGGTACTTTAATGACTCCTATGGCAGCTAACTTTAACATTCTGCCTGCAGCTCTTCTTGAAACAAAGAACAAATACATTGTTATCTTAAGCCAGCTGCCGGTTGCACTGGTAATGCTCGCTGTTCACATTGTATTAATGTATACTCTGGCATTTCGTTAAAATATTGTTCTTTTTTGTATACAATGCATAAACTATATCTAATATTTAACGAAGTTTACCGGGTAAATCTCAAAATATTTTGGGATATTTTGGGAAATAATTTTCAACAATTTTTCAGAAAGGATGATATACTATGAAACTTCTTCTCACTGCATTTGATCCATTTGGCGGAGAGCCTGTCAACCCTGCTTTAGAGGCTGTAAAACTGGTTTCCGATACCGTTGGATCTGTCCAGGTAGTAAAACTGGAAGTACCTACTGTTTTCGGCAAATCCATTGATAAAGTAGCAAAAGCTATTGAGGCAGAAAGACCGGACGCTGTTCTCTGTATAGGACAGGCCGGAGGCCGCTTTGACCTGACACCGGAGCGTGTTGCCATCAACTTAGATGACGCCCGCATCAAAGACAACGAAGGCAATCAGCCTATTGATGTGACGATCTTTGAAGACGGTGCTCCTGCTTATTTTGCTACTCTTCCAATTAAGGCTATGGTACAGAATATGCGAAATGCCGGACTTCCTGCCAGCGTTTCCAACACTGCAGGAACCTTTGTATGCAACCACCTGATGTATGGTGTTCTCTACACTCTGGCTAAGAACTATCCGGGAGTCCGTGGCGGCTTCATGCACGTTCCATTTATCCCAAGCCAGGTCGTAAACCGCCCGGCTGCACCATCCATGAATTTACAGGATATTGCAAGAGGTATTGAGGCTGCCATCGCTGCTATTGGTGAAAATGAGAGCGATATTGTAGCTGCTGAGGGTGCTACACACTAAGCAAAGCAACAAAAAGCTCCCCGCCCAAAATCATTGGGTTGGGAGCTTTTTACTATTCTTCTACTGTTCATGCATTCATATGACCATATGCAGCCGACATGCCTGCTTGTCCGCTTCTGTTATTTATCCAGGCCAACATCCATACTACCGGAACGGAAGCCTTCCAGATCCATGGTAATATAAACAAAACCAAGATTCTTTAATGTCTTTACAATCTCATCTCCATGCTCTAACAGTTTTCCAAATGAAGTCTTATCTGCTTCAATACGCACTACATTTCCATGAAGACGCAGGCGCACATTTCCGCCTAACAGCTCTCTTAAATAACCTTCGCCTACTTCGATCTGCTTCATTACATCATAGTCGATGGGAGTGTTATACGGCAGTCTGGTTGCCATACATGGGGTTGAAGGGCGGGATGCTACGGAAATGCCCCACTCTTTTGCCATGGCCTTTACCTCTGCCTTGGTAATGTGCAGTTCTGCCAATGGACTGACGATTCCCAGCTCTTTTAATGCCTGGATGCCCGGGCGGTATACATGGTGGTCATCTTCATTGGTTCCATCCATAACAGTCTCTGCACCAAGGCTTTTTGCCATTTCCTTTAAATTTACAAACAGATGCTTTTTGCACAGATAACACCGGTTCACCGGGTTCATTCGGATGGCTTCCTGTTCCAGTTCATTTACATGGATCACTTTGTGGACACCGCCCAGTTCTGCTGCCACGCGGTTTGCAATCTCCAGATCACAGGATGGATGCAGTCGGCTGTCAAAGGTAACTGCATAAACCTTGCTGCCATCCTTCGTAGCTGCCTTTACTGCTGCCTTTAAGATCAGGCTGCTGTCCACACCGCCGGAAAAAGCCACGCAAAGGTCTTTGCCGCCAGCTGTGTACTTTCCCATCAGTGCTTCTAACTGTTCCAGTCTTTCTTTTACTGAATAATTCTGTCCTTCCATCGTTCCGGTCTCCTTTACTGTATGTCTTGTAATGAATGTTTGTCTTCCCCGGTTATCTGTTTTTGCTGCGCCCCTGTTTGTATCTCCTGTTAGCAGTTTTCATTTGCATGTAGCGTTTTCATCTGATACTGTTGGTTGATAACTTTATAACTGCTCTTTCGCCGCTTTTGCTGCTGCCTGGTAAACCGTGTTAAAATCAGCCTTTTCCTGTTTATCACATAATGCAGAAACACTGTCATATTCCGGATAGCAGTAATTCTTTCCCTTATAGCTGCAAACCTTTACATCCGCTGTTCCATAGGCTGTTTCCACCTGGATCTTTCTGCGGTCTAAGGCAGTGCGCTCTGCCGGGAAACGACGAATGCCAATGGATGTGGTATGGGTAAAGATAATGTCTTCCATAACCTCACGGTTGCTTTCACGGCATAATACAGAAAGCATATAAGCCGGGCGGTTCTTCTTCATATAGATTGGTGTATACCATACGTCATTTGCTCCGGCCTTTAACAGCAGGTTCATGGTATATCCCAGTGCTTCTCCTATGCAGTCATCTAAATTGGTCTCTAACAGCTCTAAGCCGTCTGTTTTTTCTTCTTCCTCTTCCTCAATGAGCATGGCACGAAGGATGTTTGCATGGTCAAAATCCTTATTTCCGGCACCAATACCGATCTTTACGATGCGATAGTTCTTTGGCATGGAAGCACCGGTGCTCAGTGCTGCTGCGATCGCCGCGCCGGTAGGTGTGACCATTTCTCCCGGTGTTTCTGTAAAGCGCAGCTTCAGGCCATATGCCTGTGCAATATTCGCTGTAGCCGGTACAGGAACTGGCAAGGTGCCATGCTGGCATCTTACATAGCCCTGACCTTCTGCAAGTGGGGAAACAATGACTTTCTCAATGCCTAAGTTATCCAGGCAGACTGCAGTACTGATAATATCAACGATAGAGTCGATGGCGCCTACTTCATGGAAATGTACCTGATCAATTGGAAGGCCATGTGCCTTTGACTCAGCCTCTGCCACAATTTCAAAAATACGTCTTGCCAGCTGTTTTACTTTATCGGAAGACTGCAGGCGGTCAATAATGGTGTAAATGTCGTAGAGGTTGCGGTGGGTGTGTGGGTGCATGTGATCGTGGGTATGGCCGTGGTCATGAGTATGCTCGTGATCGTGGTCATGATCTCCATGATCGTGGTCATGATCTCCATGATCGTGAGTATGCTCGTGATCATGGTCATGGCAATGCTCATGTACATGCTCTTCATATTCCAGATGCACATCAAAATCATATGCCTTGATGCCGCATTTCTCCGTCGTTCCAAAATGCAGATGATAGCCGTCTACTCCCAGACTTGCCAGTGCATCTTCCAGTACCTTTCTGTCTGCTCCCAGATCAAGAAGCGCTCCTACGGTCATATCACCGCTTATTCCTGAATTACACTCCAGATATAATGTTTTTTTCATTATTTCTTCACCGCCATTCTGTTTATTTGTGTTGCAATATATCCGGCTCCATAGCCGTTATCAATATTTACTACCGAAATTCCATTTGCGCAGGAATTGATCATGGTCAGAAGAGCCGACAGACCATGGAAACTGGCTCCATATCCTACAGATGTAGGTACTGCGATCACCGGTGCGTCTGCCAGACCTGCGATCACCGTTCCAAGAGCCCCTTCCATTCCTGCTACCGCAATAATGCAGTTTGCCTTGCAAATACGCTCTCTCTGGCTTAACAGCCTGTGGATCCCAGCAACTCCCACATCATAGATGCGGTCTACCTTTGTTCCGAAATACTCCGCTGTCTGGGCTGCCTCCTCTGCCACCGGGATATCTGCTGTGCCGCCGGTACATACTGCCACACAGCCTACAAGCTCCTTATCCGGCTTTTCCACCTTTACAATGCGGGAAATAGGATCATAGACTGCTGCCGGTACCAGAGAACGGATCAGCTCATACTGGGCCTGACTGGCTCTGGTTCCAAGAACTTCCCCGTCTCTTTCATAAAATTTCAGGAATATCTCTTTTAAGTACGGATCCGGTTTTCCCTGGCAGAAAATAGTTTCGCCAAAACCGGAACGCAGTTTCCTGTGATGGTCCAGCTTTGCATAGCCCAGATCCTCATAAGGCAGATCTTTAAGCTTCGCCTCTGCCTCTGCAATATCCAGCTGGCCCGCTTTTACCTGTTCCAGCATCTTATGCACATCCATGCTTCATGCTCCTCCTTTTATCCACAATTATTCTATTAGAAATCCACCGGCACCGGCAAAACACTCTGTCGATATCCGGATCTGTATACTTTTTAATATCTGCCGACAGCAGGATTTTAATATAGGTCCTGCAACTACTCTACAACTGGATCCGTCCTGTACAGATTCGCTGAAGCAGCGGCTCTGAATGGCTTACCACTAAAAGTCCGATCTCCCGGCTCCGTACTTCCTCCAGCAGAAAATTCCATATCTGGCTCTGTGTGATCAGATCCAGCATGGCTGTGATCTCATCTGCCAGCAAAAAACTGGTTTTTTCACCTAATGCCCTTGCAATACAGAACCTTTGAAGTTCTCCTCCGGAAAGTTCCCCAGGATACCGCTCCATCCATTCCTTCTCGATCCCAAGACCATGGATCAAGCGTTCATACGAGGGCGAAAAAGTTACCATCACCACCCCTCTGGATGCACTGAACCGCGGCATTGCCATGGTGCATCAGGAACTGCAGCCGATCCCGGCACGCACCGTGGCCGAGAACATCTGGCTGGGCCGCTACCCCACCAAAAAGTACGGTCCTGTTACGGTGGTGGATCACGCCAAAATGTACAAGGATACGGAGGAGCTGCTGAAAAAGCTGAAGCTGGAGATCAATCCCCATGCAAAGCTTGGCTCTCTGAGCATCGCACAGATGCAGATGGTGGAAATTGCAAAGGCTGTTTCCGCAAACTGCAAGGTGCTGATCCTGGACGAGCCCACTTCCTCGCTGACCGCAAACGAAGTGGAATCTCTGTTCCGCATCATGCGCGAGCTGAAGGCTCTGGGCGTGGCACTGGTCTATATCAGCCACAAGATGGACGAGATCAAGGTGATCGCGGACGAAGTCACCATCATGCGTAAAGCCCTCCTGCTCCAAGCGAGCCCGCACAAAGGCCGTCTTGCGGCGCGAACCCAGACAACCCAAATAGGCGGGCTTGGCGCGCAAGGCCTGAATCACCACATCGATATCGGACTTGTGGCCCGCCGTGGCGACGACTACCAGATCGCGCGGCCCGATGGGGCACGACTCGTCCAGGTTCTTGTAGTCGACCAGACGACGGTCGTAGACGCCGGGCACCCATTCGGGCGTCAGCGTGCCGGGGCGGTCATCGCACGCCACAACGGCAAAGCCCGCCGCCGTGAGCACGCGCGCCGTCGCGGCGCCCACGTGTCCGCAGCCAAAGATGTATGTCAGGCCCTCGGGGCAAAGCGTCTCGATGTGCGCCGGGGGAATCTCGGAGGCGGCGTTGGTGTAGGTGACCTTACTCCCCTCTTCCGTCAGCGAAAGCCCGGGGCAGCCCACAATGGTGCGGCGCGACTCCTCGCCATGGTATTCGGCAGCGTCGCTTTCGAGCGCGCTTGCGATAAACGGTTCAAAGTCGATGACGAAGTCGCCGATGCGTCGATACGCCAAGACGTCGGCAACCGACTGGAACAACGGCGCCTGCGATGCATCCAGGTGCAGATAACACAGGCAGATGGCTCCGCCGCAGATCATGCCGGTATCGGAGTTCTCGCCGCCCATGGTGTAGCGGACCAGGCGCGACTGCCCTGCAGCCAACAGCTCGCGCGCCTCGTCCAGCGCAAAGAGCTCGATCTTACCGCCGCCGATGGTACCCGCTTGGCTGCCATCGGCAAAGACGGCCATCCAGGCGCCCACGCCGCGCAGCGATGACCCTGCCGTGCCGGCAACTACCACCAGCTCGCACGTCCTACCAGCCTTCAGAGCGCCAAGCGCAGCATTCACCACATCGAGCTTTTCCATCGTCGCTTCCTATCCCCTAAAAACGTCGGTGAACATGGCGAGCGCCTCGAGTACGCCGCCGCCGACCGACGTCGCCTTGTCCGAAATATAGTTGATATAGCTGGCATCGCCGCGTGGATCGACATCGGCACATTTAAAGCCCTCGGTCACCAGAACGCCGTCGGCCAAAAGGCCGCGCAAGCAGCCGTCAATCTGCGTGACCATGGGCGTATCGCCCGCGTAGCCAATCACATCACCGGCACTCACGATGTCGCCGATCACATGGTCGGACCTAAACACGCCGGCGGCGGGGCTGTGGATAACGCGCTCCCTGCCATAGCCGGCGATGACACCCGGCACGCCCGTATTGGGCTGGGGCGAGCCCTGGGTGATGACGCGGCCGAGGAAATGACCGCGCATGGTCTCGACCACGGCATCGCAATCGACCGGCGCGGTAAAGCCCGGCCCCACGGCGATGACGACAGGTGCCATATCGCGCGTGGTGCCCAAGTTGCGCTTAGCCAGGATCGCGTCGACCACAGCAGCGGGCTTAAGTTCGTCGAGCATCTTGGCCTGGGGATCCACCACAACGGCGACATCTCCGGCCTGGGTAATTGCAAGCGCCTCTGCCGGCGTCTGCGCCAAGCGGGCACGAATGCCCTCGACCTGAACCTCGCCCAGTCGAATGGCCTCGCAAAAACTGATTGTGCGGCGGATGCACGTGGGAACCGCGATATCGGCCATGACAAGCGACACGCCGGCGCGCACCAAACGGGCGGCGACGCCCGTGGCGATATCGCCGGCGCCGCGAACATAAACGAGCATTTCCGGGGCACCTCCCTGTGCTACGGTTTGAGCAGAGCAAAAGCGGTTCGGCCGCTACTCTGATGATTATTTATTATCACAGTATTATACGGCGGTGAACAGATGGAAACGACGAGCGGAAACCTTGCCTCCGCGCTCAAGCTCGAGCCGGGCATTACCGCGATTATCGGCAGCGGTGGCAAGTCGACCTTGCTAAAGGCGCTCGGCCTTGAGCTTATGCGCGCGGGCGGCCGCGTGCTCCTCTGCACCACCACGCATATGTTTCCCGTCGCCGGCGTGCCATGGAACGGGTCGAGTCGTCTCCTGGACGCCGCACCTTGGAAGCCGGGCGCCGCACATGTCCCCGGTTGCACCTGCGAGGCCTGCGCGGGCCTTGCGCGGGGAAGCATCTGCCAAGCAGGTGTCTTGGACCCCGAGACGGGCAAGCTCTCTGCCCCCGCCGAGCCGCTCGGCGAGCTGGCACAGCGCTTTAACTACGTCTTGGCCGAGGCGGACGGCAGCAAGCGGCTCCCGCTCAAAACGCACGCCGCCTGGGAGCCGGTGATTCCCTCTGGCACGGCCAACATCGTCTGGATCGTTGGCGCCTCGGGGCTCGGCAAGCCCATCAACGAAGCCGTCCACCGCCCCGAGCTCTTTTGCGAGCGTTGCGGCTGCGAGACCACCGACATCGCCACGCCCGAGCGCGTCGCCCAGGTGCTCAATGCCGAGATGCAGGCGCTGAGGCTCGACGCCGCGCACGTCATACTCAACCAAGTCGACGCGCTCAGCGACCCCACGATGGCCGACCGCTTCGAGGCTGCCCTCGGCCGTCCCGTCGTCGCCACCAGCCTCCAGGGGTAGCTAATTTGGGACGGGGCTCTTTTAGCTACCCCATGTTGAGAGAAAAATCATCAGGTAGGCAGG
>OGXL01003361.1_pt1 | contig 10807 bp, 7 predicted proteins | sample 1576311 | NCBI WGS metagenome assembly OGXL01 (sample SAMEA3541564, study PRJEB24748) | human gut metagenome | biome: human gut; feature: human-associated habitat; material: faeces | place: China | collected 2012 | reverse complement strand
ACAATACCCAATTTTTATCTATGCAATTTATATATGTAATCCTGTCATATATTTACTTTTTCTATCACTTTTTTCCCACTTTGCACTATTTCCTTCTGTATAGCACATTATTTTGTTTTTTATTTTGTTTTCCTTGTAAAATCTTTGTCTTTTTGCACAACAAAAAAGTCCGGTTTCCAATATTCCGGACTTTTTGACTCCCTATGTTGTTTTTCTGAATTCCAATGGCGTCATTCCTGTATTCTTTTTAAAAACCTTACTGAAATAAGCAGAATCCGGAATCCCAACCAGACATCCAGTCTGATAAACACTTTGTTTTGTTTCTATTAACAACTTCTTTGCTTTTTCCATGCGAAAATCTAATAAATAGGTATAGATATTTTTTTCTGTTTCTTTCTTAAATAAATGTGAAAGATAGCTTTTATTCATATGGACGTGCTTCGCAAGTTCCTCCAGGGAAATATTTTCTCTGTAGTTCTCTTCAATATACTGTATAACCTTACAGACCGCTTCACTATAAACAGGACGGGAAGCCTTCAGTACTTCTACAAACTGCTTCATATACACCAATACCCTGTGTTCCAATTCCCGTATACTTTTGCAATGGCTGATTAAAATAAATTCATCTATAGAAAACTTTTTTCTCTGTGTCTCGTCCAAGTGATTCCAATAAATATTCAAGATAAAATCTAACAACAGATGTCTGACTAACGCCATATCCGGCATCTCTTTTCGGAACATATCGAATATCTCCTGCATATTTTCCAATGCCCTGTCATAATCGTGTTCCATCCATATTTCCTCTTCTCCCTTAAACCTGACCTCCCAAATCTGCCCTTCTTTCCCTGTTTCTTTAACACAAGCATAATTCAGCACCCCTGTTTTTTCGTAAAATTGCTGATAATCAGCCGCTTTTTCTGCTTGTTTGTATATCTTTTTTAAATCCTCGCAGTCTTTTCCGATTTCTCCTGCATTTAAAGATATACAGCTGTTACCAAAAGATATAAAGGTCTCAAATATTCCCAAAGACAGCTTCTCTATTTCAGATTCCCCCACTTCTGCAAGAAGCAATGCCTCACTGTCTTTTCGCAATACACAAAAAACCTTCTGCTTTTTTTCTTGAAAGAAAAAATCAGTAATTTCCTCTACTCGATTCATATTTAATGTCTTATTTGCATTTCTCAAAAGCATAATAGTAAAGTAATTTCCTCCCCATAATCGTTCCCAATCCAACAATATTTCCGGAGTAATTCTTACGTCATCTCTTAGAAAATTCTCCAGAAATTCTTTTACCTCTCCTTTCTTCTCCGCCTGTATATCTGCTTGATTCTCTATATTTTTCAAGACCTCTTCAGCTCTTTGAATACAGTTTTCCAACTCTTCTTTTACTATTTCTGATTTTAATAAAAATTCCTTAACCCCCAGTTTCAGAGCTTCCCTTGCATAGGAAAAATCATCATAAGCACTTAATATAATAGTATAGGGCAGCTTTCCTTCTGTTTTTAACTGCTTTAGCAGCTCCATACCATCCATTACCGGCATACGTATATCCGTAAACAATATATCCGGCATAAATTCCCGGCAGCAATCCAAAGCCTGTTTCCCATTTATACATATTGCTGCGACCTCATGTTCCGGAAATAGCAATTCCACATTTTTCTTCATCCATTTCAAAATAATTTCTTCATCATCTGCAATTACAATTTTCACGTTTCTTCCCCTCCCAAATGCAATACTGGTATCTCCATTTTAAAAGTCACGCCTCCATTTTCATTAAGAAAGGCGTGCAAGCCGTATTCTTCGCCAAAATTTCTTTTTATTCTCATTTGTATATTAGAAATCCCAATTCCGCTGAACTGTTCTTTCACTTTGGGAATTTCCCGGCTTTCAATGCATTTTTTGATTCTTTCTAGGTCCACACCTACTCCATCATCTTCCACTTCAACAACAACTTTCTGTTCTCTGGAATATGCACGAATCCAAATATGTCCCTTTTCGGTTTTCATATTAAAGCCATGTGAAATACTGTTTTCTACCAGAGGCTGAATCAGATTTTTCAATATTCCCAGTTCCCCAGTCTCATAATCTATGATGGTTTTCCACTGAAATTTATCTTTATACCTCAATGACATCAACGTCAGATACTCTTCCGTCATATCAATTTCTTCTTTTATAGAAATCAATCTCTGCTGATTCGCAAAAGCTTTTCTCAGCAGTTTTGAAAAGGATAAAATCGCTTTATCTGCCTCTTGATATTCCTCCATCTGTATCATAAAACGAATCGTAACCAACGTATTATAAAAAAAATGAGGATTAATCTGTGCCTGTAAAGCCTGTATTTCCAGGGTATGTTTTTCCTCCTGTTCTTTTTCCAACTGCTGCATAAGCTCCTGTATCTTGTCCAACATAGTATTAAAATTCCGATATATATCCTGAAACTCAGCCTCATAATTCTCCAAAATTTTTGCCTTTAAATTTCCTTCCGAAACTTCAACAATATTTTTGTTCAACTGCTTCATTCTTCCCGCTATAAAGCTGCAATTATAAAGCACTATAAATGTAAGAACAAGAAACATAGCTGCACCAAGTCCTAAAATCAATCCCACATAAAAAGACCAGCTGCTCTGATATGGTTCATAACTGATTAATTTCCACCCAGTTTGCTCAATACTGCTAAATCGAATATGACAATTTTGTCCCTTTACATGACCAAGAAAAAATCCCTTTTCATTTTCTGTGATTTTTTTGTAATAAGAATTATCTTCGATGGCATTCCCATAGAGTATTTTATCTGAGGCATAGATAATTTTCCTATACTGGTCCATAACAATTGTATTTTCTGCATTCTCTCCGGTTTCAATCGTATCATCTCCCCAAATATTGTGAGAAACGGCTACAATCATAGTCCCTATTTTCCTTCCACTGTTCAGATTACGGATATTACGAACTGCAAATAGCGTATCCTCTTGAAAGTTATTTTGCAGTAAAGGACTTCTATATTGCGGCAAAAAATAAATGGTATCATTGCCCTGCCCCATTTCTGAATACCAACTTTCCTCCACAATCTTTTCAAAAGTCGGTCTATCACCTGTAAATTCTAACGAGTTTTGAAAATAACTGTTTCCATTGCTGCACAATATCATAATCTGATACTGTCTCTCCGGAAATAATTCTGTCAGTTCCCTCATTTTCCCTTGAATTTTACCTTGAGCCTGAGTCGCCTCATACCCTGTAAGTTGCTGCTTCTCTGATAAAATATGGTTTATTTCTGAATCCAGATATAACATATTTGTTATCTTTATAATCTCTGTATTTCTGTCTGCAATATTACTGCACCTTTCCTCCACTGATGCCAGTTTACTCCGATTCCATTCATAATTGCTATTTCTGAAAGCCGCTATTGTCAGAATAGAAAACAAAATAAACAGTGGAACAACTATCAAAAAATCAAAAAAAAGAACTGTCTTTTTAATACTATGCGGCTTTCTCATCTTCCGTTTCTCCTTCTTCCCCTTTTCATTTGTTCATTGTAGCAATTTCCCCTTATATTTTCAACTATTTACCAGACATATTCACACAAAAAAAGACTGTTATATCGGATATTCAGAAAATCATACCCAAATATAACAGTCTTTTCTCATTTATATTGTGCTCTAATTATATTGCCACGAGCACCAATCATCTCATTTCGTCTATCTACACCCGCACTCTGCAAATCCCCAATCCTGTTTCTTCCTTGCCGCTATTTACCAACACAACACTCTCTTTCCAATCCTTACACAAAAGAAGTTCTCCTTCTTCTGCTTTGCAGTCCGCTGCTTCTGCCTTTCCGCACCTCACATACACGGCCAGCAGATTTTCTCCTGCTTTCGGCTCTAATTTCAGACTTTCCCCTGCTTTTAAACGTGCCGTTTCCATTTTCCCCTCTGCACCATTTTTCAACATCAAATTAAAGTCCGTCACCCTTCCGAAACTCACGGTAGGTACACCGCCGTCAAAGCAGTCTACCTCATAAGGCTGCAAACACACCCTGTCTGCCTCTCCGTGAACCATCTCCAGATTTCCCTCAAAGATACTGAGGTATCTCTTTACCCCCGGCAGACTGGTAAAATCCGACTTGTCCACTTCTACTGCAGCACTGCTGATACGGCATTGAAAATTTCCTTCGCTGTAACTGCTGTCTTCCGGATACAGATACAGTTGTGTTGTACTTCCTCCTGACCAGCGTGAAGTCTGAAATTCTGCTTTTTTTCTTACGATGAAATAATTGCCCATGGTCCTTGTCCCCCTTGAAATAATGTTTTGCTTTTATAAATAATCCTGTATGGTAAATTTCGTTTGTTCTTCTATTTGCTCAGCCACTAACGCTTGACATACTTCTAATGATAGCATACTCCCACTTTTTCCTCAACTCGCTTTTCCCCTCTGCATAAGAGAAAAATTTTTACTGTAACACAAACAGAAAACCAGAGAACGCCTGGTACTGTGGTTTTCTCTGGTTTTCTGCTTTTTATACTATATGTTTTTTAAAACGGTCCATACCCAATCTGTACTGCTATAATCAATGCCGCAAATGCTACTACCCACCACAACAGGAACAGCGGTACCAGCCATTTTGCCCACTTGCCCCATGGAATTTTTGCCATTGCACAAGCTGCCAAAAGTTCTCCCCCCGTAGGTGCCATAACATTAGTAAAGGCATCTCCCAACTGAAAAGCCAGTACTGAAGTCTGCCTTGTCAGTCCAATCAAATCTGCCAATGGTGCCATAAGAGGCATTGTAATTGCTGCCTGTCCGGAACCGGAAGGAACTAATACATTAAACAAATCCTGTACCACAAACATTCCGCAGGCACTTAATGTCGGCGGCAGACCATCCAGAAGCCCAGCCAGCGCGTGAATAATGGTATCCATGATATTAGCGTCTTCCAAAACAATCAGCGCTGCATTGCAAAGTCCAATCATAACACCCGCAAAGAGCAGATTTCCGCAACCTTTTAGGAATTCCTCTGCAATCTGTCCTGGTTTCAATCCCCCAAAAAGACCAGCCAGAATACCGGCAATCAAAAATAGAGCTGCCAATTCGTCTATGTAAAATCCAAACTTCACTATACCAACTACCATAGCTATCATAACCCCTAAAAAGGTCAGCAGCACCAGTTTCTGTCGAAAAGTCAGTTTCACCTCTTCTGTCAGGTCGATATCGGATTCTTTCCCTTTATCGAATTCGTACACCAGACTTGCCTGTGGATTTTTCTTTATTTTTCTTGCATACAAGGTCACATAAGTAATGCTCACCGCCATCAGTGCCAAAAATACGCAGGCTCTGAATCCGATTCCGGAAAACATAGGCAATCCGGCAATTCCCTGAGCCACACCTACAGTAAATGCATTTGTCATAGCCCCTGCATAACCAGAAGCTGCGGAACAGAAAATAATCCCCAACGCTACCAGAGAATCAAATCCCATAGCCAGACATACGGCCAACACCAAAGGAACAAAAGCCAGAAACTCTTCAAAGTTTCCAGCAAAGGCAGAACCACACCCAAAAACCATCATACACACAGGAATCATCAACAGTTCTTTCCCCGCCATTTTCTTTACCACCAGCGTCATTCCATTGTGAATAGCGCCCGTAGCCTCCATAATCTGAAACATCCCACCTATGATAAAGAGAAAGAAAATAACATAGCTTGCTCTTTGCAGTCCCAAAGTCACAGACTTAAAAAGAGGAAACAGACCTACCGGATTCTGCTCTACATAGTGGAACGTATTCGGGTCTACAATCTCCCTTTCCGTAACTGGATCCAAAACTCTGTCATACTGCCCCGCCGGTACCAGATATGTAGCAATTGCACAGACAATAATAATAATTGCCAGCAATACCATAGGATTCAATGCCTTCATTTGAATGTTCTTCTTTTTCTTTTCCATTGCTGCACCTCCTGATATAAAATCGAACTCCCTTCTTTATTGTCACTCGCTATTGTTTTACTACACTAAACCATAGCATAGACACGTTTATTTGTCAATCGTGTTTATGTCATTTGTACATTTCTTCTATAATCTTTTTTAAAATTTTATACATTTTTTTCGTAGAAGAAATGCTTAACTTTTCTTGAGGGGAATGAAGTCCTTCGCAATTTGGTCCTATAGAAATAGCATCCAATTCCGGCATAGTTTCAAAAAAGCAGCCACATTCTAAGCCGGCATGTACACAGCGGGATATGGGTTTCTGTCCATTTTGTTCTGTAAACACTTTCACTGCAAACTTCCGAAGTACAGAGTTTGCATGATAATCCCAACCGGGATAAGCAGAATGTACCTGAGAACTTCCTCCCATCATTTCAGCCAGACGTTCAATAACCTGTGCAATATAATCTCTGGCAGAATTTCGGGCAGCACGAATTTCATATACAATGTGAAGCATACCGTCTGTCAGATACAATTCTCCCATGTTATCTGAACTGCTTACCAGATTTTCCATATCACTGTTCATCTCAAAAATATTGTCTGGTGAAAACATTATCATATGGATAATTTTTTCCGCATCATGAACTTCTGTTATCTGCCCGTTATATGGACACATTTTTATTTCCAGCTTTTCTGCTGCACTTAGATACTCTTCCTTTAAGTTTTTATACACCTGTCCACACTTTTCCCTTGCCTCCTCTTCCTTATCTTGGGGCAATGCCAGCACCAGACTCGCTTCTCTCGGAATGGCCAGACGAAACGTACCACCTTTTATCCTGGCAATTTTTAGTTCTGTCACCTTTTCCAATTCTAACAGTACTCTTGCCAAAAACTTATTTGCGTTTCCATGCCCTCTATGTATGTCTTCTCCCGAATGACCACCTTTTAATCCAGTAATGCAAAGTTCAAAAAGTTTCCATCCCTCTTTCTTTTCCTCTCTGTTTAAAGGTATTTTCACTTCTACAGCCTCTCCCCCACAGCTTCCACACAGAATTTCGTTATCTTTGGTATTATCCAAATTAATCATCCTGGTTCCCTGCAAAAGGCTGGTGTCAAACCCTGCTGCTCCTGACAAATCTTCCTCTTCCGCTGTAGTCAGAAGCACCTCCAACAGCGGATATTCGCCTTCCTCTTCCAACAACGCCATGGCCAACGCCATACCAATTCCATCATCTGCCCCCAGCGTAGTTTCTCCTCCTGTTGTCAGATAATCTCCTTCTATGTTCCAGGGAATAGGGTCTTTAGAAAAATCATGCGTGGATGCTAGAGCTTTTTCACAAACCATATCCATATGTGCCTGTAAAATAAGTCCCTCTTCTTTTTCCATTGCCTTAGAAGCGGCTTTTCGTATCAGTACATTATTGTGTTTGTCTCTCACAACGAATAATCCCCTTTTCTGAGCCCATTCCACCAGATATCTGCTAATTTGCTCCTCATGAAAACTCTGTCTGGGAATCTGACTGATGCCGAAAAAAATCTCAAACACTCTGTCCTGTAATAAATCCTCTATTTGTTTTTGCATACCCATATATACCGCTCCCTTCTACATATATATCTTTTATGTGCCTGATATCCTCACCTACTTTTGAGGCGCTGCCTTATCCATAATATAGTCAAAAGTTTCCATAACCAGTTTCATCTGTTCCTCTATCTGTCTGGTATCATGTCCCTGCCAAGCATCGTATAAGTAGGACTGAAACATTCTTGTCATCAGAACAACCGTTGGATTCACGTTTTCTTCTGCCACAAATCCCTGTTCCACCAAAGACGGCATGATGGCTCTGTCCCTTTCCATAATTTCTCCTTGCGTCAGCATTTTAATAATATCATCATCGTGATGTCCCAGTTCATCCGGAAAAAGTTCATAGTATATTGAAATGACATTTTTTAATTTCTTCTTATACTTTCCATAAAAGAGATAATAAAAAATTTCCGGTCTTTTTAAACATGTCTTTCCAAAAACCTTATAGATTGTCCTATACCGTTCCAGTGCATTCATAGAATCTTCCAGCGTATTTTCCAAATCTACAATATATTGCTTTAAGTATCCCATAGAGGCAAATATCACTAACTCTTCCATATCTTCAAAATAATTATACAAAGTAGCACTGTTATATCCTGCTGCTGCCGCAGCTTTCCGCACAGTCAATTTTTCCACCCCTTCGGATTCAATCAATTCTTTTGCGGCAGTAATAAAATAAATCATAACCCGTTTTTGTTTTATATTTAATTCTTTTCTCATACAGGAATTCCTCCATTTCTACTCGTAAATTTTTCATTTTATAAACACAATTATATTTCGAACACGTTTAACTGTCAAATACAATTCCCTTATATTCTTTAAATTTATTGACATTTATAAAATCATGATTTTGGACACTTTTATATATCGTTTCCTGCTGTTCTCTTTGTATCGAAATTATTTTTTCATTTTCAAATCTTGAATCCCCCTCCGGTGCTTCTTGCTGGTTTTTTGATTATGATTCTAGGGCCGATTGTCAATCACCGAGTTTCTCGGTTGAAACTCAAAACAAAGGTGCAGTGAAATCCTTACCTGTGATTTCCTGCACCTTTGTTTTTAATTCTTTATTCTAATCTACTTAAAATTTTATATACCTTTGTTTCATACGGCTTTAATACTACATCTCCATGTACACATTCTCTATTATCCATATCGGTCATTGTCCTTTTCAACACAATGTTCTGCTTCTCTGCTGCATAATTCAACACAAACACATAATATGCGCCTTCCTGCTCTTTTACACAGATTTCACATTCTTTTGATACTTCCAACACATCTGCATATGGGTTCCGTACCTCCGTATAACGCAGAAATTCTTTCACATTTTCCCTGGTAAACGTTCCTCCAAAATGTAAAACTTTTCCCTTTCCGTAATGATTTTCTATCAGAGCCGGATTTCCCTTATAATAATTAGAACTATATGTACCAATGACCTTGGCCTGCGCTCCAACAGCTTCAAGCACATCGTTAAACACACCGCTTTGCATCTGTTTTCCACTCCAATTTACAAACACTTCCTCGTCTGCCGGTCCAACAAAAGTAAACTCTTTTACCGTACTTCCTGTGATCTTGGCCAATAATCCCGGCATGGGGTTCATAATACACTTGCCCTCTTTATCCTTTTGTCCGGTTCTGGCTCCCAGAATCAGCACTCCACCCCTTTTGACATACTCTTCCAGAAGCTCTGCCTTCTTCTCAGATAATAATAACCCATGAGGATAGAACAATACCGGATATTGTAAAAGTTCTTCTGCTTCCGTATTTTCCAGAAGATACACATAATCAAACGGCGTATGCGAAAGCTGTGCACCTATAAAAATTTCTTCCTCACTTTCCCACGCCAGTCTCTGATGCCATTTATCCACCTCTGCATCCCAAATATTATCATAATCTCTTATCACACCAAAAGAAGCACAGAATTTAGCACCTGCCAGAGTTTTAATTGCTTCCACTCTTTTTTTTATCTGCTTCACTTCTTCTAATTTTCGATTATCCCGATTATCATAATCCAGAATACCATGCCAGTACATCTCTGTTCCCATCGTACAAGTCCGCCAGCGGAAAAAACTGATATAATCAGCTCCGTGTGCAATACTCTGCATAGTCCACAACATCATCTGCCCCGGTTTTGGAGCCGGTGCTTCCATACGGGTATTCCATCCATTGGCTCCGGACTGCTGTTCCATAATCCCAAAATGCGGACAAATAGACCGAACCTCACTCAACTTATTACTCCACCTTCTGTCGTTCAAGCTGTTACTATGCTTGGGGTCTTCACAGAGACAATATGCAAAATTAGGATAAGAATCATAAGTATAGACATCCAACGCTTCCGATGTCATTTTATGGTTATCCAGATGCCCAAACATACCATTCGTTGTAATAAAATCTCCCGGCTTAATATACTTTCTCAAAATATCACTCTGCATCTTGCAAAATTTTACCGCACTTTCTGATACAAACCGAATATAATCCAACGTCCGATGTGGATTTGTGGAATTATGAATGGTAGGTCTTGGCACATAAATCTGTTCCCAGTCTGTATATTCCTGATTCCAGAACACCGCTCCCCAGGCCTTATTCAGTTTCTCCAATGTTTCATATTTCTCTTTAAGAAATTCCCGAAAAGCCAATGTGTCACTTTCCGAATAAAATTCATCTGTTTCACAGTTCAATTCATTATCAATCTGCCAGCCAATGACACTGGGATGCCCTGCATAGTGTGCTGCAGATTTTTCCACAATAACACTGCACAGACGCTGATATACAGGTGAATTATAATTATAATGTCTTCTCATACCATGACGATATTTCACACCATCCATACGGCAATTTAAAACCTCTGGATATTTTTCTGTCAGCCATACCGGCGGTGTCGCCGTAGGAGTTCCGAAAATCACCTTCATGGGTGTTTCACTGACAACTTCCAGAAAATCATCAAAAAACTCATAATTGAAAATCCCCTCCTGGGGCTCTATTTTACTCCATGCAAACTCTGCAATACGAATAGTTTCAATACCGCAGTCCAGCATACGCTGCAAATCCTCTTTCCACAGTTTCCGATCCCAATGTTCCGGATAATAACAAGTTCCCAAATTCAATTTATCCCACTGATATATTTGCTGTTTCTGCATAAATGCCTTCCTCTCTTTTTCATTTACATTAACAGGGAATAGAAAAAGAAATCCTCGTCCCCTGTTTCTCTTCACTATCCACTACAGGAATACTTTCTTCCCCATAGCACAAGAGCAGCCTTCGATATACATTTTTCAATCCGATAGCCTGTCGGTCACAATTCTCTCTGCAAGCTGTA
>OGXL01003356.1_pt1 | contig 10821 bp, 9 predicted proteins | sample 1576311 | NCBI WGS metagenome assembly OGXL01 (sample SAMEA3541564, study PRJEB24748) | human gut metagenome | biome: human gut; feature: human-associated habitat; material: faeces | place: China | collected 2012 | reverse complement strand
GGCGGCTGTTTAGGGGGAGTACACGGTCCAGAATACGTCGGTGCAGTGGCGCGGCCTCGGCCGGGCAAACGGTGCGTCAACCGTTCTCCCGGCTTGACGTATTTGCGGAAATGCCGGCGAGCACCTGTTCCAGAAGCGGGCGGGAACAGGCCGCAAGCACTGCGCTGCCCGTGTCCTGCGGCAGAGGGGCTCCGTCCAGCGCACAGATACAGCCTCCGGCCTCAGCCAGAATGATGCGCGCCGCGTTGTGGTCCCATGGACACGAACGCAGCGCCACAAACAGCTCTGCTTCACCCGCGGCCACGGCGCACAGCTCCAGTGCCACACACCCCATGCTGCGCACCCCGCGGACAGCTCCGGCAAGCTCTACAAGCCCAGCGCGCCGGGGGTGCTCCCGCAAAAAAGTGTGCAGAACGCCCGGTGTCGTGAGCAATGCGTCCCGCAGCACGCCGCAGTGCGAAACATGAATGGGCGCTTCATCGCGCAGTGCGCCGCCGCCGTGCCGGGCGGAGTACAGCGCGCCGCGTTCAACGTCCAGCACAAGGCCGAAGGCAGGCACACCGTCCTGGTAGCAGCCCACAGACACCGCATAGTTGCGGTGCTGGCTGACAAAATTTGTTGTACCGTCGATGGGGTCCAGATACCACACGCAGCCCGTACCGCCCGGGGGCGTGGCGGGATATTCCTCGCCTACGATGGCGTCGCCCGGAAAGGCGGACAGGATGCCGCTGCGCAGGAACTGTTCCGTCTCGCGGTCACAACGTGTTACAAGATCCTGATGCCCGGTTTTCTCCCAAACCGCGCCGGCCTCCGGGCGGGCCAGACGCAGGCGCGCGCCCGCCGCCAGCACCAGCGCGCGGGCTGTATCAAAGCGGTCCATGTTCCTCCTCCTTTCCGCAACATCCTGCTTTTATCAAAGCATAACCGGCATATTGTGTCAAGTGTGTTACCATATAGCCTCCATCCGGCCGTTACACGGCAGGGAAACGGGACTGTTGGCGCGCACATACTCTGCCACAAGCTCAGGCATTTCCACGCTGCCGCGCCACAATACGGGGCAGATGCGCAGTGCGTCGTAGCCACCGGTGCCCGTAGCACGGTAATTGCTGGTACAAAGCCGCAGAGGCCCAGGCCCCAAGGGGGTGCCGTCAAGCCGGGAGAGCCGGGTCAGTCGGCGGCCCACAGGCTGCCGCAGATCAAACTGATAAGAGATCCCAGCGAAGAAATCGTAGTTGTAATGCTCCACCTTGGGGGCGAGAAAAGCATCGGACACCCGGGGCATTCCGTTTTCCAGCGTGAAATAGGAGGCGCAGCGTTCCAGAAGCGCGCGCAGGATCTCTTCCGTAATCTCCAGCACCACCAGTGTGTTGGAGAACAAGTATGCCGCCGTAATGGCACGCATGGTTACGGACGCGGCAAGGCCTGCGGGTTCATTGCCGAGGCTGGTGCAGGAGATGTCGGCACCGGTGTGTGAAAGCTGGACTTGGTTGAACAATGCCGCCACAGCGCTGCCGTGCAGCGCTGCGCGCAGCTTTTCCTCAGGGGGGATGGCCTGCTCCAGATGCCCCACAGGTTCGTCCAGCCAGCGCTGTACGGCCTGCTCCAGAGGCAGGAGGCGGCGGTAAGGCTGTTCTCGGTGTATGCCGCCCACAGGCAGCAGGCGTGCGGAAAATTCTGCACCGCCGTCCCGTACCGCGGCTTCCACCTGCAGATAGCGCCCGGCATTGGCGGGGGGCTGCACGGCGAAGGTTCCGCCGATGCGCACGCTTTCTACGGGCATGTGCTGGTGGCCCGTAAGAAGCAGGTCAAAGTCAAGCTCGCGCGCGATCCTGCACGCAAGGTTTTCTCCGCTGCCGGACAGCACCGCGCCCGTGTGCAGATCCTCTTCAAAGCCGCCGTGATAGATACACACGCATATGTCACATATCGGGCGCAAACGGGCACAGGCAGCACGCGCGGCGTCAAAAGCCTCGGTGATGCGCAGCTTTTTCAGATTCTGGGGCTGCTCCCAGACGTTTACATAATCGGTGACAATGCCTGTGATGCCGATGCGCAGGCCGTTTTTCAGCGTGTGGACAGTCTCCGGAAGCAAAGGCAGCGCGCCGCCCAGATCTTGTACATTGGCGCACAGGCACACGCCGTCCATGGCGCACAGATATGCGTGCAGCGCGTCATAGCCGAAGTTGAAATCGTGGTTGCCAAGTGTGAAATAATCACAGCCCATGGCATTGAAGGCTTCGGCCACAGGATGATGGGGAAATTCGTCCGCGTGCGCCAGATAATACTGCACCAGCGGCGTGCCCTGCAAAGAGTCTCCGCCGTCCAGCACCAGCGTGTTTCCGTTCTTGTCGATTTGTGCGGCCAGGTTCAGCAGGCCGGAGCTTTCGCCGCATCCGGCGGCGTAGTTGACAGGGAAGATATGCCCGTGCGTATCGGACGTATAAATAATTTTAAAAGTACGTTCCATGTTCAGCCTCTCGCCAATTTTATGCGGATTTTTGTTGAGAGCCACTCCACGGCCAGCACCAAAACGATCAGCCCGGCAAGAATGGCGCCGGCTTCGCTCCAACGGTAGCTGTTCATTGCAAAGATAAGCGGCGCGCCGATGCCGCCAGCTCCCACAAGGCCCAGAACAGTAGCGTCGCGCAGGTTGATGTCAAAACGGTAGATGGCGGTGGAAGCGAAGTTGGGCATCAGCTGAGGCAGGATGCCATAGCGGATCTTCTGCCAAGTGGTGCATCCGGCGGCGTCCAGAGATTCCAGCACGCGTACATCCAGGTCTTCTATGGCTTCAATATACATTTTGCTCACCATGCCCACAGAGCACAGCGACATCGTCAGCAGGCCCGCGAAAGCGCCCGGTCCCGTGACACGGATGAACATCAGCCCATAGATGAACGCGGGCACCGTGCGCACGGCCATAATGATGATGCGGCCGATAAAAGCAATGGGCTTCGGCGTCAGGTTGGACGCGGAGAGAAACGCCAGCGGAATGGAGATGACGGCGCCCACAACAGTGCCGAGAAATGCAATGCATACGGTCTCAAGAAGCAGATAGGGAACACCCTGCACCGTCAGATTGAACAGCAGGCCCGTGTCCGGATGAAAGATGCCGGAAAGGATGTTCAGAGCGATTTTGCCGCCGTTATGCGTTGTTCCGCTGGTTCGCACAGCTGTTGCGCTCCACACAATCAGAGCCGTAACGATAACCGCGACGGAAAGCTCAAAGACCCAGCGCTTCGGGCGCTGGGCATAGGCCTTTTCAATGCGTTCGTTCATGTCCTGCGCCTCCTTAACCCAGCCGTTTGCGCGCGGCGCGGCTGATGCTTTCAATGATGAATACTGTCACGAACAGCGCCAGCAGGATCATACCCACACTGGAATATTCGCGCCAGCCAATCTTTTCATTCAAAATCAGTCCAAGGCCGCCCGCCCCCACATAGCCCAGGATGGAGGCGTAGCGCACATTGCCCTCAAAGCAGAACAGGCAGTTGGAAAGGTAGGAGGGAAGCACCTGCGGCACGATAGAACTGATGAATGCGCGCACTTTGGTAGAACCCATGGCCTCCATGGCTTCAAACGCGCCCATGTCTACGGTCTCGATCTCCTCATACAAGATCTTGCCAATGTAGGCGAAGGTAAACACGGCAATGGCTGTGGTGCCGGCCAGCGTGCCCAGGCCGAACACATAGGTGGCAATAAGCGCCGTAACGAGCGTGGGCAGGGTGCGGATGATACTGAGGATCAAACGCATGACGCTGACGACCGCACGGTTGTGGATAATATTGGAGGAAGCCAGCATGGCGAACGGAACCACCAGCAGCGAGCCGATAACAGAGCCAAGCAGAGACATCTTGATGGTGTCGAACAGCGGCTGCCAGATCTGAGGCATATAACTCCATTGCGGCGGTATCATCTGTCCCAGAATGACGAAGAATTCCTTGATGCGCCGGGCCAGCAGAGACATGTCAAAGCCTGTCACCTTAACAGAGAGCACCGTGAGCGCCAAAAGCACAGCGGCGGCCAGTGGGGCGCGGGAGCGGGGCTTCGTCACGTTTTTTCCGTTGGGCAGTACAATGACTTTGGGCGGGAACACCTTGTCGTAAAGGTTCATGCCGTGGCCTCCTTCCGGTCCTGATAAATGGCGTCCAGGACGGCGCCGTCCACCTCACCGGCCGGGCCGTCATATACCACGCGCCCTGCGCGAATGCCAATAACGCGGGTAGCATACTGCAGCGCCAGATCCACATGGTGGATGTTGATGAGAATGGTGATCCTCATGTCCCGGTTGATGCGTTGGAAATCATCCATCACCTGTTTGGCGGTGACGGGGTCCAGCGAAGCCACAGGCTCGTCGGCCAGGATGATCTGTGGATTCTGCGCCAGTGTGCGGGCCAGCGCGACACGCTGCTGCTGGCCGCCGGAGAGCTGGTCTGCACGGACAAAGGCCTTGTCCAGAATGCCGACCTTGTCCAGCGCTTCCAGCGCGGCTGTCTTTTCCGCTTTGGTAAAGATGCCGAGAGCTGCACGCCACCAGGGAAGCTCCGGCACAAAGGCGGTGAGTACATTCTTGATGACTGTGGTGCGTGTGACCAGATTGAAGGATTGAAAGATCATGCCAATGCGGCGGCGGAACGCGCGCAGGCTTTTGCCGTGCAGCTGCATCACATCGGTGCCGTCCACCGTCAGTGTGCCGTTCGTGATGTCATGCATGCGGTTGATGGTGCGGATCAGCGTGGATTTGCCTGCGCCGGAAAGGCCGATGATGGCCACGAACTCGCCTTGTCCAATGGTCAGGTCAATGTCCTTCAGCGCCTCGAAGCCGTTGGGGTATTTTTTGTTTACATGTTTGAATTCAATCATCTTATAAACCTCACACTCTCAAAAAAAGGAGGGAGCGCACAGCTCTCCCTCCTTTTCTGCATTACACGTTGTCCGTCTGTTTCGGGGAAATCAGGCGGCGCTGTTCAGCTCCTGGATCATTTTCTGGGCGGCACGCTCGGAATCATAGTCAGAGGCCTGCGCGGGCTGATAACCCTGGTGGCTGTAAATGGAAATGACAGCCTTGCCCTCCTCGGTGTCGCCGATGTTGATGAACGACTGGGAGAGAGCGGCTTTAAAATCATCGTCCATGATGGGGGATGATTTGCTGACACTGATGGTGTCGTTGTAAATGGCGGGGGTCACGCCGATGACGGCAGTATCCTCCCAGATGCTGTTCGTCATCGCATACTCGCTGGTCCATTTGTCGGCATAGTCGCGGCGGGCGTCAGCGTAGGTGCACAGCACGTCGATCTGGCCGGATGCCAGGCGGGCGAAGGCGCTGCCGTAAGAATCGGACTGTACGGCGTGAGGCAGCTCGGTGATATTTTTGTCGAACTGCTCCTGCAGCCAAAGGGAGGGATAGATGTAGCCCGCGGGGGAAGAGGAACCCATAACGCTCCAGTTTACGCCGCTCACATCCTCCCAGGTGAGATCCTCGCCGGCGTTGACCTTGGCGGCAAGCGCCTGTCCCTTTTCGGACGGGCCGGCGATCATCAGAGCGCGGTAGCTGGTGACCTGGTTCGTGGTAGCCTCGGTGGGGGCGTTGTCATTCCAGTCCTTGGCGCTGTCGGAATCAATGGACAGGCCGTCGCGGGTGGCTGTCAGCAGTACGTCGCATCCATCGTCGTACAATACATAGGTGCCGCCCGGAATCAGGCCAACGTCGGCAGTGCCGGCGGAAAGGGCCTCACCCACAGCCTCATAGCTGGTGCCCACAGTGATCTCCACCTCGCCCACGTCATAGCCCAGGCCGGCAAGCTCGGCAGTGAGCATTTCTTTCAGAGGCTCGGTGGCGGTGATGATCTCCTCCGGTTCGCGGGAGGGAACAAAGGCGATGCTGAGCTTTTCGATGGATTTGCTGCCCGCTTCACCGGAGACAACGGACGAAGGAGCAGTGCTGCCGGAAGCGGCCGCAGAGGCTCCGCCGGATGTGCTGGACGAACTGCAGCCGGCCAGCAAGCCAGCGCACATCGCGCCTGCAAGGAGCAGAGAAACAGATTTTTTCATGTTAGGTCCTCCTGTGTTTTCTTGTTTGTGGCAGATATATTGTAAGGGACGACGCGCCCTTGCAACCGGAAAAGCGCTCATGCCGTATCGCCGATGCGGATGTGCGTGGGGACAACAACCGTGACCGCCTGCGTCCGCTTCTGGCTGATGCGCCCGAATAGGATCTCCAGCGCGTTTTCCCAGATATAGTCCGGAAACATTTCGATGCAGGTACCGGTGGGCCATTTGCTTTCCAGCGTCTGGATATCCTGATAAATGATGACGGCAACATCCTTGGGCACGCGCAGGCCCAGTTCACGGAAAGCCTCCAGCGCGCCTTCGGCCACCTCGTCACTGCCCAGCAGCATGGCTTCGGCCAGCCTGCCCTCGCGTGCGGCCTGCCGGGCAAGAGTATAGCCGCTTTCACGGCTGATGTCTCCCACATGGAACACAGTGGGATCATACAGGCCGCGTTCCTCTAAAATACGGCGCAAACCGGACAGGCGGCGGCCGCCGATGCGCACGCCGCCGTGCTCGTACACGCCCCCGATATAACCGATGCCGCGGTATTGCTTTTTGTCCAGCAGGTAAACTGCCATCTGCTTCAGGCCTTGGTCGAAATCCACCTGGATCTGGTCGAACTCGTAATTGTGCTGGTCGGAATTGACGAACACGATGGCGAAAGACAGAGAACGGAGAAAATCCATCTCCGGCGCGGTGAATGCGCCAAAAGCGATCACGCCGTCCACGGGCTGAGGTTGACCGAACACCAGTCGGATAAAGGAAACGTCGTACTGGTCCGTCATCATCTGCACCAGGCACGACAGAGAAGAAAGGCGGATGTTGGGCCTGTCCGGCCGGATGATGCGCCAATCAGCCACGCCGATGATGAGCTTTGTCTTTTCCGCCGCAGCCCTGCGCTGACGGGGAGAAACATAGCCCAGCGCATGGGCGGCCTGGAAGATGCGCATGCGCACCTCAGGCGTGACGGACATGTTGTCATCCCTGTTCAGCACCCGTGATACCGTTGTGGCAGAGACCTGTGCGCTCTGTGCAACGTCTTTGATGGTGGCCATGTGCAGTTCCCTCCTCTGGTTTTACAATTTAAGTATACCGGGCACGATGCCAAAGTCAACTATTTTTACTGATTTTTTACTAAAATAAAACAAAAAAGAACAGCGCGCTCTGAAGGAAACGCGCCGTCCGGCAGAGTCAGTTTTTTTTCAGCAGCCTTTGATAGGTACAGTCGATGGCAAACGCGCCCAGCGGCGCGGTGATGAGGATGGACAATACGGCCACTGTCAGCACGATATCACCGCAGGCAAGGCCCATGCCCAGCGGGATGGAGCCGATTGCGGCCTGTACGGTCGCCTTGGGACAGTAGGCCAACATACAGAATGCGCGCTCTCTGAGGGAAAGGCGGGTGCGCAGCAGGCACACCCATACGCCCAGCATTCGGAAGAGAAGTACCAGAAAGATGAGCAGCACCGCCTTTGTGCCGGCGCCCGCGGCATAGCGCAGGTCCACTGTGGCGCCCACCAGAACAAACAGCAGCAGCTCGGCGGCTACCCAAAGCTTTGCATATTTGGCCGAGAGCCGCGCGGCGACCTCACCCCGCTTCCGCTGAAGCGCCACACCGGCTGCCACCACCGCGATGAGACCGGAAAAGCCCATCCGGCCGCTGAGGCTATCCTCCAGCGTGACGAGCAGGAACGAAATGCTCAGCAGGATCAGCACCTTTGCGCTGTCCCGCAGACGAAGGCGGCGGAACACGGCCGCCAGCAGGGAACCGCATGCCGCACCCGCCAGAATGCCCAGCACAATGGAGAACGGGATCCGCGCAAGCGTGCCCGCCGAGATACCGCCGCCGTCCGCAAGCCCGGTGAAGGCCGTAAAAAGAACGATAACGAACACATCGTCCACCGAGGCACCGGCCATGATCATTTGGGGGATGCCGGCGCGCGTACCTCTCCCTTCCTCCATTAGACGCAGCATTTTGGGAACGATCACAGCGGGCGACACCGCCGCCACGACGCTGCCCATGATGGCTGCGTCCAACACAGAGATGCCCAGCAGGCGCGGCGCAAGCAGCACCATTCCGGCAATCTCGAAGCAGGCAGGCACGAAGCAGAGCAGCACGGCGGGCCGTCCGGCCCGCTTCAGGTCGGCAAGCTCCAGGTTCAGGCCCGCGCGCGTTAGGATGATGATGAGCGCAATGCGACGAAGATCGGCCGAGATGGCAAGGATGCTGCCATCCAGCACATCCAGCGCATGAGGACCGAGCAGGATTCCGGTGAGCAGCATGCCCAGCAGCGGCGGCAGTTTCAGCTTTTTACAGAGCCCGCCCAGCAGCATGCCGCACAAAAAGATCACGGCCAGACTGAATAACATAGTGTTACTCCTTTTCGCAGAAACAAAAAAGCCGATGCTTCTGCGACGTAAATAAAATCGCAGAAGTCATCAGCTTGAAAAGCGGTTTTGGATAAAATCCAGGGGAGAACTTCATTCCCTGTAATGGATTATAACCTGGAGAAAAAGGCATGTCAAGAGGGAGGGGCTTTTCTGGCGTTTCCGTATTCGCCGTGTTACAATGTGTTCAGAAAAAACAGCGTAGAGCTGCGCTGCAGATTGAAGGAGGAATGGATTTGAGATACAGAAGAAAGCTTTTCCGCTTGCGCGACCCTTACGACATAGAAGCTTCGCAGGATCTGTTTTTACAGGCTGTCCGGGAAAATTGTGCGTACCATTACGCGCATTGCGGAGAATACCGTGCGATTCTTGAGCATTTTCATTTCTCACCTGAAACGCTGCGTTGTGAAACGGATCTGGCCCGTCTGCCCGCCTTGCCCACCGCCTTTTTTAAAGGGCGTGAGATTTATTCCGTGCCGCGTGGGCGCCAGCTGGTCCGGGCAACGTCATCCGGCACAAAAGGACAGATGAGCCGGATCGGCTTTGATGCGGGAGGGCTGTTGTGCGGGCTGGAGATGGTGGTGCGCATCGCGCAGCGGCACAGCCTGTTTTCTGTGCGGCCCGCACATTACATTCTGCTGGGATACAAGCCGCACCGGGGCAACCAGACGGCTGTCACAAAAACTGCATTCGGAGCAACGCTTTTCACGCCGGCGCTAAGCCGTACCTACGCACTGCGCTATGGCCCGCAGGGGTATGAGCCGGATCTGGATGGCGTTGTTGCTGCGGTGCGGCGGCATGCGGATTCTGCGTTCCCGCTGCGGTTTATGGGGTTTCCGTCCTACACTTATTTTATGCTGCAGAAAATGGAGGAACAGGGAATGCGGCTGCGGCTGCACCGTGGGTCCAAGATCATGCTGGGCGGGGGATGGAAACAGTTTTACCGGCAGCAGGTAGACAAGCGCACGCTTTATGCGCTGGCGGAAAAAGTATTGGGCGTGGGACAAGAGAATATCGTTGAGTTTTTTTGGGCTGTGGAGCATCCGATCCTGTACTGCGCCTGTCCCAACCAGCATTTCCATGTGCCTGTATACAGCCGTGTGATAATCCGGGATGTGCGTACGCTTGCGCCCCTGCCGCACGGGAAGCCGGGCCTGGTGAATTTGATTACGCCGATGGTAGGCGCAACACCGGTCGTAAGCGTGCTTACAGACGATTTGGGGGTGCTGCATGACGGCGCCTCCTGTGGCTGTGGCATCGAAAGTCCTTATTTGGAGCTTTTGGGGCGTGTGGGCTTAAAGGAAATCAAGACCTGTGCGGCGGGTGCCGCGGAGCTGCTGGCGGGGGTGAACGGATGATACTGGCGAAGGGGAAGCTGTACGGCGAAGAAGAACGTGAAGTGCTGCTGGCACGGCTGGAAGATGAAATCAATGAGACACGTGTCCGCGCGCCGCTGCGCTCAGAAACGGTGATTGCAGCGCTGGACGCACTTGGGAGACATATCGAAAACGGACAGTTTGACGCACAGCTTGCTGCGCTGGGGCTTTCGCGCCGCACAGATGCGGTGCGTACAGCGACCGCCATGCTGCGGCGGGAAAATCTGGAATACCGTCTGCACATGGAACTGGGAATGCACCTGGGGAGTGAGTATCCGCTGACGCCGCCGAACGGGAGCGCACGGCGCATATGCCGCGCTGTGCCGCTGGGCACAGTGCTGCATATTGCCGCGGGCAATGCAGACGGCCTGCCGGTTCTGAGCCTTGCGGAAGGGCTGCTCACCGGTAATATTAATCTGCTCAAGCTGCCTCAGGCAGACGGCGGGCTTTCGGTTGAAGCGGTTCGATGCATGCTGGAAATCGAACCGGAATTGGCGGATTATATCTATATCTTCGACACGCCTTCCAGTGATGTTGTTACGTTGCAAAGGCTGGCAGCCCTATGCGACGGCATCATTACGTGGGGAGGAGATGCGGCTATAGAGGCGGTGCGCCGTTTTGCACCTGTGGGAGCAAAATTGATCGAATGGGGGCACAGGCTGAGTTTTGCTTATATCTCCGGCTACGAGGATGAACAGCTGGAGCTGCGGGCCCTGGCGGAACATATCATTCAGACAAAGCAGCTGCTGTGCAGCTCCTGCCAGACAATTTTTCTGGATACAGAGGACATGGAACAGGTATATGCTTTTTGCGAGAAGTTTCTGCCATACTTAGAAGAAGCGTCACGGCGTTTCCCACAGGAAGGCATCGAAGAAACGGCGGAGCAGACGCTCCGGCGCTATCTGGATGAGATGGTGCAAGCCATACAGGGAAGAGCGACGGACACACGCGTAACCCGCTGGATATGGATTGCAAGAAATCCGATTTCTTCTTTTGCGACCGGTTG
>OGXL01003350.1_pt1 | contig 10832 bp, 6 predicted proteins | sample 1576311 | NCBI WGS metagenome assembly OGXL01 (sample SAMEA3541564, study PRJEB24748) | human gut metagenome | biome: human gut; feature: human-associated habitat; material: faeces | place: China | collected 2012 | reverse complement strand
TAGGGGGTGACGGGCACTATACAAACCAGACAAATGGCTAAAACAAACGCTAGTTGTCTTTTGATTTTTTGCGGACTAAACCACCGCAGATTGCATTTTTTCATAAATACGATTAATTATTAGATTGTAATTTTGATTGATAAAGAGGGTACATGATTCTTTTTTGCATCAATGTACCTGGGTTAACTAAGCTTTCAATTTTCTTTGTGCATTTCTTTCTTTTTATTTAGGTTTAAAATGATTTAATTCCTAAGTTCCGTATGAACTTGGTATACGGTAAGTTTCAAAGAGATAACTAATAATAATCATATTACATATAGAAAGAGGCCTATCTATAACTAATAGATAAGCCTAACATTTTTTATAAAAATCTATTGAATATCGTCAAACGCTTCTAATTACTGGTTGGATTCTGTGTTAAGGTTCCAGGATAAGAGTTAATAGCACTTTGTGGAATAAAATAAATAACCCGATAGTCTGTAGCCGGAATTTCAAGCATGGCATCATGTACTCCGGGATATTTGCGAGTTAATGTTTCACAATTGCGAAATACATCATAACTACGTTCTGCTTGATAGGCCAACTCTAATTGTCTCTCTTTTTCTATTCGCACCTTAGCATTAGAAGCATTTAAGTCATTATAGCCTCTTCCGGGTAACGTTGCGTCACGAATGATATTCAGATCTGCTTGAGCATGAGAATAATCACCTTTTTTGGCATATGCTTCTGCACGATTTAAGTAAACCTCGCCTAAACGAGAGATAACAGGAGAATGTAATTGAGATTCAGCTTCTCCGCTTGCAGTTCCTTCATTCGAACATTTGAGAATATAGAATTTGGGTTGCCCACTTGAGAGTTCTATTTCATAATCAATAACACCAGAATAGGTTTGACCATCTGAATAGTTGATTGAATATTTTTCTTCACTACTGTTTATTAATGACAATGTGTAATTAGTTTCCCCCTCTTTACAAGTCACAGTGTTACCTCTCTTAGAAATGGGTAATTGTACATATGTGTACCCCGTATGTATGTTGTTTTTGTTGTATACATTCTTTATGAAACGGAATACTTCAACATATTTACCATCACTATCCGTGATGTAGCTTGGTGAAATGAAATTTGCTCGTGCATCTACAATTTTTTTCTTGTCAGGACGCCAATCGTTATGCGTAACTACCGACTGAATCTTGCGCGGGAACTTATTATCCGTAACCGGCTGACGCACAATATGAATATATCTGAGATAGCATACGAAGTAGGATTCAATGATCCCAAATACTTCACACGCTGCTTTACAAAACATTTCGGAACAACACCCAGTTCGATGATGGAGAATGGAACCGACTGACTTATTCCAGAGCGTAAAATGAACGGATTGTATACCATAAATGCTCCGTTTTTCTACGCTCTCGTCTTGCTAAATAAATTATCTTTGCCCTACATTATAATAGCATATTTAATACCCATGAAAAAACAATTTATGACTTGGCTGCTTGCCATCACTACAATGTCAGCTTTTGCTCAACAAGCTACAGTTACAGGACCCGACTCCTTTTTAAGAGTGAATGTATCCGTAAAACAAGGCATCCCCGTTTATTCCGTTACCTATAAGGATAAGACCATCCTGGAAGATTCACCTTTAGGTTTCATTACCAATGTGGGGGACTTCAGCCGGGATATGACTTTCACCGGACAAAAAGAAAACAAAATAGATAAAACTTATACACAAGACCGTATCAAGCAATCGCAAATACATTACCAAGCCAATGAACTTACATGCACCTTTACCAATAAAGAAAAGAAAAATATAAATATAATATTCCGCGTAAGCAACAACGATATTGCTTTCCGCTACGAAATGCCCAAATATGGCGATACAGGAAGCATAGTGATAGAAAAAGAAACGACAGGTTTTGACTTCCCATCCTTCACCACTACTTTCCTGTGCCCACAAAGTGACGCCATGATAGGTTGGAAACGTACCAAACCCAGCTATGAGGAAGAATATAAGGCTGACGCTCCTATGAATGTACGTTCACAATATGGGCACGGTTACACATTTCCTTGTCTGTTCCATGTAGGAGAAAATGGCTGGGCACTTATCAGTGAAACCGGAGTAGACAGCAAATACTGTGGCTCACACTTAAGCGATGCTACTGCCGACGGACTTTATACCATCGCTTTCCCCATGCCCGAAGAAAACAACGGTAACGGCACGGCATCTCCCGGCCTTGCATTGCCCGGTTCCACTCCCTGGCGTACTATTACTGTAGGCGAAAACCTGAAACCGATTGTAGAAACAACGATTCCATGGGATGTCGTGGAACCTCTCTACCCAACGGAGCATACATACAAAATGGGACGCGGAACCTGGAGCTGGATACTTTGGCAGGATGGAAGCATCAATTTCGACGATCAGAAAAAATATGTAGACCTCGCCGCCGCCATGGGATATGAATATGTATTGATAGACAACTGGTGGGATACCAACATCGGCCGTGAACGTATGAAAGACTTCATAGACTATGCACACAGCAAGAAGGTTGATGTATTTTTATGGTATAGTTCCAGCGGCTACTGGAATGATATAGTGCAAGGTCCTACCAATTATATGGACAATCCCATTATCCGTAAAAAGGAAATGAAATGGCTGCATAATATAGGAGTAAAAGGAATCAAAGTAGACTTCTTCGGAGGTGACAAGCAGGAAACCATGCGTCTGTACGAAGCCATCCTGAGCGATGCGGATGATCATGGACTGATGGTCATTTTCCACGGCTGTACCCTTCCTCGCGGATGGGAGCGTATGTATCCTAATTATGTAGGAAGTGAAGCCGTGCTCGCATCGGAAAACCTGATTTTCCAACAACATTTTTGCGATGAAGAAGCATTTAATGCCTGTCTACATCCATTTATCCGCAACACCATCGGTTGCATGGAGTTTGGTGGCACATTCCTCAACAAACGCCTCAACCGCAACAATGACGGCGGAAGCATACGCAAGACCACTGATGTATTCCAACTGGCAACAGCCGTTTTATTCCAAAATCCTATTCAGAATTTTGCGTTGGCGCCTAATAACCTGACCGATGCCCCTCAAGTTTGTTTGGATTTCATGAAGCAAGTTCCCACCACATGGGACGAAACAAGATTCATTGACGGCTATCCGGGCAAATACGTAGTACTGGCACGCCGGCATGCCGATCAATGGTATATAGCCGGAATCAATGCACAAAAAGAACCGCTGAAATTAAAGTTGAACCTTCCCATGTGTACTAAAGGAGATAAAGTGATGCTTTATCAGGACGATAAAAAACTAAATCCTCACGCTGAAGAGATAACATTAAAAAAGAATGATGAAGTCAGCATTACGATGCAGGCGGAAGGAGGATTTTTACTTGTGAAATAATTCCTTTCAGAGAATTGTATTTTATCCCTCATGTAGCCGGACAGTCCTTCATCAGGTTGTCCGGCTACATGATTTTTTATAAAAAAGCCTTCTCCTGAGCCTATCTCACTGCCTCCAAAAGACATAAACTATAAGCGAAATAAATACATTTTTTCCCATTATTCATTCGTCCACCCTATAAAACCGTTTGTCCACCCCTGTTTACGGCATAAATTTTACTTTTGTCATGCAATCGGTACTCAACTTTCGGAAGAGACCCCTGCTTTTAAAATTTAATCCTAATCTTAAATATTATGAAGAATAGCTCCAGCATATTTATAAACTCTGTGGTTTGTCTACCTAGAGTATTCAACATTGGATTGTACAATAATCCAACATCTCAATTCAATATCAGCAACAATTTAATCTACTAATTTAATACTTAAAAAAATGAGGAAACATTTATTATTTTCCGTAATGCTTAGTCTGTGTGCTATGGGTGGCATGATGGTGTATTCCACACCTGTTATGGCTACCGTGGCGCAATCTCCGACTATCAAGGTTCGCGGTCAAGTTATCGATGAACAAGGTGAACCCCTCACAGGAGCTACCGTCAGAATCAAAGACGGACAAGGCGGAACCATTACCGATGTGGACGGAAACTTCCAATTGGAGGTTGCCGGTAACGCTATCCTTTCGATAAGCTATGTAGGCTACAAGGATCGTGAAGTAGCTGTTCGCAACCGCGCCATCATTGAATCCATCCAATTGCAACCCGACAATCAGATGCTTGAGCAAGTAGTTGTCATCGGTTATGGTACACAGAAGAAATCCGACTTGACTGGTTCCGTAGCCGTAGTAGATGCGGAAGCCCTGAAACAGACATCCCATTCCAATATCTCCACCATGCTAGAAGGTAAAGTATCAGGCGTACAAGTCACCTCCGACGGACAGCCCGGTGCAGACCCTACCGTCCGCATCCGTGGTGTCGGATCTTTCGGTGACACTTCTCCTCTTTATGTTATCGATGGTGTTCCTATGGGTACCTCCATCCGCGATTTCTCTTCAAACGATATTGAAACCATCCAAATCCTAAAGGACGCATCAGCCGCTGCCATCTACGGTTCGCGCGCCGCCAACGGTGTGGTCATCATCACTACCAAACGCGGTCAGAAAGACCAACCGCTGAAAGTAGACTACAATGGCTACGTGGGTATGGACTATATCCCCAGTAATGTCTATGATGTAATGGATGCCGACCAATACAGCCAATACATCGGTCAGGCATGTACCAACTCCAACACTCCGCTGCCCGGCGGTTACAAGCTGGACAGTACCACCGGAAAATATCATTTCCAGGACAACACCAATACCAACTGGTTTAAAGAAGTATTCAAAACAGGTATCCGTCAGAATCACAATGTGAATCTCTCCGGTGGCGGCGCCCACAACACCTATAATGTTTCATTAGACTACTACAACCAGAAAGGAACACTGGAAGGCGCCGGCCCTAACTATGAACGTTACACGGCACGTGTCAACAACACGATGGACACCAAATTCATCAAGTTCCATACCAGCCTTGTCTACTCTCACTCCGATCAAGACAACATGGGGTTGTCAAACGCTTCCGAATACGTTCAAGGTCTGTATGGCGACGTAACCAATGTACTGCGTGGTACTTTGCTGATGCAGCCCACCATCAAAGCCTATGACAACTCTACTTGGGTACTTGACAATCTGGTAGGTATCGCCAATAACTTCAACTATGACTCTTACGGCTATGGTGTTTACTACGATACTGTACATGGTGACATTTCGGCTTCCAACCCCTTGCTGGTCAACAATCTGCTGAAGCGCAACACCCGCGTAGACCGCTTCGTAGGAACAGCTTCTGCCGATGTGGATCTCCTGAAGATGATTGGCGTTGACAGCAAGAATCACAAGCTCAACTATAAAGTCAATCTCTCTTACAGCAAAACCCATTGCAAGGACTTCACCTGGATTCCCGCATGGGTACAGAGCAATCGTGTCTATCTGGCCAAGAGCAACGAACGCCTCACCAAGGCTAGCCGTTCTTATGCCGATGCTTTGATTGAAAACGTGCTGACTTATGATGCCACCGTCGGCAAACACCATTTTAACTTGGTAGCCGGCCAGACTTACGAAGAAGAAAACACCGACCTGTTGACAGGCTGGGGCGTCAACTTCACCGAGCCTTACTTCCTGCAACTTCAGAATGCCGCCAACACTTATGCCGAAAGCTTCGAATACAAACACACCATCCTCTCTTACATCGGGCGTATCAACTACAACTACGATGACCGTTACCTGTTCTCGGCAACCGTGCGCCGCGACGGCAGTTCCCGCTTGTCCAAGAATATCCGTTGGGGTACTTTCCCCTCCGTATCTTTAGGATGGCGTTTTGACAAGGAAACTTTTTTCCCCTTCAACAGAAACATTGTCAACATGTTCAAGGTACGCGCCAGCTATGGTGAACTCGGTAACGAAAACATCGGTGAATACATGTATCAGGCTGTAATGGCACGTAACAACATGACTTATAGCTTTGGTAACACACCCATCACCGGTTCTGCCATTTCTACTTTCGTAGACAATAACCTTTCTTGGGAAAAGAAGAAAAGCTACAACGTAGGTATCGACCTCGCCTTCTTCAACAACCGTTTGGAATTCACCGCTGAATGGTACAAAAATACCAGTGAAGACCTGCTGTATGCCGTTCCAGTTCCTGAGCAAGCCGGTGTATCCAACACCACTGTAACGATGAACGCCGCCTCGATGAATAACTCAGGTTTTGAATTTACGACTACCTACCGCAACCGCGACCACGACTTCAAATATGAAGTGTCAGCCAACTTGAGCACCATCCGTAACCGCGTAACCTCATTGGGCTTCGGTACCGATTCATATATATCCGGTGCCTACATCACCAACGTAGGTGAAGAAATCGGTAAGTTCTACGGATGGGTTTATGACGGCATCGCCCGCACACAAGCCGACCTGGACAACCATGCCACACAAGAAGGTGCCCAGATTGGTGACTGCCTCTATAAGGACGTAAGCGGTCCCGACGGAAAGCCCGATGGAAAGGTGGATGCCTATGACCAAGTAGTACTGGGCAGCGGTATGCCTAAGATCAACTTCGGTTTGAACGCCCGCTTTGAATACAAACGTTTCGATCTGAGCATCGCTACGTTCGGTGCACTCAACTATCACGTAAGCGATGATATCCACAACTCTCTGAACTCCTGCTACGGCTGGGGCAACAAAGATGTAGCCATGCTTGACGCGAACCGTTTCAGTGAAGACGGCAGTACCTATCTTTCCAACGTGCCACGTACCTATGTTACCAACAGTGCCAGCTTGGCCTGGAATGATCTCTTCAGCGACCGCAAAATTCAGAACGCAGCTTATTGGAAAATTGCCAATATAGAATTGGGCTACAACTTCCCCAACGAATGGTTTGGCAAATACATATCCGACGTACGTCTCTATGTGTCAGCACAGAATTTACACACATTCACCGGGTACAAAGGTTATAATGTAGACTATGCAGGAGGCACCTTCACACCGGGATATAACTTCTGTTCTTATCCTACCGCACGTACCTTCATGTGTGGTGTTCATTTCACTTTCTAATCACTAAAAACATAACAATATGAAACTCAATAAATATGCATTGGCTCTCATTTTGGGATTAGGCACATTGGCTTCTTGCAATGATAATTTGGAGCTGTTGAATCCCAACCAGCAAACCTCAAACACATTCGGCTTCAATGCCGATGATTTGGAAGAGAGCGTTATTGCCGCCTATAACCATATCCGTATGGAAGGTTCTTACGCCCGTGTAGGCTACACCATCGACGTGTGTCGTGGTGATGAAGCATGGAACTCATCACAAGTATGGTATCTGCCTTTCGATGACCTGAATGCGGAAGTAACCTCGGACATCACGTGGTGGCCCTGGCGCGAATGGTACTATACCATTAATGTATGTAATTTTGCCATTTCCCGTTGCGATGAAGACAACAGCCAGCTTTCCGAGAAAATGAAACGCATCAAAGGACAAGTACTCTTCCTGCGTGGCCTGTCATACTACAATCTGGTTGGTTATTACCAGAACCCACCCCTCATCACAGATTATGCTACCTATTCTTCATTGGATGGACTTTATACCGGCAACAGCACATACGATGCCGTACTCGACCAAGTGGAAAGTGATTTCAAAGAAGCCATGGAATTGTTACCCTCACGAGATCAAGGTGGTGAATGGGAAAAAGGACGTGCCACCTGCGGTGCTGCAGCCGGCTACTATGCCCGTGCGCTCATGACACGCCATAAATTCAAAGATGCCCTTACTGTGCTGAAAGACATTATCGGCAAGAAATATGGTACTTATGAACTGATGGATAACTATGGCGACAACTTTCGTGAAGGTCCTGCCTATGAGAACAACAAAGAAAGCCTTTTCGAAGTGCAATTCCTCGACTTGGAATCACAAGGAACCGATGACGAGTGGACTCCGGTGAACACCAGTCCGAATGCCACCCAAGGTTCGGCCATCGAGAGTAACTTCGCTCCCGGCAATTATGGTGGTTGGGCAGACATCTCGGCTTCCCCGTGGCTCTACCATCTCTTCAAAGCTGAACGTACAACTGACGGGAAACTCGACCCACGTCTGTACTGGACCATCGGTACTTATGAATCCGACTGGGAAGATTTCGAGTTCGGTAATGTAGCTTATACGAACAAGCTTACAGCCACTGACAACATCGTAACCAACAACACATACGGTGGTCTGCCCATCGCCAAGTTCACAAACCTTCGTACCGGTCTCTATAGCACGGTTATTACAGGTTTGCACGATGGAATCAACTTGCGTCTGATGCGTTACTCCGATGTGCTGCTCCGCGCCGCCGAATGTGAAAACGAAGTCAACGGCCCCACACAACAGGCCATCGACTGGATTAACGAAGTGCGCAACCGTGCTGACTTGCCCGACCTTGAACTGGCTGACTTCCCTACAGCCGACAAACTCTTCGAGCAGATTGCCAATGTGGAGCGTCCGAAGGAATTCGGGTGCGAGTTCGGACGCGGATTCGACCTTATCCGCTGGGGATTCTTCTATAAAAATGACCGTTTGCAACAACTCAAGGAACACAGCGTCGTACGCCGTTCTTTAATCGGAACCAAGGACCCTGTAAACTACAACGATATCGCAACCGATCCCGAACTGAAAAGTTCTTTCGACACTTACTTACCCGGACACGAATTCCTGCCCATCGTACAGCAGTTGTTGAACAAGAACCCCAATTTGAGTGGTAACTCCGCGAACTTCAGCACAGACAACTCTACTTATTTCAGTGAAAATGGATGGACAGTTCGTCCGGTTGTTGACTTAAGCAAATAAACAAACCTATTAAAATTTAAGACAATGAGAATACTCAGAAAATTAGTATACGTTTGCTGTTCCATCACCTTGGGGTTGATGGCATTGTCAAGCTGCGAGGGTGGCGAGTTATATGATGTAAACGCCCCTGACTGGATCTCCGAGAAAGTGGACTCTATAGCAGATTCAAAGAAAGAGCCGGAAGAAGAAGTACTGGAAGGTATGCAGGAAGATGTCTACTCCTTCGGTAACACAGACTACACCTCCGGTTTCTGGACAGCTTTCTCCAAGTATTACGTCGTGCCCGACGGGCAGAAATGGCATGGGGTGTTCAATCTCAACATCAATCCCGCCGACAATACCTATTATAAAAACTTCGCCCTCGTCATTACCAACGATACAGACCGTCCACCTGCGGATTAGAGTAGAAAGAACCACCTTGGTTCACAAACGCCAGTTCGGGACGCAAAGACAAGCCCTTATATAAATGTATATCGGCAAGTCCGGCCAAGCTGAAACCGAAACGGGCACCTGCATTGTATGTCCCTTCAACTTTTTGCACCAGAGAAGAATAAGCACCACCCGCACGCACGCCGAAAGTAACTTGACCGACAGCCGGCATAATCATCAACATTGCCCAAAAGGCGATAAATATAATTTTTCTCATATTGCTAATCTCTGAGTTATTAAAAGCAAAGATAGAGTTTTTCAACCGGATTATTGCAGCCGATAGAATAAATTTATAAAATAACCCGTATCTTTATAGGCCAAATAAAAAAGATTAAGACCCCATATGGAACCGTTTATACATCTGCACGTACATACCCAGTATTCACTGCTGGACGGACAAGCATCGATCGACGCTTTGATTGACAAAGCGCAAAAGGATGGTATGCCGGCGATTGCCGTCACTGACCACGGTGTGATGTTCGGAATAAAAGAGTTCTTCAACAAGGTATCCAAAAAAAACGGCAAGCCGTTAGGAGCCATCAAGGACTATGAAAAAGAACTGAAAGAGCTGAAAAGTAAAACGGAACTGACCGCCGAAGAGCAAGCCCGCCTTGAAGAAATACCTGCAAAGATCGAAGAAGAGAAGAAAAAAATATTCAAACCGATCTTTGGTTGCGAGTGCTATTGTGCCCGTAACGGACGGCATAGCAAGCTTGCTTCACAGAACGACCGAAGCGGATGGCACTTGATCGTGCTGGCTAAGAACCTGAACGGTTACAAAAATTTGATCAAGATGGTTTCCTTATCCTGGACGGAAGGATTTTACGGACGTCCGCGCATCGACAAGGAGTTGTTGGAAAAATATCATGAAGACCTGATCATTTGCTCTGCCTGTATCGGTGGGGAAATTCCGCAGCATATCCTGAACGGACGGATGGACAAGGCCGAAGAATCGGTCCTTTGGTTCAAGAACCTGTTCGGAGAAGATTACTATCTGGAAATACAGCGGCACGAGACACATGACCCGAACGCCGCACAAGATGTATACCCCCACCAAGTTACGGCAAACAAGGCGATTCTGGAACTGGCGCGTAAACACAATATCAAGGTTATCGCGACCAACGACGTTCATTTCGTCAATGCGGAAGATGCGGAAGCTCACGACCGCCTAATCTGCCTTAGTACGGGTAAAGATTTGGATGACCCGAACCGTATGCGCTACACCAAACAGGAATGGATGAAGACGACAGCAGAGATGAATACCATCTTTTCTGATATTCCTGAAGCCCTCAGCAACACACTGGAAATAGCCGACAAGGTGGAATTCTACTCCATCGACCACGGTCCTATCATGCCGACCTTCGCCATCCCGGAAGATTTCGGGACGGAAGAAGGATATCGCCAGAAATTCACCGAACAGGACTTGTTCGACGAATTCACCCGCGATGAAAACGGAAACGTTGTCCTGAGTGAAGAGGCCGCACACGACAAAATAAAAAAATTAGGCGGTTACGAAAAACTATACCGCATCAAACTGGAAGCCGACTACCTGAAAAAGATCACATACGACGGGGCAAAGAT